>Ga0310123_10003607_pt1 | contig 11902 bp, 12 predicted proteins | sample CB6_AW_1057_MG_FD_203505 | JGI IMG/M metagenome (GOLD analysis project Ga0310123, IMG submission 203505) | Marine microbial communities from Western Arctic Ocean, Canada - CB6_AW_1057 | ecosystem: Environmental > Aquatic > Marine > Oceanic | place: Canada: Western Arctic Ocean | collected... | reverse complement strand
AGTATTAGCGGCGGGCAACCGGATGGTCAAGCCACCGTATCACGCCAGGTTAAATATTATCGAGTGACCGGGTGGCCAAGCTCTGATCCAACCATCGGCTAAATCCCTCTAAGAATCCCAATAGACACACTTCAACCCGGCACCTGAACATGTTGTATCCGTGGTAATTCCGAGCAAGGGCTATCGGCTAGTCGTGTAGCAGCCGCCACAGTTTGAGAGACTCCCGTCCGGATACGTCCACCGAGGTGTATTCCTTAGAGATTCAACGATTCACATTCCAGTGTTGTCCGCTCTATCCACTGGCGTCCACTCGGTAAGCTGTCACTTAAGCTGTCAACATAGCGCTGGCTGAATAACGTGCAGTGGATCCGTGGCTAGTTGACGAATCATGGCTCGCCTTGCGCTACCCGCCGACGAGTCACCAAATGTCATCTATTGTCTTCGCTGACCTTAGCTTGTCTATCGACGTATAGCGAAGGCTCTGAAATGACTTCAAGTGGCCGCCCTTAACGAAAGGAATCGGTTCTATTGGTTCCGCTGGTTCCCGAAAGTACAGAACAAATTTCGATGTATCCTTCCAAGGTTCAATCGCACGAACCTCTGCCACATGAGTAATCGCTGAAGTGGGAGCAACCCGATAGGCTGCAATATGTTTAATTTGGGGGCGCATTGAGCCATGTAGTCTGACTGCGTGCCAGCATTGCTCGCCTATGAAGACTTGCTCAAACCCTTCATCCCTCGCAGGTACAACTACCGTATCAATCTCGCTCAGATCACTTCTTGGTCTGCGTGTTCGTGGTGAATCGCTTTCAACAGTGTTCTCTAGGTCTGACAGAAATGGTTCAAATCGATATGCAACGTCTTCTGCTGCATTCTGATATTTTCGAAGTTCAACCAATTCAACGCCAAACTGAAACTTCTTCGCGAGTACATTCTCCAAATTGTCGGGCGGCTCATCAATAACGACCAGCGCTGTGAACGGGGTTTCGGATACTAACCATTCCAGCATGTGGTCTAGATTGCGAAACTCATGGGTTGCCGCGTACCGTTCACAAATCTCCACGGCACTTCCCTGACCACGGATTGCTTCAGCCAGAACTTTCTTGACGAGCAAAGGTTCTGCCTCGAAGGAAAGAGAAAACTGAAGAATCTGAACGGCGACATGTCTCAGCGGGTCGTGCGAACCGAGCTCAACCTCAACGACGTAAAGCTTGGGCTTCGAACCCGTCAAATCGATTAGATAGCCATCTGGAATATTTCGCTGTCCCCCTACCTTGCCAATCTTCTTCTTGACATCAAGATAGAGCCGTCCCTGACCAAACAATTCTGTTTTCACTTGTTGGATCGCAGATTCCAGTTCTTGCTCTGACTGATATTCCACTTGTTGATAGGTGTTCCGAGGAGTCCAAAGAAGTGTCATGACAGTCCTAGCCTACCGCTCTCCAGAGGACGATTCAACGGGGTAGGTTCAATTTTTCAACCGGGCCAAAAAGTGAGCGGTAGAGGGGGGTAAGAGGGGGAACTTCTACTGATAGGGATGACCCCATCCACGAAGTTGAAGCGATCACCCCATCATTCGGGTAACTCATGAAGAGACAATTGCTGGGGACGCTTCTCGTTTCTCAACCTTTCCTTTGTTGACAGTTCGCTTCGCCGTCTTTTTGGACAAAAATCTCTTAACCCTTTTCGCAGCAGCAACAGATTCATCGCCTTCCAAGACTTCTCTTTTTAGTACTTCCTCTCGTAGGACTTCCACGACTTCACCCGAGTCAAGTTTCACATCAGGCGAAATACGTCGAAGTTCTCTTCGAATCACATCAACGACTTTGTCGCTTGTAATCAAAGCACCTAGCACGAAACGACTAAGGGCTTCACGTTGCGAACGATATTCGCCAAAGCGCGCTTTTTGCCATCCCTCCTTAGCCAGCAGTCCGAGCATGTCTATATGCCCTGAATTTCTTGCGTTCAATTCTAGGAGGTTCAGTGAAAGCACTAGCTCGTGTTCAATAGGCTTCGTAAAACGGACTGAATATATATTCCATTCGATGCCATTCGTAAGCACAACCCAATCCGTTCCTTGATTCGCGGCGTAATCTATAGCCTGCTTAACGTAATTCCCTTTGAGATCTAATCCGATGGCTTTAACTTCGACGAGTAGGGCCAACTCGTTGTCAATTTTTATTGCCAGGTCGCAAAACGTCGCTCGGATCATGTGTTCAGAACTGATCTCAGAATACTTGTCGTACCCAAAAACATCCTGCAACAGATCCGCAACTATCAGGGATGTATCAGATTCATTTACGTCTCTAGCCAGGGCATTCCGTAGAATCGGTTGAAATTTCTTTAAACCCGAAACAATGCGCTCATTAGCGCGCTTCGACAACTTAGCCATCTAAACACCTCTACTAATCTTAACGTCCACGCCCGAAAACACTCCCAGGCTAATCACCGCCGCCGCGAAGAACGTTGTCCACCGTTGAGGCATACCCGCCTAGATTACGCTTCCCGAGCGCGTGCTTCAACACTGTTCCAACGGGAACCACGACCATGCGAGGTCGGGGTGTAACGCGCATCGACTATCCAGTATCCGTGGTACCCCGACGCATCATTATTTAGAATTAAATTTGATAGACAACCTATCCGCTAGGGCCGTGGGTTAAATCGCAAGCGCGCGTATCAAGGTTCTGCGCAAAGGCTCATGACGACCGGACTTAGGTGGATGGTGCCCCACGCGGTAGCTGAGTTCTCCATCACGTCGATGCTGGGGTCCCCTTGAGTCGAGCAATCAGCTCCGCGACCTGCAACTGCCACGCCACGCGCTCATCCGAATTCGCGCGAGAAGAGGCGAGCCACGCCAGCGCCTGGCTGACGTCGTAGAGGTTCTTCGCCGTCTGCGGAGCACCAGGAACGGGCCTGACCCCACGAACTGCCCTGTCCGCCGGCTGTCCACCTTCGAAGGGCTTCGCAAACTCCACATCTTGACCAGACGTGCAAATGTGAAACGTCCTGCACGCGGCCTTCTTTCCCCATAGCTCTGCGAGTTCTCCATTGACCCAAGTTCTGAGTTGGTTAGAGGCAACAGTCTCGTTCTCCCAGGATGCGAGCTGTTCGCGGGCCTGCTCGACGAGTCGCATCCCTTCGCAGACAAGACGAGGAATCCGCTCGACGTCCATCTGCTGATTGTGGATGGTTCTCAACTCCGCCGCCTTTGTTTCCCAGATGACCATGCCATTCGTGCACACGAACCTCAGCCATCCCAGGAGGACGACCAACCGGCTTGAACCATCTACCGAATTGAAGCACTCCAGTCGCAGACCGAGCGGTTTCTCGTCTTTAGCCCTGAAGTCATAGCTCTTGGGGAAGTAGATCCGAAGGTTCATCCACTCACCGAGCTCAGTGAGGCCAACTTGGCATCGAAGACCCTCTGGATCGATCCCTCCCTCGCGTATGCCTTCCAGGCACTTCTCCGCAACGTCGCGATGCTGAGCGAGAGTGTATGTCTTGGACACGACCCCAACCGGGACAGCCTGCTCCATCTTCCTATGAGGAAGCCGAACGACGGACTGCATGTAGGGGTTGGCCTGGGCATCGTCCGCGGCTCGGAAGTCGTCCTTCTTGAACTCAGGCAGCTCGTCGCGCAGTCGATCCCACGTCCCCTCCATGTAGCGGACATCTCGAGCCCGCCAACGCCCGGATTCGTCGAGCACGGTGAGAACATCGTCCATCGTCACGCCTCCACCTTCTGGCCATGCACGGCCTTCACCTCGGCCAGCAGGTCGCCGAACTTCCCGTAGTTCACCTTCACGCCGTCATCAAGGTCCAGCGTGATCCGCCTGTCCGCGTAGTGACGCAGCGTCTCGTCGAACGCCAGCAGCTCCACCTGCTGCTTCTCCAGCGTCGCCCGCTCCTTGTCGAGGCGCTTTCTCGGGGCCGTCGAGGTCGCGGTTTGAATGTCGCCCTGGAGCTTCTCGAGGCGCGCAGTCAATCACAAAAGTCGTCCCTGTGCTTGTAATAGATACAGGTGACTGACTGAGATTCCCCGAGCCAAACCTAACAAGAAAGAAACCAACTGCTACAAACGAGACGTAAAGCCTGCCTGCCACCTTTCCAGCCTACTTCCTAAACTCCAACTCCTTGTTGCCGGTGGCATGAATCGGCGTTCCCCATACTTCGATGTTGTCTGAAAACACATCGATATGAAGCGTGTCACGATCGCAACCCTGAACGCAGATCGCTGACGTTAATGTAATCGGAATCTCAACCGCCGATCCATTACGGTGAACCTGGTTAAATTGCACAACATATTCTTTGTCAATCTCTAGAGGCTCGAACTCTCGAATGGAAGCCCCCTGTCCCTCCCGCACCGCCCGCCCGACCTCCCAACTGCCGATGGTCATTTGCTCTTGTTCATGTCTGAGAACAATCTCAGCATCTTGGTCTATCAAGGCGGTGCCACCAGCAGCCAGACCGTCATCCCACACTGCTACTCGCAAGATCAAAAACTCAGCCTTGACGCTGTCGCCTACCGGCTCGCTGCCAACATTATCCTGCCCCTTCGTGTCCGAAAGCCATTCAATGTATTCGGCGTCGTCTTCTGACACGCCCCGCTTGTCTTCGTACATCCTGTAAAGGGACATCTGCGAAACCCGATGCCCTTGTGCCGTGCCTTTGCGATACCACGCTACCGCTTCGACGTCGTTCCGCGGGACCCCACGGCCGTTGGCGTACGCAAAGGCTAGGTTGGCCTGCGCCGGCGCATGACCTTGCTCTGCCGCTTTGAGATACCACGCCACCGCTTGGACCAAGTTCTGCGGCAAGACGTTACCGTTGTCGTAAATAACACCCAGGTCGTTCTGTGCCTCGGCATCCCCCGCCTCGGCTCGCGTCCGAAGCTCGTCGATATCTTCCTGCTGTGCGCCTAGTGGCACATTGAACGCGACCAGTTGTACGGTCACCGCGATTAGAGTGAACCAACGTCGTGTCATGACAGTCCTAATCTACTGCTAGCAAATGCGCGTTTCAAGAATTAACAGGAGGGAACCACGGCCCACCGGCGCCTAGGTGGGTTGTTTGGCGGGCATCTTTTTGGCCAAGTGGCGGGCATCTTCGAAATCTTTTTTTGATAAATACCAAAACAGGCGAAAACATTGAGGAAAATGGTCGGGATGACTGGATTTGAACCAGCGACCCCCTGACCACGAGTCAGGCGCGCTAGCAAATTACGTCACCTGATTTCGTTTCTACAGAACCGATATTTCCGTTGCAATCGCCTAATGAACCCAGCTACGCTGTTAAGCCTGAGATGAGGACAAGGTGCGGTCAAATTGTATTTCGACTTGCCATTATCAGTGCTTGCCTCGCTTCAATTTCTTGTTCACGTTCAATCACGGCCATGATGATGCCAGTTGAAGGACCATTGAGCTCGGCCGTTCCCGTTCCAATAATCGAGGCAGTCGCGGATGGAATACCAGGCAATACTGGAAACTTGACGTTCGTTATGCCAGACGGAGAGATGTGTAGCGGTCGTTGGTCTTCTGCAGCCGGTTCTGGTCTTAGTTTTGCCTCCGGAAGTCTCATTTCAGAATATGGAACGACTTACCTGCAGGGCTATTCCATTTCACCTGGCACCGGACAGAATCCTGGGCAAGCCCTAGTCACCTGTGACCGTGGACGTACTTTTCAAATCGAGTTCATCACAGGAGCTGGAACTGCAAATGGTTTTGGAATTGGAAGGGACAATGCCGAGAACGTTTACAGAATGGTTTTTTAGCGGCTAAATATTAAGCCGCAATACCGAACGTCCCGCCCCTACCCTCGAAAAACCCGCTAGTCCCCTCCCCGAAGAAAAGAGTCATCGGTTATTGCGGATGCGCTCGTCCGTTTCGCGAGCAAGGCGTTGGGCTTCGGCGCGTTGGTCGGGGGTGAGACGATTGGCAACCTGGTCGCGTAATGCAACAGTATTTCGACGGAAATAATCATCCGAGGCTCCCGCCGCCGCGAGATTTGCCCACATATGGGCGAACACATCATCTTGCGGTACACCATCGCCGTTGAAATACTGTAAGGCGAGCCCATAATAAGCCAACAAATTTCCTTGCTCCGCCGCCATCCGCCACCACCGCACGGCTTCCGCATCATTCTGCAGGACACCGTTGCCTGACTGATAGAAGCCTCCGAGTATGTTCTGTGCGCCGTGATCTCCCTGCTCCGCCGCTAACCGAATCCATCGCACGGCTTCCGCCTGATCCTGAGGTACGCCGCCAAGACCGTATTCATAATTAATTCCGAGGCTGAATTGCGCTTCGGCATCACCCTGTTCAGCCCTCGCCCGCAGTTCTTCTATAGGTTCCGGCTGCGCGCTACCCACAACAGCAGTCGCTACCACCAGCACCACCGCCGCGAAGAACGTTGTCCACCGTTGAGGCATACCCGCCTAGATTACGCTTCCCGAGTGCGTGTTTCAACGTGGGGCGATTGTCGTTTCCCGCACGCCCTCCGCGTCCCTTGCGAAGACAGGCGAATTACCCGACCACATCTCTCGACCGCGCGCTAAAGCTGGCACGACGCGCCTCATCCGCGGCGACTTCTTGTTCCAGCGTCGCCAGGGTTTTATAGGCCGCTTCAGACCGGTCCAGTTGATCGTCAGACATGCGATTAAATTGCTCCGGCGTGAAATGCACATGCTGATGCGTCTCCGGGGCGGCCAACCCAAGATGCTTCATCAGGAGTTCCAGTGCCTTGAGTTTGTCTCCCCACCGAGCCGGCACGCCGGACTGTTCGGTCAGTGTTTGCAAATCCGTATGCGCAATCGCCCGCAAGTCGTGCAGCACATCTTGGATGCGAACGTCCACAGACTTGAGCTGTCGGTCTTGCTGCGCAGCAATGGCCCGCTTCACCACAACATTTGTTAACAGACGGGAACCTTGCTGCTGCGCGGTCTTCGGACTGTAACCGGCTCGGATTGCCGCCTGGGTCGCATTCAGGTCAACGAGATATTCCGTGACAAACCGTTGCTGCTTAGCATTCATGTCATCCCTCCCGCATCGTACCGCTCTCACGCTCACGGACGTTTGAATGTGACGCTGTGGTCACGATCTCCCTCCGCTGTAGCGCGCGCCCCTCCCGTCTCAACCGTCAAAGTGTCAATCGCCCCCTGAGCTTTTGCGCGACGCACGGCGCCCGGCCGCCGTGCGTCGCGCAGACAGTCTGCTTTCGACTTTGATCAAAAAGTCGGAGCAAAAAAACTCCACCCGGGGTGGCCTTAGGGGGTCGGAATTGGAGAAGTATGTATAGGTTTGTGTATAACCATTGCGACTCGAAATGACTAAAGTGTTGAGGAGTCAGCCGCTATAATGATCCTTCGACGGACGCCGCCTCTCCACCATTTAATTCGTATACCGTCAATCAGTTAGCCATCTGCGATCGGCCCGTCTCCAATATGTCTCCACCAGCGGAGTCAGTTTCAGGCGGATCCAGCAGCCTGACCGTGGCGTCTAACGTAGCCGGCGTCAGGTGCATATAGCGCTGCGTCGTCGCCAAGTCTTGGTGCCCCGCCACCAGTTCCTGAATCGACCGCGCTGACCCACTCCGCTTCGCCAAATGCGAACAGAACGTATGTCGCAGAATGTGGACCCCGTGTGGCACCCCAGCTCAACGAGCTGCCTTCCGGCTCAGAATGGCTCGCGGTAGCATCCTTACTACCTAAGTGTGAACCTATCTCAATCCTTGTGCAGCGGCCTTCTCTTCTGCTCGTGCTCCAGCGAGGATGCCCTCCATAGCGTAGTTTCCCTCATGGCACGCGTACTCGAAGATGGAGACGCGATCAGTGATCTGCGTCATGGGTCTCGATACCGTCCATGGCCGCGTAAATGTCTGCGGATCGTCAACCGTGAACTGGTAGTCAATTGTATTCTCATCGACGCGTGTGTAGCGCTCGATCAAATGAAGGGTGTCGCGCGACCCCTGGTAACTCGTCTTCGGGTCGAAGTTCATTGTCTCGACGACCAGCGTACTGCCCTCCCAGTGGCCACGGGAGTCACCCATCCATTGAGTAATGGTGTTCGGGAGATGTGGACGCCCATCCAGCGGGATGATGCGAGCTTCGTGGATGAGCTCCTGGAACACAACGACGTACTCGGGACTCTGAAAGATCTGGTAGTTGCTGCTGTACCAGCTTCCGATGCCGTTCCAACCCCGAGAGATGCAGCGCGTCCAGGGTGTGAGGTCCTCGTAGGTGTCGGGCGAATTGGAAGGACCCCGCGTACTTCGCTCCGCCCTCTCGGTCGTCATTCTCGCCTGACCTTCCCGCGACAAGGGAGGAATCCTCCCCTCCGTCGGATCGATAATCAGTGACGTGCGTGTCAACGCCTTTCCGACGTCGCGCCAGAAAGCATTGTAATTGCCAACGCTCCCCTCTCTGGGAGGCAGGTCGAAGTTCGCTCGATTAGTCGCTTCCAGCGTCTCTGCTTCTTCGAGCGTTAGCGTGCCAAGTCGAGCAAGTGGTCCCTCCAGTGGTCGTTGCAGCGGCGTCGACGTTTGGCTGTTCCATTGCCCTTGCAGATCCGGATCGCCCCACGCGGTCATGGGGAACGTCCCTGCGTCCACGGCGGCGGTCTGGGTCTGACCAATGGCCGGCACCGCAGAAAACGACACGAGCGCGATCACTATGAACACCGCAATAAGATATCGATAGGTCATCGAATACGCTTCTTCACACAGACAACGCGATCCAATCTTCCATGGCGTCTAGCCTACCGCGGGACGCCGACCAGTTCAACGTTGACTTGACAGTGCCTGGAAGCGACCTCATCCTCATAGCAAAAAGGGAGGTGTCCGATGAAAAGGTTCACGTTCGCGTTCGGTGTGGTTCTCGCTATCGTAGCACTCGCACCGCTTGTCGGAGAGGCACAGGAACGCGTGAAGGCGTTTGATCGGCTCGGCGGTCCGCGGATCGCGCTGCCGGACGATCCGGGAGGAGCGAGCGAGATGAGACAGCTATGCCCCGACAGCACCGAGACGTGCCAAAGGTACTGGGCGTACACGGGATACTTCGTCCGAAACGCTACGATCCCGGCCCGCGACCGGGAGGTAATCATTCTTCGCACAGCGTGGTTAAACCGAGGCGACTACATCTGGGGGCGGCATAACATCATTGGACAGGACGCTGGACTCACCGAGCAGGAAATCAGCCGGGTCACCCGAGGGGGCGATGCGGCGGGGTGGAGCAACTTCGATGCAGCTCTGCTCAGAGCGGCTGACGAGCTCCACACGAGCCGATTTGTCTCCGAGACGACGTGGAACACGCTTGGCGAGCGTTACACCGAGAGTCAGCTACGCGAGGTTGTGTTAATCGTCGGCAATTACACGCAGTTGTCGATGTTCCAGAACACACTGGGCGCTCAGTTAGAGCCTGGGATCGAGGGCCTGCCTGGCGACGGGCGCTGATCCACGCGGGCGCGAATGGTCAGGCCCACGCTTTTCGTGAGCGCGCGCTCTGGATTCACTCCTGGTTGTCGGATGTCAGTCGCTTGTACTTCGTTCATCCCGGAGCGCATCGGAAACAAGACCTTACTTTTATATAAATGAAACCAAGCCGGTCAGGGTGACCGCGGGTAGAAGGCTGCTTGTGCGACCGGCCTTACGATTGCTCCTCGAGCTGCCCTCGAATTGCCGGCAGGCTGCGCCACAACAGCAACCCACCCAACGGGCACATTACCGCAGCGCTGAGCGCAATGGATTTGCCGATGGCTTCATCGTACCCGAACACATAATCGGTAGTGGCGGCGACGATCATCCACATAACGGCGGCCGGGAGCGCTCAACTTGCCAGTGTCTGCACCGCGGCCGTCGCCAGATGCGTGGCCGTCGTCTCCTGCTGCGTCAGATGCGTTTCGAGCTCGTCACACAGCGCCATTAATGCATCGACCTTCGCCACGGCGTGCCCTCTCAGGGGTAGATTGAACCGTCAATCCGTCATGAAGCAAACAAAAGCAGGACTGGTTAAATGACGCTTTGACGCTTTGACTGGGGGAAGAGGGATTTGAACCAGCGACCTTCTGACCCCCAGTTCGATAGACTCCCGTCCGGATACGTCCACCAAGGTCTATTCCTTCGAGATTCGACGATTCACATTCCAGTGTTGTCCGCTATATCCACTGGCGTCCACTCGGTAAGCTGTCGATTCTTAGCGTGCGGTTCAACGGGAACGGGGGTTCGTGAACCGGGTGGGCGACGTCCCATTTGGGGGCGAGGCGTTGGGCTTCGGTGATCTGGGCGGAGATCATCCGGGGCGCAAGGACATCGAGGCTGTCAGTCGCAGATTAGGAGCGGTGTCTGCTGGTCCTGCGGCGTCACAAGCCACAGATGTGTTCCGGGACGGCGCGATACAGGGATGTGATCTTGCCGCGCAGGAGATGACCCCTGACCAACTCTCCCAAGCCCAACAGCTCGCACGGGAGTGGAAGTCGGTAACACGAGCGGTGATCTCATCACCACGCTACGGGTGCAGCGCGGCGACACCGTCTTCAAGGACGTGCAGGGCACGTACCTCCTCATCGGTGAGGGCGCGGCTGAACAGCGACACCTCATCATACAACCCAACGTAATTGACACCGAGTCGAATGGCGCCGCGGCCGCGATCCCAGGTGAACGGCTCGTCAATGCTGTCGCTGACGTGCGGTAGCCGTTCACCGTCAAGATAGAGGTTCGCGACGCCACCGTTCTGGGTATTGATGCCGGCGTAGGTGATGACTACGTGCGTCCATTGGCCGGTCGCGAACGGAGGTGCGCTGACGATCAGCAACCGATCCAAGAACCCCTGATGTTCGTCTGGCGATAGACCGTCGGGATTCCACACGTCCAGGTCCCCGAACACCCCCAGCCGGAACTGCCGCGGATTCTCCCCCGTAAAGTCGACCCAGATCGCGGCGTCGTTGTAGGCTGCGTCGGTGATTTGAATCGGGTCGCAGAACCCAGGCTCAAGATCAGTGGCGGGGTCCAGACTCAGCCAGAACGACACCGTCCCGTTCCAGTCTTCCGAAGAATATGCGACGTTATCTTCTGCCTTGTAGAAGATGGCGTGCTGGTTACGTGCCGTGAACCGAAGCGCGTGGCCGAAGCGCCCCGTCCCGTCGGCCACTTCGACCGACGGATTACCAATCCCTGGGACTGCCTGATCTTGCTCGGCATACGACGGAGCCGTGTAGATCTGGCGGTCACCCAACGCCCAGTCCGCATCGACACCCCTGTCGAACGACGCATGGAACGTCAGGACTTCGCTGAGAGCAACCGTGGCATCGAACGATTCCTCAGTCGACGAACCGGCCATACTTGGATCGGGTTCAGCACCGCCGGAACAGCCGTAGAGAAAGACCGCACTCAGCAGAACCGCCAACGACGAGGCAAGCGATCTAAGGATGAGCGTTCGCATGTCGAAACTCCTGGATAAAGTCCTCAGCGTAATGGCGCTGAGGTAGGGATTCGAACCCGTGAGGCACGTTTCTTTAACACAGTGATAGCGTGTGACTTCTGGGTTTAACTGGTTTTATTTCCGTCGCTTACATCGAACGTCGTCTCCACATGGGTGCTCTGGCATCTACGTAAATCAACCACCGTCACGGCGAGCTGACGGAGAGCTGTTTTGAATCAGAATTGAGACGTTACCCGGATAACAGTGAAGGACTTAATCGATTAATTTATGAGACACACCAACGGTTGTTGCAAACAACATTCGGAGAACAATGCCGTTCCAACCCGGTCAATCAGGTAATCCGTGCGGCCGCCCGAAAGGATCGCGCAACAAGAACAGTCTTGCCGTGCGCGAGTGGGCCACGCGAATCGTCGAAGACCCGAAGGTGCAAGCGCGGTTGCTCGCCGATGCGCGAACAGGAAAACTCCATCCATC
>Ga0310123_10003606_pt1 | contig 11903 bp, 12 predicted proteins | sample CB6_AW_1057_MG_FD_203505 | JGI IMG/M metagenome (GOLD analysis project Ga0310123, IMG submission 203505) | Marine microbial communities from Western Arctic Ocean, Canada - CB6_AW_1057 | ecosystem: Environmental > Aquatic > Marine > Oceanic | place: Canada: Western Arctic Ocean | collected... | reverse complement strand
GAGGGTGAAGACAACGAGTCGATGGCGGGCCTTGTCTTCGTCGACCAGCAGCTCCCTGATGGGTCGGGTGAACTCCTTCAGCTTTTCGTCTTCGATACCGATCTGCGACAGGATCCCGATAATGATGAGACCCATATACAGGTAGACGATGCTCGCCGGCAGCGGTGGCCTGATGCCGTAGGCCAGGCCGACGTAGCAGACAGCGACGAGGAGCATCGCCCTGGAGAAAATCGAGAGCTGTCTCATGACCTCATTCGGCAGTTTCCGGCATCGAGCCCTTGAGGCTGGCCAGATAAGCGACCAGGTCGCGAAATTGCCTCACGGTGATGACATCGTCGAATTTTGGCATTTTGGACTGCAGCAGAAGCTTGCGCCCGGTAAGGTTGGAGAGATCGCTCTTGGCGATCGTCAGAGTAGTGTCGGCGCTGCGGATCGTCAAGCTGGCCTCGTTCTCGCTCTCTATTGGGCCGCTCACCTTGTTCCCGCCGTCGCTGACGACGGCGCTGATCCAGAAGTACCCCCGCTCGGAAATCGAGCGTGTATCGGCGATGCGCTGAAGCGCCAGATCGTGGCGCTGCACGAGTCGCTCGAGACCCCCCCCGGCACCTTCCTCCACCACCACTTCCTCCACCTCCTCTTCCTCCTCGCCCCATCCCCAGTCGTCGTCCTCGGCTTCCTCCACCACGTCCAGCTGCAGCACCAGAGCATCGCCCTCTTCCCTGACGAGCCTTCCCGTGAGCTGCTCGCCGTTGGCCAGGTTGAGCGTCGTCGATCCGTAGCCCTGAACGATCTTGGCGTTGGGATCGAGGATCGACTCCTCCATGTAGTCCAATGTGTTGAGGGCACCTATCTCCGTCAGGTCGGGGCCGACCTCCAGCTGAATCTCGGCGGCGCCGACGCGGTGGCACTTGTTGCACTGCAGCTCGTCCACAAAGACCAGTCGACCGGCCTCCGGGTCTCCCTCTGGCACCTTGACGGTGACCGAAGCGGCCGCGGCAATATCGATGGGCGGCACAATGGCTGTCAGATCCGGCTCACCGCCCTGGCTCTGCAGAAAGGCGATCAGCGTCTCGATTTGCAGGGCGGAGAGGGCGAGTGGCGGCTTCCACACCGGTGGCATGATGTTGCCATACCCCTTTACCAGGTAGGCCTCCGGCAGATAGAGCGCTTCCACCAGATACTCCCGCGTCGACATGCCCTCTTGGCGTCCTCCGCCACTGATGCCGATATCGCTCAGGTCCGGACAGCGCGGCGTTGTCGCTGACGGCCCGATGACGTGGCAGGTGGAGCACTTGCCGCTGCCGTAGAAGATCGACTTCCCCGCAGCGACAAAAGCTTCTGGAGTGCGCTCGATATCCCCGACGGCCACGGCGGGGCCGGAACTGGACTGGGGTATGAGATTGCCCAGCAGGGCGTAGGACCAGATCACGGCGAGCGTGAATGTCGCCACCCGCATGAGCTTCTGCCATAACGCCATGTTGACGCAGATGGCCAGAAACACCCACACCGACCAGGGCAGGATGTTCTGGTCGGCCAGGGGGAAAGGCGCCGCCTGCACCAGAAATGCCCCCAGGCTTACCAGGAGAAAAGCGAAGCTGAGAATCTTGACAGCTGCGTGACGCATAGATCAACCGTCCGCCTTCAGTCGGCGGCCCCCTTCTTGTCCCCCATCGACCCGAGCCAGAAGATGAAGCAGATCAAGGCACCAAAGATGATGACGATGGCGGCGATGATGTTGGAGGCGACACCCAAGGCCGGGGTGAAGGCATCGGGTGAGGTGTCTCTCATGACGCCGTATACGTGCCAGTCCTCCCGGATGCCCGACCGCACATACCCCATGAGCCCCATCATGGAGCAGAATGTGACTGCCAGCAGTATGAGGATGTACTGAGAGCGGTCCGTCATCTTACCCCACTGCACCTCGCCGGTGGATGCGGCCTTTCGATAGAGGACAACATCGATGACGGTCACCACGAACAGCACCGCCAGAACGACCCCTACCTGCCCGGGGGTCAGGAGGTTCACCCGTTGCAGGCTGGGCACGTAGTACCCCATGACTCCCAGAGCGATCACGGCCACAGCGGCGGCGGCGAAGATCCCCGCCACCACGACGTTGACGGGCTTGGCCCAGTTCACCGTCGGGGTCTTGCCGGAACGACGGTAAAAGAGGAAGGTCAGGAAGGTGGTGAGGATGATCAGGTTTACGGCCGTGTTCTTGGCCGACATGACTCCGAAGACCCCGACGATCGGATGGTGTTCGCCGCCGATGGCCGCCTTCTCCACCGGGCTAAGGATCAGGGTCCTGGGAGTTGCCCACACGGCGATACAGGCGATGAGGACTGCGAATACGAAAGGCCGAAAGCGGCTGTATTTCTCAGCACCTTTGATGCGGCCCATCCCCGACCACAGGTAGAAGTTCACACCCAGGAAGAGCACCCCGATCATGGCCGCCTGAATGATGAACAGCCACGAGAACAGGCTGCCCATCATGTTGATGCCCATGGTCTGGTTGAACTCGTAAATCTCCTTGGCGAGCCAGTACCCGGCGAAGGGCAGGGGGATGAGGGCGCTGACGGCGATGAAGTTGCCGGTGTATCCCATCCAGTCGTAATGGGACTTGTCCGATTCGCTCGTGGCCGTGAGGAATCGAACCGCCGCGTAAGCCGCCACGACGGCTCCCCCGAAGGCGATGTTGGCGATGAAGCGATGGATGTTGATCGGCATCCAGGTGTAGTTGTAAACCGCATCCCCCAGGCTGATCAGGGCCCCCTGCTCGTCTATCCCTGACGGGCTGGTCATGAAGGTGAGCCAGGAATTGGCCACGAACATGATCGCCGTGCCGAAGACGTTGAGCAGCACGCCGAAGGTCAGGTGCAGCCACTTCTTCTTCATCAGCCGGTCCCACGTGTACCAGTACAGATAGAGGCTGAAGGTTTCTCCGAAGAAGAGAGCCGCGTAGAGTACGTACGTGGGAGCGAAGATATTGCTCATGTAGCCGTAGAAGCGGGGATAGAACCCGATCATCAGGAACACGAGCACGGCGCCGAACATCGCCGTGGTGGAGAAGGCCACGAGACACAGCTTGATGAATTCCTTGGCCATGCGGTCGTAGCGCAGGTCGCCGCTGCGCACACCGACGAATTCGATGATGACGGCAAAGAGTGGGACACCGAGAATGAAGGCGGCGAACATGAGGTGAAGCTGGGCCGCGACCCAGACCGCCACGCGGCTGCCTACCACGGGGAACTCCCGGTACTCCGGGATGTCGTCCAGGGCACCCTGGGACCAGCCGGGGGTGCTCGTGAAGAGAAGTGTCAACCCGAAGGCGATGGCCGTCGGCATCAACGGCGAGCTGAGGCCCTCCGGCACGTTCCTATGGAAGCGAGTTGTCTGCTGGGTCAAGGTTGTTCGGATCCCCTGCCTTCTTGTGGGCTCGCTTGATCGTGCCAACTGCTGAGGAAGGCACATGCAGATGGTGACTGTCGCCGGTGCAGGATGTTGCGGAACTGGTCGTCGGAAGAGCACACCCTCAAGTGCGGGACAGGGCTGACACGGTGTCCGTCTGCACTTGAGAAACGCTATAACAACTGGCTACAGAGTGCAAGTGGCTGCAAGGAATTAGCTGACATTTCTTTCACTTGACCACTGCTGACAACACCATCTATCCTTTCTATCCGTCCAGTGATGACGCTCATCTGACAAGGTGAAACTATCCTTCGTCTCACATCACCCACACTGAACGCGACCCTGACACCACATCCCTTACAAATCGTGACGCAACCTGTTCACCTTTAAAGCCGTCATTCTTTGGCTGCACCTGACAACTGTGGTAGTTTGGGTCGGCGGCATGTTTTTCATGACGTTGGTACTGTTGCCCATGTTGCAATGCTCCACGTCCTCCGACCGCGGCTTGTCTAGAATAATCGACGGCGCCGTCAAGCGTTTTCAGACCCTCAGTTGGGAGGCCGTCGGCATCATAATACTCACGGGAATTTTCAATCTGATCAACGTCGGGCTTGAACGTGACTTCAATTTCAGCGAGGCCTATTTACATACTGTAGCCACAAAGTTCTTTCTTCTGATCATCATCATAGCCATCCAGTCGTTTCAGAGCTACAACCTCATACCCGGAATGATCTCTACACTATCGTCGGACGACAAATTGCCGGCGAGGACGGACTCTTTCGGCAGATTCCGAAAAAGAACTATGCTGCTGTCAGTCCCGAAATTGCTGCTGGCCGGCTTGGTGATATATCTTGGGTTGAGCCTGGAGTATCGCTAGAGAGAACGTGAAAGCACAGCGTAGGTTTACGTTGAAGCTGAGGTCAGTCGATCCAATCCTTCCGGCTGAACATATCTCAGATCCGGCACGTCGAGTGACTTGCCCAGGGTTTGTCTGAACATCTCAGACATTCCACTTCGCAGAGCATCCGCATCAGCCAGGAACAGATCTAAGAGATTCCTGGCGTCCCTTACCATATTGCTCCAGGAGTCGTTCTGCGGCCAAACGCCCGCTTCCCTTGCCGCGGCGTGTACCATCTCGAGCCTCAGTTCGAAGAAACTATGGAATCTCTCCAAGGCTTTGAATTCTTCCTCGGTGAAACCCTCAGAGAATCTGGCAACCGCTCTCTCCGAGATGTCGCCCTTCAAGCCGCCGTCGAGATAACGTATCCCGGGCAAAAAAACCTCGTCGAACCAGACGCGAGCTAGCTTGAAGCTCAATTTTTCTGGAGCGATGAACCTGTGGCACGCCTTCAGACTTTCCTCCGAGGTGAAAAACAGGAGGAAAACGACAACGTGTTCCCTGGCTTTTTCTGTCTCCGTCGCCATCTTGATCTACTCGACCAGATCCTATCTATGATCCAATAGGCAGGTCTTCACCAGGCCTATCCTGGGTATGGAACTTCCGGAGAATAGTCGAAATCGTCAAGAAGCGCTGCCTTGGTCGCAAAGGCGAAGAGAGTTATCAATCCCCAGGATAATCCCACGACAACCCCCGCGTCAATTATACCCCTCCAGGGCTGGTCGATACGTTGTACAATGATGATCAAGACGATGATTGCCGCGGTGAGCGCGAGGATTTGGCGCTGTTTGTTCCTGAGTACGTGAAAGTATCCCATACAAAACAGCGGCGCTATGAGAACATGCAGGGTGCTCGGATGTTTACGCAGGTATTTGCACCTTGCCGCGACCCGTGGCGAGAAGCTGTTCTGGAAGCCGCGATATCCCTCCGAATAGGCCATGGACAACGTATTGATCACCAGTGCCGCCCAGTGATACCAGAACAGATCAAACCGAAAGGCCTCTACCGCAACCGGCATCAATCGATAAATTGCAAAGCCGAGCAACAATGCAATCCCCGAAAATCCCCATATTGCTCCCAATAGGCCGACCATTACTTCAGGAAAAAGTCAGAAGTCGATTGACGGCATATCTTCCCATTTGGACTCGCCTTGTGGTTTGAAATTGCGTGTGCAAACGAAATTCAGTTCGTGATGATGGAAGTTCAGTTTGAATTTGCCACCGCCGAAATGACTCAGAAGATATATCATCGGGTCGTTGACCAGCGGTGTCATGTCTTTGCCATTGTAGCGCGCGAGTCCTTTGAATCGAACCGAGTTTTGCCAGGGCTCCTGCACCAATACCGTTACCGATGATTCGCGCAGTGTTTGAAAGAAGGCATCTTGCAGTTCGGCCTGGGATGGATTTGGCTTTCCCAAGCGTTGCAGTTCCCTGGTAACGTATTCCTCATAGATTTCCCAAACCCATTCCATACAATATCCGCTTCTCAAAGAACCGGTGAGCTGTTCCCTGCCACGCCGGCGTCTGATTCCAGCTGGTCTTCGACCACTGGATAGTAACGCATAAGATGTGGGACCACGCCAGTTTCCTCATACACCGGGAGTCTCGTCAGGGCGTGGCTGCGAGGCCCGATCCTTCTCCGGTGGCCGTCCAGACGCGGCGCTTTGGCCTGGTTAAGGTCACCGCTTAGGCGGCGGAGACGGCTGGACGGCGAGCCACTTGACCGCTACCGACAAAATTCCGTTTATCTTTCTAGGTGCCCGTGGCTCTGCTGGCGATTCCAGAGGTTATGCAAAGCCGAAGGCCTCACCCGCGTTTGGCACTTCGAACCGCAGCTGGCAGTCTGCATTCCAGGTCAATTCTACTCTAATGCGGCACTCATCTCTAATGCGGCACTCATCTCTAATGCGGCACTCATCGATCATACTATCCGGATGACCAACCACATCGAGCATCGCCCGTCCCTCATCTCCTGGAACCTCACGAAAATGTGCAACCTGCGGTGTCCACACTGTTATCTGGACGCCGGCAAGAAGGCGGAGGATGAGCTCACCACCGTTGAATGCTTCGCGCTAATTGACGAGATGAAAGCGTTGGGAACCGAAATGCTGATTCTTACAGGTGGGGAGCCGCTCTTGCGAAAAGATATCCATGATATCGCAAAGTACGCTTCCGAATCGGGCATCTGGGTTGTCATGGGAACGAACGGCGTTCTGATTACCGACAAAATCGTGCAGAAAATGTTGGAATGTGGGGTAAAGGGTGTGGGCATCAGCATCGATTCACTGGATCCGGAGAAGCACGATGGATTTCGTGGGGGACCGAAATCATGGGAATACTCCGTCCGGGCATTGGAAATCTGTCGAGATCACGGTTTGGAAGTTCTGGTGCAAACGACGATCACAGAAGCGAACTATGACGAGATTCCCCAACTGATTGACTTCGCGAGAGATAAGGGAGCGTGGTCGTTCAACCTCTATTTCCTTGTGCAGACGGGCCGCGGCCAGGAAATGAACGATCTGTCTCCACAGCGAACCGAGGCGATGCTCACGAACCTGGCTGAGATGCAGAGCAAGTATCGGCCAATGCTGGTGCGCTCCAAGTGTGCACCGCACTTCAAGCGCATTGCCTTTGAGAGAGCACTCGGGGGTCTGGAGAGCGGTGGGTGCATGGCGGGCACTCAGTATGGGCGGATCACACCTGAAGGAAACGTGACGCCATGCCCGTACATGACTGTCGTGGCTGGCAACATCAGAGAAAACAGTTTCACGGAGATCTGGCAGACCGCTCCGATTCTTCAGCAGTTGAGGGATCTCAATCAGCTCAAAGGTCGCTGCGGAGACTGTGAGTTCAAAGAGCTTTGCGGCGGCTGTCGCTGTCGGGCCTACGCTGCCTATGGCGACTGTCTGCAAGAGGATCCAGCCTGTACGTACCAGCCATCTGGCCAGCCCCTGCCGTCCGAGAAAATAACCTGGAGTTCGGCGGCCGAGTCACGTCTGGAGCGCATCCCCATTGCCTTTATCCGTGAGAAGGTCAAGAAGGGAGTCGAGGCGTATGCTCAGCGTACTGGGGCTGTTGTCATCACCGCAGATCTGATGAAGCTGGCTACAGCCGGAATGGAACGTCCGGCGGCTTTTCAGAAGATGCCCTCTTTTGTCGATGTCGATAGGGAAAGAGAGCCCGACCTGAAGAGACTAATTTGAATCAAGCACTCCTGCCTGTCCTGTTCGCCGCAGGCAGGTTGCTGGCCTCAGATTTTTCCACTTTGATCCTTACAGCGTTGCCTTCCGATTCCTGGCTCGCGGGGATGAGCAAGACTACCGGACCGTCCTCAGTTATCTGGAACATGGATGGGTGACAGTCGACGAGATGGACGCCAAGCTTGCCGACCTCTTGCACAAGTTCACATCAGAGACCATTCAGCAGGATCCGGCTGAGTTTAGAAGGAAATACAAGGGATTACTGCAGATGTGGAGAGTGCGCTGAGGCGTCATGCCCGTAATCCTCAGATGTTCGCTTGATCGAGAAAAAGGGCTCTCGTATACTGTTTACCGTCCTCGACAGGCTTTCATGACATGCAGCCCAGCAACTCAAAACCTCAATGGAACGAGCTCGAGTTTGTCAGCTGGAAGGAGTTCACGCAGATGGCGCCTTCTATCATCCAGCTGGAAATATCCCGGATCGGAAGCGTAATCAATGCCCCGGCTACGAACCTCGACATTCGCAACGTGTTGGTGAGGGCCCGGTTTGAACTGAGAGAATTCCAGGAGTGTCTACAGCTGGCAGACGGGCCGCCGCTGGGAGACTCCTGTGTCGCACATCTTCGAACTTCGATCCTCAGTCTTTCGATCAGAAATCAGATACGAGACAAAGAAACGACGATTACCTTGGACTACGTTTTTGACAGATTGATCTCCATGCTGGAGAGGATTGATCTGATATTCCAGGCCGACTAGAAAATTTCAGGATCTCTCCGCTCTCCCTGTGCCTTATTCGGGCCGAGCGTGGTATCTCGACTAGACATCTCTAAAAGTTCTGATAGCTGACATTTCGCCCAGCAACTCATCTGGAGGACAAATAAATGTTCAAGAAGATTTACGTCCCTCTTGACAACTCTGACCACTCCTCGACGAGCGCGGAGCTAGCCATCGCTCTGGCCAAGAGCTTTGACTCAGAGCTGGTGGGTTGCCATGCCTATGCTGCGAGGTTGCACGACATCCGATTCAGACAGATGGAGTTTACGCTGCCTTCCGAATACCAGGTGGAAGAGGAGATGGAGAAGCAGCGAAACATTCACGACACGCTGATCACTATGGGATTGGAGCTTATTTCCGATTCCTACTTGAAGGTCATGAAGGACCGATGCGAGACCGAGCAGCTTCCCTTCGAAGAAAAAATGATGGACGGAAGGAATTTCAAAGTCCTTGTTGATGACATCAACGACAGCGACTACGACCTGGTGATCATCGGTGCGCTGGGGCTTGGCGCGGTGCGGGATAGTGTAATCGGAAGTGTCTGTGAAAGGGTGATCAGAAGAACAAAAACCGACACACTGGTGATTAAGAATATCTCTCCGATGGAGGATCAACTCAGAGTAAACGGCAATGGAGAGGTCAAGCACGAGCTTGGCAATGGAGGCAATATCGTTGTCTGCGTCGACGGTAGCCCTGAATCCTTTGCCGGGCTGAGATCGGCCATCTCCCTCGGAAAGGCAGTAAACAAAGAAGTGGAGGCCATCGCCGTTTATGATCCCTATCTGCACTATACGATGTTCAACAGCATCGTAGATGTCTTGACCGAGAAGGCATCGAAGGTTTTCAAATTCAAAGAGCAAGAGCAGCTTCACGAAGATGTGATCGACACGGGCCTGGCAAAGATCTATCACTCCCACCTGGAAGTAGCCCGAAAGATCGCCAAGGAAGACGATGTCGACTTGAAGATAACCCTTCTCGATGGCAAGGCCTTTGAGAAGATCATCCAGTATGTACGCCGTGAGAGACCGTGGCTGCTGGTTATCGGACGCATTGGCGTGCACAGTGATGAGGAAATGGATGTTGGCAGCAATACCGAAAATCTCCTTCGGTTGGCGCCCTGCAATATCTTGCTTTCCAGCAAGAGATTCGTCCCGGCCATCGATATCCAGGCGGAAGAATCGATGACCTGGACCGAAGAGGCAACCGCAGTCTTGAACACGGCTCCGGACGCAGTGAGAGGCATCGCCCGGACGACCATACACAGATGGGCAATGGAACGGGGACATTCGGTCATAACCAGAAAAGTGATCGAGAATTCAATGGCGAGTATATTGCCCGAAAAAGCGATGAGGGCTATGGGGATCATCGCCGAGGAAGTCGCCATCGACAAAGGGAACCTCCTTGATTCATTGACCTACATCTGTCGCGAGTGCGGCTATGCCGCTCGCGATGTAGAACCGGTTGTCTGCCCGATCTGTAATGGCCCGGCTGAAGGATTCCAGAAGATTGACAAGCAAGCCATAGAGAATCTGACATCGCTCGAAGGCGGGATCGAAGAAGAAACAACCTTCGACAACCTGAAATTGAAGTGGACCAGCGAAGCAAAGCAGGCTCTGCTCGGTGTGCCATCCGGTTATCAGAGAAGAAGGGCCAGAGCACAGATCGAAAAGAGTATCAGGGTACGCAAGCTTCCGGCCATTACCAGGGAGTTGGTTTTGGAGGTTTCCGGGGATCTCATCGAGGAAAGCAAAAACCTGGAGGAACGGGGTCGACTGAAGGGGGAGTCGGTTTCCGGCACGGAAAGCGCTCTTGAGCAACATGTCATTGAGGATGGCGATTTCCGCTGGACCGCTGCCGCCGTCGCCAGGCTGAATCGGGTCCCTGAAGGATTCATGCGCGATCAGACGAAGGAACGAATAACAAATTGCGGCAAAGAGAGATCTGTGGATCTGATCACCTTGGAGATCGCAGAGGAGGGCATCGCGGAAAGCCGGGAAATCATGGCGGAAGCCATAAGAAAAAACAATGAAGACGAATCACGATAGCCACCAGATGTCGCTGATTTGGCGGGATTGTCGCCGGTTCAGCGCTGTCTGAGAATTATGAAAACCTACAAAGACATAACCGGCGACGGCGGATCGAACATCGTCGAACAGGTCATCGCGCAACAAGACCGTGTGAAAGCTCGAATGGCTTCCGTTCGACACACTGTCGCAGTTATGAGCGGCAAAGGCGGAGTCGGAAAGAGTTCAGTCGTTGTGAATCTCGGCTCGGCCCTGGCGCTCCAGGGCTACTCCGTGGGAATTCTGGATGCTGACATCAACGGTTCTTCCATAGCAAAAATGACCGGAGTTCGCGGTCAACCGCTGGAGACCGGAGAGAACGGAGTGATGCCGACGGCGGCCGCCCGCAATCTCAAGGTCATGTCGATCGATTTTTTTTTGCGGGACGACAACATGCCCGTCATTTGGGACGCTCCCACGCAGAAGGACGCTTTTACGTGGCGCGGCATGATGGAGGCGGCGGCAATTCGGGAGCTCTTGTCCGACACAGAATGGGGTGATCTGGACTTCCTCATCATTGACCTGCCGCCAGGCACCGACAAACTGCCCACTATGGTGGATCTGCTCCCAGAGATTTCGGGTACCATCATTGTGACAATCCCATCAGAGCTATCCCAGTTCGTTGTCGGAAAATCAATTATGGTGGCGAAGGATTTGCTCCGGACACCCGTGATCGGGTTGGTCGAAAACATGTCGATGCACATATGTAGTCAGTGTGGCCATGAGGAGAAACTCTTTCCTGGAGGTATCGTCGAAGAGCTGGCCCAACGGCATGGTGTGCCGTACCTGGGCAGGATCCCCTTCGACCCGAGAATGGCTGTCTGTGCAGATGAGGGTTCGCTCTATTTGGAAGAGTACGGCGATCTACCGGCGACAAATGCTATCGGGCAGATTGCTCAAAGAGTGGGAGAGTTTCTGAATCGATAGGCCGCGGATGTTTCGCGCCCATGTACCGGATCATACATTTTCCGCATGATGGGCGTAAGGTGTGTTCTGTTATCAAGGGAGCAAAATGATGAAATTCCTATGCGTGGAATGTGACCAACCGATGAAGCTGCAGGACACCAAAGGCCCTGACGATGGCTCCATGACTGTTGTCTTCGCTTGCCCCGAGTGCGAACGGCAAATCGCCATGCTGACCAATCAGATGGAGACGCAAATGGTGCGATCACTTGACATAAAGCTTGGAGGAGGCTCACCTCAGGCAGAGCCCATGGGGACCATCAGGAGTTCTTTGGCCCGTGGCGACGACGCCTATGCACCTTCGCATGCTCATGTGGAAACTGACCAGAAAGAGTCAGGGTCTAAGTGTCCATTTACCGGTGCGGTTGCCGATGCCTTCGAAGCCTCTGGCGAAATCGTCTGGACCCAGGAGGCAGAGGAACGTCTCGGCAAAATTCCACAGTTCGCCAGATCCATGGCCAAGGAAGGGATTGAACGGCACGCCCGGGAAAAGGGGTACAGGGAGATCAGTGATGCGGTGATGGAGGAAGTGAGGGATCAGTTTGCGATGTGATAGATCGGTCGGCATCGGCCTTGGATTCTCCGGCAGCCCCCACCCGGT
>Ga0310123_10003603_pt1 | contig 11905 bp, 9 predicted proteins | sample CB6_AW_1057_MG_FD_203505 | JGI IMG/M metagenome (GOLD analysis project Ga0310123, IMG submission 203505) | Marine microbial communities from Western Arctic Ocean, Canada - CB6_AW_1057 | ecosystem: Environmental > Aquatic > Marine > Oceanic | place: Canada: Western Arctic Ocean | collected... | reverse complement strand
AGAGGTTGGGCCTGGAGGCGAGTCTCTACCAAAGTCTACAGATTCTCAGCGTTACCCTGTTCGAGAAAACGCCCATTTTACAGGCCTTGCAGCCGTCCGACTCCCACGAAAACTCACTCGATGACCCTAACCAGCTGATTCTATTCGACTTTTAACCAGATAGTAGTGTCTCCTTATTGTTAGCCACCAGTACCTCCTTGTCGTTTTTGGTTCATCCATCGCAACACATCGTCACGATGAAATCTGATCCGGCTTCCGACTCGGAAATATGGCGGTAGCGTGTACTGCCCCAGACCGTTCTTCGCAGAGTAGATCTGCTTGTAGATCGTGTTCGGCTTGATCGACGGGAACTCGGCCAGGTCTTCAACGATCCAAACCGGCTTATCGAGCACCGAACCCGTTTCGGCATCTAGCATACATCACCCCCGTCCACAGTTGTCCTTGAGGCGGGCTAGTGCGCTAATTGTCAATTAGCGCACTAGCTGAGGCGGATGGCCGCGCCTCCCAAGAATGCGATCAGAGCCTTCGGACTAGGCTCGCAGGGACCTGCGTTACCGTCACGGACAGCGCCAGTGTGCCGCGTGAGGCTGAGCTGTTTTTCGTTTCGGAGAGACAAATCAACTTCCTGATCCCTGAGGGCGCTGCGCTGGGGTCGGCTACATTGACCGTAACGCGGCAAGATAGCGAGTTAGGAACGATTCCGATACAGCTTGAAGCTGTGGGACCGGCCTCTTTTCTCAGCTAATGCTGACGGTATAGGAGTTGCGGCGGCCGTAGCGGTGACTGTGGCGAAGTTGAGATTGTTCTTACCGTTGACGGCAAAGTGGCAAACACGGTGACGGTGAACTTTAGCCTGAAAGCTGATCCAGGGACCGTACCGCTCAACGTCACCATACAGGGAATTTTGGCCCGTCTTGCCAAGAGGGGCCGCGTAACGAGGGCCCCGGCTGCCCAGGCCCCTTCCTTAACTTGGATTACGCGATTACGTTCGCGGTTCCCAGCCCCGGGCCCCCTAAACTAGGCGGAGCTAGAGAAGTACTTGTTGCGCTCAGTCCGGCCAGACCGAAGTCACATCGAGTGACGATTCCGGAAAAGACTGAGCGCTGAGCGGCCCGTTCGTGACCATTGGCGCTTCGATGCTGACCCGTCACTTGCGTTCCGGCTCTGAATGTGGCTCCAGGTGGGCGGTGGAACTTCTTGTAGACTGAATGGGGATCGAATCTGGAATTCGTTCAGATGTCCGCCACGAAACAAAGCGCCCCCCCAACAAGGCCCGCCGCGGACAAGCGCCATACGACCATTTCCGGTGTACTTATCCAGCAAGTCTACACCCCGGCTGACTTGGCGGACTTTGACCGCACTCGGGACCTTGGGGAACCAGGCAAATTCCCTTACACACGCGGCGCCCACGCCGACATGTACCGAGGCAAGCTCTGGACGATGCGGCAGTTCTCCGGCTACGGCACCCCCGAGCAGACCAACCGCCGCTACCGCTACTTGCTGGATCATGGCCAGACCGGCCTGTCGGTCGCTTTCGATCTTCCGACACTGATGGGCTATGACGCCGATCATCCGCTGGCGTCCGGGGAAGTCGGCAAATGCGGCGTGGCGATTTCGTCCCTGGCCGACATGGAGGAATTGTTCGCAAACATTCCTCTGGCCGATGTCACCACATCGATGACGATCACCTCGTCGGCGGCGATCCTGTGGGCGATGTACTTGGTGGTCGCTGAAAAGCAGGGGGCTGACTGGAAACAGCTCTCGGGCACGATTCAGAACGACATCCTCAAGGAATACATCGCGCAGAAGGAATACATCTACCCTCCGCGGCCGTCCATGCGGCTGGTCGCCGATACGCTGGAGTTCGGTGCCCGGCACACGCCCCGCTTCAACCCGATTTCGGTCAGCGGCTACCACATCCGGGAAGCCGGATCCACGGCGCTGCAGGAGCTGGCCTTCACACTGGGAGCCGGAATCGCCTATGTGGAATGGGCTGTCGAACGCGGACTCGATGTCGATCAATTCGCGCCGCGCCTGAGCTTTTTCTTCGACGCTCACAGCGATTTCTTCGAGGAAATTGCCAAGTTCCGTGCGGCGCGCAAGATCTGGGCCAAGCTCATGCGGGACCGCTTCGGCACGGAGAACCCGCGCTCGCAACGGCTGCGGTTCCATGCGCAGACGGCCGGCGTTTCACTCACCGCTCAGCAACCGCGGGTCAATCTGGTTCGTACCGCCGTGCAGGCGATGGCTGCCGTTCTTGGGGGGACCCAGTCACTGCACACCAACTCGCTCGACGAGGCCTACGCACTGCCGACCCAGGAGGCGGCTTTGCTGGCGCTTCGGACACAGCAGGTGATCGCCCACGAGACCGGCGTCACCGAGATCGTTGATCCCTTCGGCGGCAGCTACTTCGTTGAAAGACTCACCCTCGACATGGAGAAAGGCTGCTTCGAAGAGTTCGAAAAAATCGACGCCATGGGAGGCATGATCGCCGCCGTCGAAAACGGGTATCCGCAAGCCGAGATCGCCCGCTCGAGCTACGAATACCAGCGCGCTGTCGAAAGAAAAGAGAAACTCATTGTCGGCGTCAACGCCTTCTCCGAGGAGCAGGAAGATCCCATCCCGACGCTCTACATCGATCACTCGGTGGAAGAAAAGCAGTCCGCCAAGCTCAACCAACTGCGTGCGGAACGCGACAACGCAGCGGTCGAAAAGGCCCTGGACAACCTCCGCCAAGCCGCCGAAAGTAATGACAATTTAATGCCCCCGATCCTCGATGCCGTCCGCGCTTACGCGACCCTAGGCGAGATGTGTGACGTGTTGCGAGGGGTGTTCGGCGTCTACCACGAGAAGCCGGCGGTTTGATCCGCGGCTTGTGCGGATGAAACAGATTTCAAGAAGCGCGGAACGAAGCTCAAATATCCAACGCAATCTCGCTCGCGGCCGCGCACCTTCCGGCAAGCGGATTCCTTGGGCTCGGGGTAATGGTGGACAAAAATGCTATTTCGCGCCAAGTATCCGGCACCGAGGCGTGGATAGCGCCCTCACGGATGTTTCAGCCTTAGAACCCACAGGCCGCCGAAGGACTAGCGGCCGTCGCTCACCTTGCCGGTCAACGACTGCAGGAATGCGAGCAACGCTGTCTTCTCGTCGTCAGTCAGCTTGATAGGGCGCAGCTCGGGATCGAGATACGGGTTCTTTCTGCCGCCGTCACTGTAAAAGTCAATAACATCTTCGAGGGTCTGAAGGCTGCCGTCGTGCATGTAGGGTCCCGTACGCGCGACTTCGCGGAGCGTCGGGGTCTTGAAGTCGCCGCGGCCGCCTCCTGTGTCGGCAAGGCGGGCGCCGCGCCCCCCTTCTCGCCAAGCCACACCGGTGTTGTGGAGCTTTTCGTCGGTGAAGTTTGGACCGGCGTGGCAGTTCCCTTTCTCACGGAAGACCTTCATGCCCAGTTGCTCCTCGGCGGTGAGCGCGCCGCGGTCGCCATTCACGAAACGGTCGAAGGGCGAGCCGCCGGGCAGGATGCCGCGGACGTAGGTGGCCAGAGCGTTGGCGATCTCCTCCGGCACCAGGCCGACGCGGTCCGAAGCTTCCTCGAGCGTCAAGTCCATCTCCTTGGGGTTCAGGATGGGCTGGACGACCTGCTCCTCCAGGTTGTCCACGTGACCGTCCCAGAAAAAGGCCCGGCCGTAGCCGCGGTTAATGATCGCCGGGACATTGCGGTTGCCTCGGCGCCCGAATACCCCGACGGCGACGGGACGGTCATCGGAGGACGCGCGCTCCGGATCGTGGCAGGAGGCACAGGAAATGGACTGGTCACGGGAGAGGCGGCGGTGATGAAACAGCCGCCGCCCCAGCTCGATCTCTGCGGGTGTGATGGGATTCTCCTCTGGGACCGGCATGTAGAGGTCCAGTCCCAGAGGAATTGTGAGCACGGTTGCTAACAGGAGCAACATTACTTCTTCGCGCTCAGAGCGGGCAGGAAATTCTCCCGCGACCAGATTGCCTCGGATGTATTGCCGGCGAAGAAGGCGATTTGGCTGCCGTCGGGGTGTAGGCGGATGTTGCCGCTGCCGCCCCCCCCCCAGGCGCTGACATCGATGTCAAGTTTTCGGGCCGTAGCACCGTCAATGGGTACAAACCAGAGTTCCCTCCCCGTTTCCTTTCCCGATTTACCAAACACCTTCATCACGATCAGGGCTTGGCTATCGGGTGTCCAAGACATGCTGCCCCAGGCGGCGAGTCTCTCCGGCCGGGCCACGCGAAGCAGCTCTCGCGGCTCCCCACCGTCGACTGGGAAGAGCAACAGAGTGTTGTATTTCCCGTAGGAATCGCCATATGGTCTCTTGCCTTTCTCGGTCCAGTCTATCGAGACGGCTGCCGCAAATCGACCGTCGGGCGAAAGTTCCGAGCGGCCCATTCGGAAACCCTCCCCGTTTCGGGGGAAGACCTCGCGGATTTCCCCGGACGCAAGATCATACTCAACCCAGGACTCATTATCCGGATGGTAGCCGTAGTAGATCTTTTCCCCGTCCGGTGACACTTCCACCCGACTGACATGTCTTCCGGGCGCGAGGAACGACACCTCGCCGGTATCGGCGTCGAATCGGTAAATTGCTCTCTTTCCTTTGAAGGGCCTGGCGCCGGCCGCCAACCACCGTCCGTCGGGCGACCAACGAGGCTCGCTGAAATAGTTCAGCGCCGTCGGTATCTCTCTGAGTTCACCGGTTTCCACATTTCGGATCGCCAGTACGAAGCCGCCAATGTCCCCCTTCTTGTACGCTAGGTATTTGCCGTCACGTGACCAATCCGGCCGGGCGGCGCGGTAGCTTTTGACAATCGGAGTGCCCAGCTTCCCGGCTTCGAGATCGATCGGCGCAATGTGGAGGGCCAGTGTGCTGGTGTCCTTGAAAACGTGCAGTGCGCCCGAAGCCGTTAGCCCGAGCGAGGACACCGGTCCAATGTCCGGCTTGAGCAGCGCGGGTGCGCCTTGCGGTTTGCCGGCCGCCATGGACAGCGCCCACAGAGCGTTAGACCCAGTCCGGTCGCTGGCGAAAAGCAATTGGCTGCCGTCGGGAGACCAACCCATGATGACGTCGCTCGCCGGGTCGACGACCACCTTCGTTTCGCTCCCCCCGTCGACCGCGATGACGAATACATCGCGCTGCGCCACGGCGTCGTTAGCCGGCAGATCGTAGGCTATGTATTTGCCGTCGGGCGAGAAGAACAGCTTGTCGGGGCCGCGCCAGCCAAATGTCTTCAGCAGCCTCAGCGAACCGTCGCTCACTTTGAGGACGCCGATCTGCCCACTGTTGTCTTTGCGCCCAACACTGACAGCAAGCCATTCTCCGTCGGAAGACCAATCGAACGGCAAGACCCTCATTTCCTCGCTCGACAATACTGTTCGAGGTTCCGGGACTCCGGTTCCCTCGATGTCGACAATGCGAACTTCCGATTGGCGCGGTTCATAGTTGGTCCAGGCGTACGCCACCGGCTTTCCGTCCGGAGAAAACGTGGAACTCACCGCACTTCCTTCGCCCTCCCAATCTTTGTTGGGAGTGAGAGGGCGACTCATACCCGACGAAAGATCGCGTAGCATGAGGTTACCGGTATACCACCAATCGGTATAGGAAACATAGCGACCGTCCCGGGAAACGCTACCCCACACGTGCAGCGCGTTTTCTCCGGCCCAAACCACCCGGTCGCCCTTGACGCTCTCGGTAAGGTCGCCTTCGGCAAGCCGCGCTTGGGCGACCGCGACGGCTTGTTTCTGATTGCTGTAGTCTTTGACCACCCGCTCGTAGATCTTGCGCGACTCGGCGTCACCTAGCTTCGTGTAGCATTCCGCCCTACCGCAATCTGGCTCGGCGTGCTCTTCCACTGCGCCATGACTTGGTTCACCGGAAGCACGTTCACCATGTTTTCCTACACCATGAACGCCTCGTTCCTCGCTGTCGCGGCGTGGCCGAAGCGTCCGCTTGAGGTCTTCTACGACGGCGATTGTGGCTTCTGCGAGCTGAGTCGCCGGGTCATGACGCGCGTCGATCCGGGACGCGTTTATATCTGGGAGAAACTGCAAACAGGGCGCGCGCAGTCCCAGTACGGCGTTTCGAACGACGCTTTGATGCAGCGCCTGCACGTCGTTATCGACGGTAGCGAGATCCGCTCTGGATTCGCCGCTTTCAAGAGGATGCTTATGGCGAACCCTGTTACCTACTTTTTCTTCGCAGCGGCCGTGCTCGGCTCCGGCTGGGTTTCGGCCGGCTTTCGCAGCCTCGTCATCGCCGCCTTCGTGGCCTTCTTCTTCCCGCTGTTTTCGTCTGTCGGCGAAGCTGCCTACAACTGGATCGCCCGCAACCGCCATCTCATGATGGGCGGCGAGAGCTGCCAAACAGACTGAGGAAGCTGCCCGCTGCCCTACCCTTCCGAGCCGGCCTTCCTAGAACGACACGCCAGAGCGGAGGCGTAATCGCGGTCTTCACGTTATTCAGGACTTAGCCTTCAAGCGAAGCCGGCCAGGGGCTGTCTGCTAAAATAGAGGACGGTAGGGGGGGGCAAGCCCTTTGTCGGGCGCGCCAACATAAGTCGAGGTTTCATATGAATTTATCGGTTCTCCATGGGGGTCTATATTTCAGCGCAACACCCGCCATTCCACACGTCCCGGATTCACCCACTCCTGCTCCGCCCCAGCTAGAACCTGCTGCATCGTCTCCCAAAGGACCCGGTTGGACGATGGGGCTGTTGCTGATCCTGGTTGGTGGAGTGATCGGCGCGATCGCTTGGAACGCATCGCAGAGCGGATCGGCCACGGCTCCAGGCTCAACGATAACGGCGGTACCAACGGCTCAGGCCACAATCGGCACTTTCGAGAACACTCTCCGTATCGGCGGCACCATCGGCGCCAAGAGCTTCGCCGCGATACGGACGCCGCGGCTGCGGGGGCCGAGGGACACTGGCCGGCGCGGTTTGACCCTGATGAAAATGGCGGGAGGCGGCACCATCGTGAAGGCCGGCGATGTCGTCTCGGAGTTTGAGATGCAGTGGCTCTTCGACCACGTGGATGACCAAGAGTCCGCGGTCGTGCAAGCCCAGTCCAACGTAGAAAAACGCCAGGCGGAGATCATGATCGAGCGGGAAACGCTTCGCCAGACGCTGAGAACCGCGGAAGCTGAGCGGGAAAAGGCAAAGCTGGATTTGCGCACCGCTGAAGTGCGCTCCGAAATCGAGGCCGCCATTCTGGAACTTGCCGTGCAGGAAACCGAGGCTTCGGCGGCTCAGCTCATCGAGGAAACCGAGATTAAGGCGATCTCCCATGCAGCCGATGTGCGGAGTATGGAGATGCTGGTCGATAAGGACCGGTATCACCTCGAAAGACACGAGCGTGACCTGGAACGCATGAAACTCAAGACTCCGGTTGGCGGGCTAGTCGTCATCGAGACGATCTACCGCGGCAACGCTCAGTTCGGACAAGTGCAGAACGGGGACAACGTCAACCCCGGAACGTTCTTCATGCGCGTCGTGGATCTGTCGAAAATGGCCCTCGTGGGCAGCGTGAATCAGGTCGATGTGCAGTCGGTACACATGGGTCAGATGTGCCAAGTTCGGCTGGACGCCTACCCCGACCTGGTTCTCTCGGGCCATGTCTCGAGTATGGGCGCTCTAGCCACCTCGGGAGGGAGTTCCCGCCATCGGCGCGGCGCCAGTGGCAGCTTCGTGAAGGTTGTATCCATCGAGGTAGCGATTGACGAAACAGACAAAAGAGTCATCCCTGACTTGTCGGGAAGCGCGGACATCATATTCGAAAGCCAGGAGAACGCTCTTCTTGTCCCCCGGTCGGCGATTCAGGAAAGTGACGATGATGCGACGGTGTTTGTCAGGGTCGGCGATCAGTTCGTCGAGCGGCCAGTCAAGCTCGGGAAGATGAGCAGCACGGTGGCGGTCGTCCTCGAGGGTCTTTCCGAAGGCGACGAAGTAGCTCTTCAGCGGTCTCCGCAAAAGTCCGACACCTAGCGCACCGCCGTAGGGGCCGGCAATCCTGCCGGTCCTTCGCCGTGAAGCGGCGACGACAAGCTGTTCGCGGCGCCCTTCTACTGGGATTGCTGCTCGGATGGAGCCGAGCAGGCAGCCAACTCAACAGCTCTGCCTACGACCTCCTTCTCCGCTTCTATCCTCCTTCCCCCAGGCCCTCTGCCTCGGTCATCCTCGGGATCGATGAACAAACCTTGAATGCCTACGGGGGTTTGTTGCGAATGCGCCAGCCGCTTGCACGGGCGCTGGAGATCGTCTCGCGATTCCAGCCCGCCGCCGTCGCGATCGATATCGTGCTCTCCGAGCCCGGAAGTGCGGCGGAGAACCAGAAGCTGGAGCAAGCGCTTGCATCTCTTTCGAATGTCGTCCTCGCCACGCATTTGAGTTCGACCAGCCTCAACTTCAACTCGCAGGGCGTCTCGAAAAGCCCCGCATGGGAGAAGCCCCTCGAACGATTCAGGAAACACGCCGCGGCACTGGGCCACGTGCACGCGGATCCAGATAACGACGGTGTCAACCGGCAGGTTTTGTTAGCCAAGGTCGGCGGGACTGACCGCCGCTGGGCGATGGCGCTCGAAACATACCGGCTTGAGTTGGGCGAAGACCGCATCCGCGAAACTCGATCAGGCCTCGAGGTGGGCGAGGCCTTTGTCCCAGCCCCGCGCGTCACGGACCGGCCCTTGCGCATCCGCTACGCCAACCCCGACTCGCCCGTGGACCGCATCTCGGTCAAGGATGTAATCGAACAACCCGATGCAGCCGCCATGGTCAAGAATCGCGTGGTGTTCGTCGGCGTCAATGTAGTCGGCGGAATCGATCGTTACCTGATGACACCGTATTCGTTCGGGATGGCTATGTCGGGTGTGGAAATCAACGCCAACGTCTATGAAACGCTGGCTCGCGGAGACTTTTTGTTGACGGTCGCCAACTCGACAGAGCTGGCAGTCGTCCTGGTTTCCTGGGTCCTGATTTTTTTGATCTTCAGGAAGCTGACGGGCAATGCCGCCGTCGGCTCAGCGATTCTCGTATTGATCGCGGCTCACTCGGCGCCCGTGTTCGCCTTTGTCTCCGGGTATGTCTTTCCGGTCGCAAGCCTCTCCCTCGTAACCTGGTTCTCCGCATTGACCGGTGGAGCTTATCACTACCTCGTTGTGCGAAAGCAACTTGGGCAGGCGGAATCGCAACGCGACCGCTACCAGCGCGCGGTCCACTACGTCACACATGAGCTGAGGACGCCGTTGACAACCATCCAGGGATCGAGCGAGTTGATCAGCCGCTATCCACTGACGGACGAAAAACGTAAGGAAATCGCCGACACGATCCACCGCGAATCGAAAAGGCTGGGCCGCATGATGGAGACCTTCCTCAGCGTGGAGCGTCTCTCCGCCGGGCAGCTCGAACTCGACTGTTAGGCGATCCTTCCCGGTGATCTACTGACGGAGTGCATTGAGCGCTGCCGGACCATAGCCGCGAGAAAACAGATTCGCATTGACTACCATCCCGAGCCAGTCGAACCCCTGTGGGGAGACAAGGAATTCCTGGAATATGCCTGTTATAATCTGATAACGAACGCAGTCAAGTACTCGCCCGCTAGTACGATCATTACCGTCCGCGCCTGGCATGATACGGAGAAGGTCTGCATCTCCGTCGAAGACCTCGGCTATGGCATGGACGAAACTGAAATCAAGCAGATCTTCGGAAAGTTCTACCGCACCAAGAAAGCGCTGCAATCCGGCGTCGATGGTAGCGGGCTCGGCTTGGCTATCGTCGAAGAGATCGTCGTCCGGCACGGTGGCTCGATCGAGGTGGAAAGCCGCGTTAACCACGGTTCGCGTTTTACGCTGTCGCTGCCCGGTGCCTGGCAGCGGGATGTCCAGCGCATCTCGTAAGCTTCTGGACTGAACGGATGAGCGAAAAGCCCAAGATACTGTTTGTCGAGGACGACCCCGCGGTAGTCCTGACCTTCCAAACCGGCCTCGAAGCCGAGGGCTATCTGGTGGAGGCGGTCTACTCCACCACGGACGCGCTCAGGCGGCTGGCTAACGAAGACTACCCCATCGTCATCACCGATATTTATTTGGACGAGCGAACCGGGCTCGATGTCCTGCGCGCTTCGCAAGACTACAATCCCGGCTCGGCCGTCATCATGATCACCGGTCAGGGCACGATGGAAACCGTGATGGAGGCGACCCAGCGCGGGGCTTTCGACTATATCGCCAAACCGTTTGACCTGACGCGGCTGCTCGCGGCGGTCGGGAAGGCCGAAAGTTTTCTGGCGGAAAAGACGGTCTCCCAGGACAGTGGCGAGCCGCACCCGGATACCGAGATGGTCGGCTCTTCGGCGGCCATGGTGGAAGTTTACAAACTGATCTCGCGAGCTGCTCCCACCGACGCGCCGGTTTTGATCGAGGGCGAGTCGGGGACAGGCAAAGAACTCGTTGCACACTTGATTCACAAGAACAGCAAACGCTGTGATGGTCCATTTGTCCCGGTCGATTGCGGATCGATTGCGGCGGGGATCATGGAGAGTGAGCTGTTCGGCAGCTTGCGCGGCGCGTTCACGGGTGCTGACCGCGACCGTCTGGGCCTGATCGAATCCGCCAAGAATGGGACCGTCTTTCTGGACGAAATAGCCGAGGTCGACACCGGGTTCCAGCTCAAGCTGTTGCGCTTTCTACAGGAGAAGGAGATTCGGCCGCTCGGTTCGCCCAAGAGCCGCAAGATCGACGTTCGCGTTGTCGCCGCATCGAACCGTGATTTGCAATCGCTCGTCGAGGAGGGAGAATTCCGGCAGGACTTGTGGTTTCGCCTGAACGTGGTGCATGTTCGGCTGCCGCCTTTGCGCGAGAGGCGCAGCGACATCCCTATTCTGGCTCAGCACTTCTTGCAGCGCTTCAATGAGCGTTACGAACGCCACGTGCGGCTATCGCCGAGCGGACTCAAGTCCCTCGAAGAGCACGCCTGGCCCGGCAACGTGCGGCAATTCCAGCACCTGCTCGAACGCCTGACAATCCTGAGTCCAGTCGAAGTCTTGGAAGGAGATGTGGTCGCGGAATCGCTCAGGACCCTCGAACCCCGGCGCAAGCCGGTCGAGTCATTGGCCGACGCCGAAGAGGACCAGATCCGCAAAGTTCTCGCCGCCACGGGCGGCAACAAGACCCGCGCCGCCCAGATCCTCCACATCGAGCGCAAGACCCTCTACCGCAAGCTCGAGCGGATGAAGTAGTGGACGGTGTTTGTGGAAGAGCATGCGTGTTTCATTGTCTTGGTTCCGTGATTTGATTGGCTGCGAGGACCTTCAGGCGGCCACTGAGATCGCGGCAGGTGTTGGAGCGAAAGCCGTAGTCGAGGGAGGCCCGGATGAATGAAGCGTGTACGGGATCGACCCGTCGGCCGTGCCGGATGAGATGGCAGAGGGTTCCGACAGCGTTGCTGATGCCTTGCTGCAGTTGCAGGGCGGCGCCAGAGAGGGCTTCTTCGCGCAGCCGGCGAAGCTTGTTTTGAAAATTGTCGTCCTCGCGGAGTCAGCGGCTGAGGCTTCTTTCGCCGACCTCGGCTTTGCGAGCGGCTGCGACGATGGAGCGCGAGCTGAGCAGGGCTTAGATGGCGCGTTCCACCGACGGCGTTAGGCCGTCGATCCTGACGCTGGACGAATTGATTGCTGTTGGGTTGCTCGGGGATGATTTTCCCATCGCATATTGCCTTCACATTTACGGTCACTACTGTCCGGTTAACGACTCACTGACGGGTGGCAATCGACTGTTCTAGCATGGCTTAGGGCTGTTTCCCCCTTGCCGCGATTTGAACGGCGAAGGACGGCTGGAACGACTTCGGAGGCGGCCGACAATGGTTCATGAACCTCGGCCGCACCGTATTC
>Ga0310123_10003602_pt1 | contig 11905 bp, 8 predicted proteins | sample CB6_AW_1057_MG_FD_203505 | JGI IMG/M metagenome (GOLD analysis project Ga0310123, IMG submission 203505) | Marine microbial communities from Western Arctic Ocean, Canada - CB6_AW_1057 | ecosystem: Environmental > Aquatic > Marine > Oceanic | place: Canada: Western Arctic Ocean | collected... | reverse complement strand
CTCCCCGATGACAACTCGGGACTCGTCCTGGTCACCGACGGCCAGCAGGGACTTGCCGCGCTGGACATCGAGCAGGGACACACCGCCTGGTCCCGACAACTGCCCGGAGGCATCGAACACCTGATCACCGTCCGAGACGGCCGAGCCATCGTCTCGGGTCACTCGCTCTTCGCGCTCGATGTCCACTCGGGTCGTATCGCCTGGCAGAGACGCACTCGGCAACAGCACCAGTTTGGCCACGGACGGGGACTCGTCGCCGGAGGAGTCGTTTACTGGCCCACCCGCGAACTGCTCCACCTGATCGACTTCGACTCCGGTCAACCAGTCAGACAACCCGTCCGGCTCGATGTTCGAGGCTGCCAGGGCGGTAACCTGATGCTCTCTCAACAAAAACTCGTCATCTGCGGCGGCGGACAAATCACCGTGCTGGGACCCTTCGCAGGACTCCTGCCCAAACCACGGTTTGACAATTCGACCAATCCCGCTCGATGATACAACCCGACTCCCTCATCTCTTCTCACTCTCCTCACTCTTCTCACGAGCCTCAACACGTGTCCTCAGACACACCCACACCACAGCCCACACCACAGCCGACACCGCACATCGACCCGGACCTGGCAGCGGTCAAGCGGCTGAACGAAGCGGCAGATCGGATCAGCAGTGAGTTGGGTCAGGTGATCGTCGGCCAGGCAGCTGTGGTCGAGGAGCTGCTGGTGGCGATGCTCTCTGGCGGCCACGCGTTGCTGGTGGGTGTGCCCGGTTTGGCCAAGACCTTGATGGTCCGCACGCTCGCCGACACGCTCGGACTCACCTTCTCGCGGATCCAGTTCACTCCCGACCTGATGCCGGCGGACATCACCGGCACCGAGGTGATCCAGGAGGATCGCGTCAGCGGGGCCCGGGATTTCCGGTTCCTGGCCGGTCCGGTCTTCGCCAACGTGGTTCTGGCCGACGAGATCAACCGCACGCCGCCCAAGACCCAGGCCGCGCTGCTGGAGGCGATGGAAGAGCACCAGGTCACCGCCGGAGGACGTCGGCACCGGTTACCCGAGCCGTTCTTCGTACTGGCGACCCAGAACCCGATCGAGCAGGAGGGCACCTATCCCTTGCCCGAAGCCCAGCTCGATCGATTCATGTTCCAGGTGCTGGTCGACTACCCGGCGGCGGACGAGGAGTTCGAGATCATCCGCAGGACCACGTCCGAGGAGTCGGCGGTCGCCTCGCCCGTGCTCGACCACGACGACGTCGTCGCCCTGCAGCAGCTGGTCCGAAGAATCCCGGTCGCCGATCACGTCATCCAATACGCCATCGATCTCTGCCGACTCTCAAGACCCACCAAATCCTCAGAATCCGAACCCGACGGGTTCATCGATCGGTACGTGCAGTGGGGTGCCGGGCCGCGAGCCGGGCAATCGCTGGTCCTGGGTGGTAAGGCTCGAGCGGTTCTCGCAGGACGGACGTTCGTCGGTATCGACGACATCCGCGCGGTCGCCTACCCCGTACTGCGGCACCGGATCATCACCAGTTTCCATGCCGAGGCCGACCGGGTGGTTGCCAATGATGTCGTCGACTGGGTGCTCGAAGAGACTCCCGCTGTCGAGTCGATCGACAACCAGGCCGTGGCACGCATCTTCCGGGGATCCAATCAGTGACCGGTGACGGCCACCCGTCCGCCGACCCGGCCCCCTCAGCGACCAACCCCAGCCTGGTCGACTCGACACTCCAATCCCGCCTCGACGGACTCACACTCGAGACCCGCCGGCGGCTCGAGGGTTCGGTGACAGGGCGTCATCGGAGTCGCTTGAGAGGGTTTTCGGCGGAGTTTGCCGAGCACCGCGAGTATGTTGCCGGAGACGACCTGCGGTACGTCGACTGGAAGGTCTACGGCCGCAGCGACCGGTATCACCTGAAGCAATTCGAGGACGAAACCAACTTCTCGTGCTGGCTGGCCCTGGACACCAGCGAGTCGATGTCGTACCGCTCGGCCAACGCCCCACTCTCGAAACTCGATCACGCCCGCCGCGCTGCAGCAGCCCTGGCCTGGCTGGTGCTGCGACAATCCGATGCCGTCGGGCTGGTCACCGTCGCCGGGCGGCTCGGACAACTCCTGCCACCCTCCACCCAACCCTCGCACCTCGGACAAATCCACCAGGCCCTGCTTGCGAGCACCGCCGAGGGTCCGACGGGGCTGGGTTCCGCCTTCGCTGACCTCGCCTCCCGACTGCCCCGACCCGCGATCGTCATCTGCTTCAGCGACCTCTTCGATGACCTCGATCAGACCTTCGTGGGGCTCGAGCAACTCGCCTGGCGAGGCCACGACGTGGTGCTGCTGCAGGTCATCGACCCGGCCGAGCAGGACTTCCCCTTCGAAGACCCCACCCGCTTCGTGGGGATGGAAGGTGAAGCCGACCAGGTGGTCGAGCCCCGGGCACTGGCCGATGCCTACCGTGGCGAATTCCGCCGGTTCCTCGACGACGTCTCGACACGCTGCCGCTCGATGCAGATGGACCACCTGCTGCTGCGAACCGACGTGCCGCTCGATGATCTGCTCCCCGGCTTCCTGCAAGCCCGCCGACGCCGCGGACGGGAGGCCAGACCATGATCTCCAGCTCACTGCTCGCACTGAGCTTCGGCAGCCCCTGGCTGCTGCTGGGAACAGCACTGGCGGCGATTCCGGCGATCCTGCACCTGCTGTTTCGACGCGAGCACCGTGCCGAACCGTTCGCCGCCAACCGATTCCTGGCCGAGGCAACCCGGAAGCACTCACGACGACTCCGCTTCCAGCACTGGGTCCTGCTGGCGGTCCGGATGGCGATCCTGATGCTGATCGCCATCGCGCTGGCACGACCCACTCTCAAGGACGGTGTCACCCAGACCCCCGCTGGCCGTGCACCCATCCACCACCTCTTCGTCCTCGACGCCACGCTCAGCATGAGACACCGCGACCGGGGACAACAACGGTTTGATCGGGGACGAGCCATCCTCCAAAAGACCGTCGAAACAGCCCACGACGGCGACACCTTTCGCCTGCTGGTCATTCGAGCCGCCGGGACACCCCTCGTGATCGCCCAGGCCGCCGGCCGACGAGGCGATGTGCTCGAGGAACTTGCTCGGCTGGAACCGACCTGGGAATCGGGACGCGAACTCGAAACTCTCGAGATCACGCTGGCACTGCTCAATACGCCTGTTCCCTCGGGCCGACTCCGAGTCTCACTCGTTACCGACCTCCAACGCTCCGCCTGGCAACCTCCCGAACAGGATCGCCGTAAGCGGATCCGGGATCTGCTCAACTCGATCCGCCAGCAATCCGAACTGGTCGTCTACGACGTCTCGGGACCGGCCGCCTCAAATACCGCCGTCGTCGAACTGAAGTCCGAGACGGCGGTGGCGATCGTCGGAGAACCGGTGACACTACGGGCCACCGTCTCCCACTTCGGACCTCCCGAACCGACCGCAGATCAGGTCGAAACACAGGTCGAAACACAGGTCGAATGGCACATCGATGGCCGGATGGTCGCTCGCCGAAAACTCAAGCTCGTGCCTCGTGGCAGTACCACCGCCCTCTGGTCTCACCGGTTCGCTACAGCCGGCGAACACCACGCCGAAGTCAGGCTCAGCGGCGATGGACTGCCCGATGACGATCACCGGCACATCGCACTGCCGGTTCGTGACCGGCTGAAAGTGCTATTGGCGGGAGGCCGCTTTGGTGCGGGTCCGGACCAGGTGGCCACGTTTTTTGTCGAAGCCGCTCTCGATCCGGGACTCGGCACCGCAGATCGATCCGCCGATGCCATCGACTCGCCACGAATCGCAACCACCGTGATCCCCGAAAGCCGCCTCGTGGGCCAGGACCTCGATCGACACGACTGCATCGTGCTGTGCGATGTCCCTCGACTCGACCGGCTCGAAGCGTCCCGGCTGGCCCGGTTTGTCTCCGCAGGCGGAGGCCTGGTGATCGGAATGGGCAACTCGGTCCACAGCGAGTCCTGGAACCGGTTGCTCGGTCAGGCCGGATCCGGACTGCTGCCAGGCCGGATCGGCGAACTCGTCTCCGCTGATCACCCCAACCAGCAGGCCGTGGTCTTTGATCCGGGCAACTACGCTCATCCACTGCTCGAGGTCTTCCGAGGCCTCGACGGAAATGGCCTGGGCACCACGGTCACGCTCAGATACCTCGACACCACCCCGCTGCAAGGCAGCCAGGTCGCCCTGGCCTTCGATTCGGGTGACCCCGCCATCCTGGTGCGGCGGTTCGGTCACGGCCACGTGGTGCTGGTCACCACATCGCTCGATCCACGCTGGACCACCTGGCCGGTGCTCTCGACCAGCTTTCCACCGATGATCCACGAACTGGTCCGGTACGCAACCTGCGGACGCTGGTCAGCCCGAAATCACCTGCTCGGTCAGCCCATCATCCGCCGCATCGGACCACAGGTCACCGCCGGCACCCTGGTGGCTCCCGACGGCAGCAGCCTGGCCATGGAAAACCCCGTCGCTACAAACACCGTGCCACGGATTGACCCCAGCCAGAACCCCAGCCAGAACCCCAACCAGAACCCGCTGCCGGGCACCACGGCCAGCGGCCGCCTGGTCAGCGACCCGCTGCTGGTGCCGGGCATCTACCGGCTCTCACTGGTGCCTCCGGGCGAGTCGATCGAGACCCACGGGGTCAACCTGGACACATCCGAGAGCGACCTGGCGACGGCCGAGGGCCAGACCGATCGAGCCAGGCTCTCGGGAGTCGACGCTCCGATCTACACCCGCTGGCACGATGCCGATGCCGCCGCGGTCTTCCAGGAACCGGGTCGGCCACTGGGTCGTCTGCTGCTGAGTATCCTGCTGGGGCTGCTGGTGGTCGAATTGGCCATGGCCTGGAAGTTCCCTGTCGGCCTGGTGGCACTGGGACTGCTGCTGGCCGCCGGGATGCTCGAAGTCGGGGCTGCGGTGGGGGCTGCGGTGGCGGCTGCGGTGGTGGTCGTTGCGGTGGTGGCGGTGGCGGTGGCTGCGGTGTGGGGCCGCCGGGTGCTGCGCAATCGTCATGGCCGTCACAGGCGTCATTGGGAGAGAGCTGGTTGAGGCTGAACTGCTCTCGTCGGTCGCCATCCGACCGCTTACACTAGATCCAGCTTTGACGCGCAGTCTGCGCGATACGCGCGAACGGAATCGCCGATTGGCAGGCAGGTTCCCCGCATCCACTCAGCCAGAATCGGTTGTCGCGGTTCAGACGTTCAGCGAGATCCCGTACGTGTCTACCACCCAACCTCGTCAGTCGGCCGCGCGGGACGCCGCGGGGATCAGCGGAGCGGACATCCTGGTCGAGTCGCTGATTCACCAGGGGGTCGACTGCATCTTCGCCTATCCCGGCGGTGCCAGCATGCCGCTGCACCAGGCGTTGATCCGCAATGCCGAGAGGTTGCGGACGATTCTGCCGCGTCACGAGCAGGGGGGCGGCTTCGCGGCCCAGGGCTACGCCCGCAGCACCGGCCGAGTCGGTGTCTGCATGGCCACCAGCGGACCCGGCGCCACCAACCTCGTCACCACGCTGGCCGACGCCAAGATGGACAGCGTGCCGGTGGTGGCGATCACCGGACAGGTGTCCAGGCAGGTCATCGGCACCGACGCCTTCCAGGAGACTCCGATCGTCGAGGTCTGCCGGGCCGTCACCAAGCACCACTACCTGGTGACCGAGATCGAGGACGTGGCACGGGTGGTCAAGGAGGCTTTCTACGTGGCTCGCACCGGACGGCCCGGACCGGTGCTGATCGATTTCCCCAAGGACGTGCAGATACTCAGGCTCGACGAACCACCCGACTTCGATCCTCCGACTGACCTGCCGGGATACCGTCCCGAGATACGCACGAATCACCCGGAACAGATCGGGCAGCTGATCGCCGCCATCCGCCGCTCGCGACGCCCGATCCTGTACATCGGTGGTGGAGTGATCAACGGGGAGGCCTCTGAACTGCTGGCGACTTTCGCCCACCGCACCGGCATCCCGGTGGCCAACACGCTGATGGGGATCGGTGCCTTTCCCGCCGACGATCCGCAGTCGCTGGGCATGCTCGGCATGCACGGCACCGTCTATTCCAACTACGCCATCAACGAGGCCGACCTGCTGCTGGCCCTGGGCGTCCGTTTCGACGACCGGGTCACCGGAAAACTCGAAGAATTCGCTCAACACGGCAAGATCGTTCACGTCGATATCGATCCGTCCGAAATCCACAAGAACAAGGAAGCTCATCTCCCGATCGTCGCCGACGTCGCAGCGGTGCTCGAACAACTCAACGAACAGATCACCGACGACGACATGCCGCAGATCGACGAGTGGCTGGCGACGGTTGCAGAGTGGAAGGAGGCCAACCCGCTGTTGTGCCCCGACGACCCGCAGCTGATCTATCCGCAAACAGCAATTCGCGAACTGGCACGCCTGACCGCCGACCGGGATGCGTGTGTCAGTGTCGGAGTCGGACAGCACCAGATGTGGTCGGCTCAGCACTTCCCCTTCCGCCGGCCACGTCGCTGGATGAGCAGTTCGGGGCTGGGCACGATGGGCTTCGGATTGCCCGCCGCCATGGGTGCCCAGGCCGCCCATCCCGATACCCTGTGCATCGACATCGATGGCGACGGGTCGTTCCAGATGAATATCCAGGAACTGGCCACGCTGTACTGCGAAAAACTGCCGGTGAAAATCCTGCTGCTCAATAACCAGCACCTCGGCATGGTCATGCAGTGGGAAGATCGCTTCTTCGACGGGCGACGAGCTCATACCTGGCTCGGACCCATCGACGCACCCGAATACACCGGCTCCGGAGACGGACACCTCGATCAGACCTACCCCGACTTCGTCTCGATCGCACGGGGATACGGAGTCGACGGAGCCCAGGTCCGACAACGCAGCGAACTCTCCGACGCACTGGCCACCATGCTCGCCTGCGACGGCCCCTACCTGCTCGATGTCATCTGCCCCTACCAGGAACACGTGCTGCCGATGATACCCAGCGGCCAGTCGGTGCGAGACATCATCACCGAGTAGCCTGTCGAGGCTGGGTGCGGACGTGTAAACTGGGCCGCTGCAGCCCGGTTCAGCCGCGTCCGAAGTCCAAGATCACCGAGATCAGCGAGATGGCGAGTTACAAGAAGTTTGACCCGCGACTCGAGTCCCTGGTTGTCGAGACCAGGACGGTGTTCGATCCGGAAGTCGAGGCCGAGATCCAGGAACTCGACGAGCATCTCGATTCGGCCGACGGCAGCGAAGTCGACACCCACGAAAAACTCTCGGCTCTGATCCACTCGCAGCCCCAGCTCGCCAGCCAGATCTTCTACGAGCGGGCCCACACCGGGTTCACTCGAGAGATCACCGTGACCCGGGCTGATGTCGAGAGGTTGTTCACCGAGTTGGCCGCGACCTCACGCTGATGGCCGATCACGTCGAAATCCACGGCGTTCGCCTCCAACTCTCCTCAGCCGATCCGTCGCGGGGTGAATGGATCGGGCAGGGCGAGGTGCTCAGGCAACTGCTCGCCTGCTGGTTGACCGTCGATGACCAGGACCTGCCGCTGGCTCCCCGGCTGACCGGGGCCCCGGGAATCGGCAAGACCACCCTGGCCATGGCGGCCGCCGCGGTACGAGAGCAGGACCTGTTCGTCTACCAGTGCACCTCCGACACGCGACCCGAAGACCTGCTGGTCACTCCGGTGCTGGCCCAATCCGGGACCATCCAGTACCACGCCAGCCCGCTGGTCACCGCGATGCTCACCGGAAGCGTCTGCGTGCTGGACGAGGGCAACCGGATGAATGAAAAGTCGTGGGCCAGCCTCGCACCGCTGTTGGACCACCGACGCTACGTCGAGTCGATCGTGGCCGGCATCACCATCCCGGCTCACGACGACTTCCGCTGCGTGGTGACGATGAACGAGGACGAGTCGACCTTCGAAGTCCCCGACTACATCCTCAGCCGACTCCAACCCACGCTGGTACTCGAACACCCCTCGCGAGACGACGAGCGAGCGATCCTCGAATACCACCTCCCCTTTGCCAACGCCGAGATGCTCAACCTCACCGTCGAATTCCTGCAGCAGGCCCACGAACTCAAGCTCGACTTCTCGACCCGCGACGGCATCAACGTGCTCCGCTACGCACTCAAACGACTCGCCTCCGACCCAGATCACCCTCTCTCCAACGATCACGCCTGGGCCGAATCGGTGACCGCCTGCCTGGGTGACGACGCTCTCGATCTCCAGACTCTCGCCACCCAAAGGCAACAATCCCTGGGCGGCAACATCATGCCGCTGGGCCTGGGAGACTTCTTCTTCACCGGCGACGACCCGCTGCACCCCGACGTCGACGATGACGACGACGAGTCGTGACGATGAGCGACGAATTCACCGGACCCCTGGCGATCAGCGGCAAGACGCTGGCCGTGCCGGTGATCCACGGCAGCGGCGATTTTGCCATCGCCGTCCGCAAGGTGATGCTCGAACACGACTTCGATTGCCTGGCCGTACCGCTACCCCCCTCGTTCCAAACCGACACCGAAGCCGCGCTCGAGCACCTGCCCGGCGCCACGATCGTCCTGCAGCACGAATCGGCTCGGTTCGACGACGCCGGCTGGACACCCGACGACCAGCACGACGATGACCCGTCCGCGGTGCGGCGAGCCAGCTACGTGCCGATCGATCCGTGTCAGCCGGTGATCGCGGCCCTGAGAACCGCGGTGGGAGAACACATTCCCCGGGCGTTTGTCGACCCCGAGACCAATCCCTGGGAACCGCTGGCCGCCGTGCTGCCCGATGCCTACGCGCTGAAACGTGTCGAGCTCGAACAGTTCGCCGCCGCCATCCTGCCCGCATTGCCCCGGCCACCCGATGGGCAACCCGCAGACCGGGTCGAACACATCGCCGCGCGGATTCACGAACTCGAACAACAGCACGAATCGATACTCCTGGTCTGCAGCCTGCTCGATTGGCCGTGGATCCGCGATTCGTACTACCGCGGCGGACGGATCTGCGACGACCAGGACGTAGCGGAGACCCGGCCGCTGGCCGTCGACCCCCGCACACTCGTCTTTGTCCTGGGCGAATTGCCCTTCATGACCGGTCTCTACGAGACCGCTCGAGCACGACTCGACGACGATCAGAACCTGTCCGTCGATGGGCTCAAGGAACTGCTGCTGGAAACCCGCGACCGCTACCAGGCGGAATGGAAGTCGCGGGCACGCTCGATCACACCCCAGTTGCTCTCGGCCTTCTTCCGCTACGTCCGCAACCTCTCGCTGATCGAACGACGGCTGACACCAGACCTCTACACGCTGGTCACCGCCGCCAAGCAGGTGGCCGGAGACGAGTTTGCGATCACAATGGCCGAAACCGCTCGCGACTATCCCTACGCGCTGCCGTTGCCGCTCGAGGAGATCCGGTTCGGGATCGGGCAGGGAGAACTGCCCGATGGGGAACGGGTCGAGTTGGTCAGCCGCCTGCCGGGACCACCGCTCACCTGGCGAACCCTCAGGCTCAAGCCCCGACCGCCTCAACCACAACAGGACCAGTGGCAGATGCAGTGGGATCCGCATCGGCAGTGCAGCTGGCCACCGGAAGATAATGCCATCGAGCGGTTTCGGACTCACGTCAAAGACTCGGCCCTCTCGCTGCTCGGAGCCGACCTGGCACGGACCGAGAAATTCACCACCAGCTTCCGAGACGGTCTCGATATCCGCGAAACTCTCAGGAACTGGCACACCGGAGACCTGTTCGTCAAGGTGCTGCCGCCGACCCGAGGCAGTCTCGACTGCGTGCTGATGTTCTTCGACTCACCGGCCGACCCCCGCGACTACCCGTGGCGGATCACCTGGATGGCCGAGCATCACGACGAATCGACCCTGGCGCTGTTTGCCTCCGACTTCCACGAAGAACTCGCCGGGCCGGGCATCGGCGTGGCCAGTTACGGGGGAGCCATGTTCCTGTTCCCGCCACGGCCGATTCCCGATGTCTGGGCCGACCCGAGGTTCGATTGGGCCGACACGCTCGAGGAACGACTGCTCGCCGCCGCCTGCCACTACAGCCACCAGCGACACATCGCCGTACTCAGCCATGCCCCGCCGGGAGCCGCCTGGCGGAGAATCGCCCGGCAACATCGTCGCAAACTGATCCACGTGCCACTGGGACGCTTCAGCCAGGAAACCGTCGCCAGGCTGAGACAGCTCCACGTGCTCAACGGACAGGAAGTCCGCAGCTACGCCGCTCACTTCATCCGCAAAGCCTAGGGACTGGCTCCAGAGCCGAGCCGGAGGCGAGGGCGCCGGTGCCTGTCCCGCCGCAGAACGCTCAGCCCGGAAAAGCAAGAGCCGGATCACCCATCGGGGACAGGCACCGGCGCCCCCGCCTCCGGCGGGGCTCTGGAGCCAGTCCCCTTACTTCTTCGTCAACTCGCCAAAGACGTGCTCGAGGTTCTCCTCGCGAGTCTTCACATCCACCCCGGTCCACTTCTTGTAAAACGGCAGATCGATCGTCTTCTTGATCTCGGCCAGCGTCTTGCCATCATCGATCCCCTTCTGGATCGCCTGACGCAACTCCACGAAGTACCGCTTCTGAGTGGCGATCAACGCCTTGCTCGACGTCTCACCATGCCCGGGTGCAATCGTCTTGATCGGCAGCTTGGCCAGCTCGGTCAGCACCCCGATCCAGCTCTCGGTGTTGCTGTCCCCGGTGTAATTGAAAGCCCCGTTGACACAGCAATCGCCGGTGAAGGCGATCCGCTGTTTGGGCAGCCAGGCAATCGCGTCGCCGGCGGTGTGAGCATGACCGAACGTGATCAGCTCGACCCGCATCGTCCCATCGTCAATCACCAGCTTCCGAGGGAAATACAGCGACGGCTTGTCATAACCCAGCGAACCGTACTCCGCTTTCTTCTCCTTCTGAGACTTCTGGAACCCCGCGATGCCCTTGGTGTCAAACAGGGCTCGACTGCTTTCGGAGGCGATCGCCACGGCTCCCAGCTTCGTGTACTTCGCGTTGCCGTCGGCGTGATCGCCGTGGTAGTGAGTGTCGAAGACGTAGCGGATCGGCTTGTTGGTCGTCTTGCGGATCAGCTTGATGACCTCATCGGCCTGGTTCGGAAAATTCGCATCGATGACCAGCACGAAGTCCCGAAACACCACCCAGCCCTGGTTGCAGCCAATGAACTCGGGCTTGGTCTGAGTCTTGCGAAAGAAGACGCCCGGTGACAACTCGGTGACGGTCGTCTCGGTCGGGATGAACCAGCCCGAGGCCCAGCCCGAAAGACCCAGCAAGAGAGCGACTGAGAGCAGGCCGATGGCCAGACGGCCTCGAGGTGTTGCTTGTGTCGTACGCTTCATCGGTCAGGCCTCGAGGTTGCGGGTCGGAGTTGTCATGCAGGGTGCCGTGCGGTCGTGAGCGTGATGATCACGACCAGGCATCGTCAGCGTCAAGCATCTCGGCACCAGTATCAGCCGCATCCCCTTCGTCGTCGAGCGTGGGGACGTCCTCGTCGTCATCGCCCCAGATGCGACGCAGTTCCTTCAGCTTCACTTCCTCGCCCAGATGCTCATAACAGCCGACCAGGGCGGAATAGGCGGGCGCATAATTGGCGCAGTCGGCGAGGACCAGTTCCAGCGACTCGGCCGCTCGCTGGATCTCTTCCTGCTCGAGCAACGCCAACGCCAGGTTGTACTTCACACCGGCGGCAAACGGGACCTGCTCGAGCACCTTCTGGTAACCCTGCAGTGCCGCCAGCATGTCGCCCTTGCGGGCCTTCAGGTTGGCCGTGTCGAGGTCGGCCAGCACGCTGCCGGTGATCTTGCCTCCGTAACAGCGGAACAGCTGGACAATCGCTACCGGCACACCCAGCAGAAACGGCAGGTTGCCCAGCAGCATCTTCCACGCCTCACCAC
>Ga0310123_10003599_pt1 | contig 11906 bp, 6 predicted proteins | sample CB6_AW_1057_MG_FD_203505 | JGI IMG/M metagenome (GOLD analysis project Ga0310123, IMG submission 203505) | Marine microbial communities from Western Arctic Ocean, Canada - CB6_AW_1057 | ecosystem: Environmental > Aquatic > Marine > Oceanic | place: Canada: Western Arctic Ocean | collected... | reverse complement strand
CGGTGTCGCCGGGCGCGGAAATCCCGAAGGGCACTTGGATGCTGATTTGCTCTTGCCCGTTCACATTCGCTATCGAGAGAATCGGCGAGCTGATGCCATTTACGATCACGCGCACGCCCCGCAGAATGGTCGGGAAAGGAACCTGGCTGGCCTCGACTACGCCTGTGATCCCTTCCATCAGACCAACGCCGAAGATGGTGCCGAGGCTTCCCGGCACCCAGCCTTGCCGAAAACTCGCGCCATTGACAAATCCGAGCGCGGTCACGCTGGGCGTGCGTCCAGTCGTGTTTATGGTGAAGGTGACCGTGCCTCCCGCGCCGCTGGCCACCACGCGAATCGTACCCAGTTGAGCACCGGCGGTCACGAACGTTTGCGCCCGGCCGAGGGCATTTGTCTCGACCGTCCCGGTGGCGGATACCGTTCCAGACCCTTGCGTCACGGCGAAAATCACGGGTACGCCTGGAACCGCCCGGTTTTCAGCGTCTCGTGCTTCCACGACAAGCGACTGGAGCGCAGCCTGGCCCAACGCGACGGTTTGGTTGTTCCCGGAAATCAAGGCCAATTGGGTTGCCAGCACGGTCACCGACAGATTGAACGTCGCCGACAAGCCGCCCGAAGTGGCCGTGACCGTGAACGGGCCCGGACGATTGCCCAGTTGCACGATCGCCGAGGACTTGCCCGATCTATCGGTAGTGCCAAAAACGAAGGTCAGCGTTGCCGCCTCGGGCGGATTGACCGACCAGATTACGCTCTCACCCCTGATGCCGTTGCCACAAACATCGCTGACTGTCACGACCAGTGCGGCCGCATCGAGGGTCTCGCCGGGCGCTCCAGATTGATTGTCCCCGTTCGTCTTCGTCATCAGGGAAGGCGGTCCAGTGCTGGCCTGGAATGTGACCGTGGCTTTAGAGTCGTCGGGAGCCACTCCGATGCGGATCTTGCCTACGCTCGTGTCGCAGCCCAGCGTCACCAAGGTTTCCGCGTGTCCGCCCACGTTGGTTACCGCCACCGGGGGATTAAACGTGACGTCGTTGGCCGAGAAAAAGAATACGGCCACTCCGGCGACCGGATTCGAGTCCCCGTCGACCGCTCTCACCCTGATGGAGTCGGGGATCAGCTCTCCGACCATTCCTTCTATATGGTCGTCGCTCAAAAGGAAGATCCTCTCCACGTCGTCCGGGTTCGTGGGAGCAACGATAATGGAGAATGTTACCGAGCGATTCGAAGCATCCCGTGCGGTGACCAGCACGGGAACCGCCGTGGCAACCAGGCCCGTGCTGCATGAAATCGACGCCAGTCCGCTGCCATTCGTAAACACGATGGCCGGGCACAGTACGAATGTGTTGGAGCTGGTGATGGTGAGCTGCAGGCTGGATTGGGGCGTTCCGTCCAAGACCGCGCTGACGACGAGCGGTGCGGGCAGGGACCCGTTCTGCGGTGCTAGCTGCTCGTCGCCCGATACTTTCGTCAAGCCTTCGTCGGTGGGAACGAAAGGCAGAATCGTCGCACTGAATGGCTGATCCAGACTATCGCCCAGAGTGTCGCTGACAAAGATTTGCGCCGTAGTGATGCTCCCTACGCTGAGCGCGGAGCAGGATATGCTGGCCAGCCCGTTGAAGTCGGTAAAGATGCTGTTCGTGCAAGACAAAACACCGGCGGGCAAAGTTGAAACATTGACCTGAACTCCGGACTGCGGCAAACCTCCAACCCGCTTCGATACGACGAGCGGCGTTGGGAACGTGGTGTTTTGCAATACGGTCTGTCCATCCCCGGAGACTTTGGTCAGACCGCTGGTCGGCGCCGCGGTGTCGGTCACGGTGGCGTTGAACGGGTGCGCCAGGCTCTGTCCCAGGCTGTCGCTGACCGAGATCTGGACGACCGTCGTAGCTGCTACCGAGAGCGCCGAACAGTCAATTGTGCCAAGACCCTGAGCATCAATCAGACCGCCGACTACACACGATACGACTCCGTTCGGGGACGTTGTCACTGACAGCGAGACTCCCTGGTTCGCAGCCGCACCTGTAAAATCAGTCACCACGAGTGGAGACACGAACGATGCATTCTCGGCCACGACTTGGCCGTCTCCAGACTTCTTGCGAAGGCCGCTGGGCACCGGAGAAGGAGGAACGATGACGACCGAGAATGGCGGTGCGGGAATCCTTCCTTCACTGTCTCTCGTCAGAATCGTGACAACCGTCGGGACTGTCACGACCGCTCCGGTGCACGAAATCGTCGCCAGGCCATCGGAATCAGTCGGCACCGAGGGACTCGAGCAGAAACTGACCGGAGTGGTGAAATCGACGAAGACGAACACCCCCGACTCTGGATTATCTCCCTCATCCAGCGTCCGGGCAACAAGAGAATAAGCGGATCCCGACTGAACCATCTGACCATCGCCGGAAAATTTTTCAAGAGTGCCCGCTTGGATTGTGGGAGGGGCTGTCAGAGCGACCGCTGTCGGTTTGGAGGCAAGAATCACCTCTTCCACGTTTTGTTCACCCGAAGTGTCAATCCTGGCCAGTCTCGGCATCGAGCTTTCGGCGATGAAAATCATTCTGCCGTCCGGTGAAGCAGCTATATCGGCGCTACTCGAGTTGAACGGCTGACCACTCTCAGGATCCGTAATAGGGAAGGTTGTGCCCCCAGGGTTGAGGATGCCTTGAAGCAAATCCGCACCGGCGCGCAGGTAGAATTTGTTGCTCCGGGCGAGGATCAGTTTGTCGATCGATGCGCCCCCGTTCAGGTAAACCGATTCCGGTAGTTTCGTGTCTTCACCAAGAATCAAGCTGTCGTCGCCCGACGCGACTTTGCTTGCTGAGCTAGATTCGGGCGCCATTGCGAGAATCGGCTTCAAGAAACCCTCTACCTGTTCATCGATTTGATAGATCGAGCGTTGTCCAGCAATGTAAACTCCTGAACCGTCCGCCGATGACGCGATGGTTGCCGGCAGTGAAGGCATCTCCAAGGCCAGGTCTTCGAGCTGGTTCGTGACCAGATCGAGAACGCGGACCCACCTGGAGGCCGAAGAGATGATGTAGGCGCGATTCGAGCTGCCGTCAACGGCAACGCCCGTCGGCGTGGAGACAAGCTCAACCGATGCCAGAATCGAGTCGTTCGAGGTGTCGAGAATGACGACCTGATCACCGGACGCAATCAGCAAGCGCGAGCCGTCGGGCGAGAGTGTTGCAGCGCTCTGGGCCGCCGGCACCATTCCCTCCAAAAAGACCGTTCCGCGAGCCGAAAAGTCGCTATTGAGGATGACGACGGAGTTGTGGGTGACAACATAGAATTTTTCAAACGCATTGGGAGCCTGTTTGCTCGTGACGCCGAAAGCGAGAGCAGCGCGTCTTCCCACAACCGGAGTGCCCACCAGATCGAGTGATTCCGCGTCGTAGACACTCGCCGTGACCGTATCTCCGTGAAATACAAAGACATACGAGGCGGCATTCACCACAGGCAAGAAACTGAGAAGGAAGAGGACCGGAAGCTTTCTTATAAGGTTGAGCACGTTTCCCCAATAATATCGATCAAGGCCGGGCGGCCGCTTTGCAGCGTAGGCCCGTTTGGAACCGGATTGATTCCGATCCAAGAGTGTATCGTAAGCGGGCCAACCGCGGGGGCATCGGTCTTGACGATTTGTGCGCCTCGCCACAGTCGCTTTTTCTCGGGGCTGTCCTGCCTTCCGAGCTTGCCCGTATAGGGGCTATTTCGAGGTTGGGGATTGCATCAAACCGAAGGCAGATGAGCGGCGGTAATAGGGTGTCCACGGGGCAGATGCGATGAAACGGGACCCCGGCGAAGCGCGGGCTTAGACCGAGGCCAGTTTCCTCAAACGGTTGACAACATCCACGATCTTGGCGACGGCGTAATCTACCTCTTCAGCGGTGCTGAAACGTCCCAAGCCGAACCGCAGGGAAGCATGCGCCAGTTCCGGCTTGATCCCCAGCGCCCTCAAGACGTGGCTCGGCTCGGGAGTGTCGGTCGTGCAAGCCGACCCGCTCGACACAGCTATATCATCGAGACCCAGCAGCAGTGATTCACCATCCACGCCGGTGAAGCTCAGGTTCAGATTGTTGGGAAGACGATGGTCAAGACCGCCGTTCAGCGACACTCCGTCGAGAGCTTGCATGATCCCGTTCATGAGGCGGTCACGCAAGCTTCCAAGCCGCGGGCTCTCTTCTTCCATTTCATCAGCACACAGCGCGCACGCTTTCCCGAATCCGACGATTCCGGGGACATTCAACGTCCCCGACCGCAAGCCGCGTTCGTGGCCGCCGCCGTCCATTTGAGCGCTGAGCCGCACGCGAGAACCGCGGCGGCGAACGTACAGGGCGCCAATTCCCTTGGGACCGCAAATCTTGTGCGCCGTGAAAGACATCAGGTCGATGCTATCGCTATCGATGTCCACGGGAATCTTGCCAACAGCCTGGGCGGCATCGACATGAAAAGGAACCTTGTGTTCCCGGGTGATCCGTCCGATTTCGGAAATTGGCTGGACGGTTCCAATTTCGTTGTTGGCGTACATGATGGAGACAAGAACTGTCTTGCCGGTCAGCGCCCGTCTCAGCGCCTCCGGCGGCACCAGGCCATCCGGCTGGACCGGCAGGTAGCTTACCCGGTAGCCGCGCTTCTCCAGACGTTTGCAGCAATCCAAGACCGCTTTGTGCTCGGTGGCGCAGCTGACGATGTGATCGCCTCGTCCTTCACTTGCCTCGGCCACCCCCTTGATGGCCACGTTGTCGGATTCGGTGGCGCCGCTGGTGAAGACGATTTCGCGCGGCGAAGCCCCGATCAGGTCCGCAACCTGCTGTCGTGCGATCGCTACGGCCTCTTCGGCACGCCACCCGAAAACGTGGTTGCGGCTGGCCGCATTGCCGAACGTCTCGGTGAAGTAGGGCAGCATCGCTTCGAGGACACGGGGGTCCACCGCTGTCGTGGCATGGTTGTCCATGTAGATCGGCAGCTTCATGTAACCTGCTCCGGCGACCGGGTCATCGCGAACATGGTCAAACAAGTTATGGCAAGTGCAGCGGTTTCTGTTCGCAAAATCAACGGCCCCAGTGAAACCGAGGTGAGCCCGGCCGAGGCCGCCGTTTCGCGCTCCTCGCCGGACCAGCCTCCTTCCGGGCCGACGATGACGACTGCCGCCGGCCGCGCATCGGTGTCGAATCGGTGCTCGGCAAGCACCTGGTTTAAAGCCAGGGAATCCGTGTCGCAGAATAACCGCACCGGAGCCTGGTATTTCGTTAGAGCCTCGCCGAACTCCACCGGACTTTCGATCTCAGGGGGCGCGAGCCGGCGCGACTGCTGGGCGGCCTCGAAGGCGATCTTCCGCCAGCGATCTCCGCGCTTGATGGCTCCGGCAACCAGCCGCTGGTCGCTTCTTTCAGTGACGAGTGGCACGATCGTCTGAACTCCCAGCTCCGTCGCTTTCTCGATCGCCCACTCGAAACGGGCGAACTTGACAATCGATAGCAGCAGAACGACGGCAATTCCCTGCCCCGGCGCCTCCAACTCCCGCCGCACATCGAACTCAACCAGGTCGGGCCGCGAGCTTTTGACTACGGCGGAGAAAACCTGCTTCTGGTCCGAAATTTCGATCTCTTCCCCAGCCGTCAGCCTCGCAACGCGATGCAGGTGATGTGCCCGCGCGCCCCCTACACGAGATACGCCCGAGGCGATCGAGTCGACAAAGACCCTACGAAGGGCCATGCAGGCCTCCTGTGATGCGAAGGTTCATCGGTTGGACTCGAACATCGTATGAGAATTCAGGGAAAAGTCCCTTTATTTTAACGCCGCCGCGCCCATCCCCCGCCCTGCTTGACACTCCCCCGGAGGGTTGCCATAATTTGGCGTTACGTTGCGGCCCAACTGAGCAGCCTGAATGATTGCGCATCTGCGGGGAAAGCTGGCCGACAAGCAGCCGAACTTCGTCATCATCGAGGTCGGAGGGGTCGGCTACGCGGTGACGATTCCCGTATCCACGTATTCTCAGCTAGGACAGACCGGCGCTGATGCGGCCCTTCACATTTACACGCACGTCCGCGAAGATGCGCTGGCCTTGTTCGGATTCGCCACGCACAGCGAAAAAGCGATCTTTAAACAATTGATTACCGTCAGCGGCATCGGCGCCCGGCTGGCCGTTACGATTTTGTCGGGGTTACCGGTGGACGATCTCAGTAAAGCCATTCGCTCCGGCGATATCGCGCGCCTAACGAAGATTCCCGGCGTGGGGAAAAAGACGGGTGAGCGAATGGTGCTCGAGCTGCGTGAGAAGTTGGGACCCGCGATCGCCGGCGACGATACGGCAACCACTCCCGACGCGGGCGAAGCGACACAGCAAGAGGTCATCTCGGCACTGCTCAACCTGGGATGCACGCGCGATGCCGCCCAGAAGGCTGTCGCCAAGGCGCTGAAGGAGAAGTCCGCTGAAGACGTCCTGGAATTTGAGTCCCTGTTTCGGCGGTCGCTGGATCTGATGTCCCGCTGATTTGCGGTTCTGGGGTGTGCGGTTAAGATCTCATGTCGGAAGCACGCATCATCTCAACTGCGGCACAGGATGAAGACCAGCAGTTTGACCTCAGCCTGCGTCCTCAGCAGTTAGGGGAGTTTGTCGGGCAACCCAAACTCAAAGAGGTGCTGGGCATCGCGATCGAGGCCGCCAAAGGCCGCGGCGAGGCGATGGATCATGTGTTGCTCTACGGGCCGCCGGGCTTGGGCAAGACGACATTGGCAACGATTATTGCGAACGAACTCGGTGTCTCGATCGATTTGACGTCCGGACCGGTCTTGCAAAAAAAGCTCGACCTGACCGGGGCTCTGACTACTCTCATACCGCGGCAGGTTTTCTTTGTCGACGAGGTTCACCGCCTGTTTCCCGATGTCGAAGAGATGCTCTACTCGGCGCTGGAAGACTTTCGCGTCGATCTGATGGTTGGCGCCGGTCCCGGTGCGCGCACGCACTCGATTCCTCTTTCACCCTTTACCGCGATTGGAGCGACTACTCGCGCCGGGCTGATCAGCGGCCCCTTACGCAGCCGCTTCGGGCTGACGTTGCGGTTGAATCCCTACGGCGTCGAAGAGCTGACGAAAATTGTCTTCCGCTCCGCCCGATTGCTGGACGTTGAGATCGACGACGGCGGCGCTGAGGAAATCGCCAAGCGCAGCCGCGGCACGCCGAGAATCGCCAATCGTTTGCTGCGGCGGGTTCGCGACTATTCGCAAGTTCGGGCGGACGGAAAGATTGCCCGGCCGGTGGCGCAAACCGCTTTGGATTTGCTCGAAGTCGATCCATTCGGTCTCGACGAGGTGGACCAGAAGGTGATGCGAACCATACTCGGAAAATACGCCGGCGGACCGGTGGGCCTCAATACGATTGCCGCCTCGATCGGCGAAGACGCCAATACCATTGAGGAAGTCTACGAGCCGTATTTGATGCAACTCGGTTTTCTGGACAGGACGCCCCGCGGGCGCGTCGGTACGCGGCTGGCGTTTGAGTACTTCAAGATCGAGTTACCGCAAGGCCCGCAAACAAGCCTGCGGTTTTGATGAAGCCGACGCCGGCTCCAGGCCGGCGCCGTGACCGTAGAAGAGCGGTTCTAGCTCTTGAGTAACAACGCCCGACAACCGCGGCCATGGCTCTCACCATCACCGCTGCTATAGTTTCTGAAAGGACCCGAAAGCAGATCACAACTCTCACATGAGCGCAGCACGCTATATCGCAATCGAAGGTCCCCTGCGGGTCGGTAAGAGCAGCTTGGCAAAAGCTCTCGCCGACCGTATTCACGCCAAGCCTCTGCTGGACTCGGAAAACAATCCCTTCCTCGAAAGCTTCTACCGGGGAGATGGCGGCACCGCGTTCCGGGCACAAATGTACTTTCTGATCGCCCGCTTCAACCAGTTGCGGAAAGCTGAAATCGAGCACGCCCGCACCCCCGTAGTAGCCGACTACCTGTTTGAAAAGGACAAGCTGTTCGCCTACATCAACCTCAGCGACGACGAGGTAGCTGTTTACGACCGCTACTATCGCCAATTCAAAGAGCAGTTGCCGTCGCCCGATCTGGTGGTGTACCTGAAGGCCACTCCCGCGGTTCTGCGAGAACGGATCGGCCGAAAAAACGTCGCATCCGAAGCTCACATCTCCGACGAATACATCCAAGAAGTCGTCCGCGCCTATGAACATTTCTTCGCGCACTACAAGTCCTCGGACGTACTGGTCGTCGACACGAGCAAATCCGACTTTGTTCAGAGGGAAGAAGACCTGGAAGAGCTTCTGGCCGAGCTGAGCCGTCCGGTTCAAGGAACGCAATACTTCCTGCCGTTGGGGTCCTAGTCCTGTCGTAGCCCGCATTTCTTACCACGTGAGTGGCCGGTAATTATTTCGTTGCTTCGTTGCATTTGCTCGCCGTACTGTGCCGGGGCGATGTCGCCAGGAGTGGCGACACGGCACGCAAGATTGCGTGCGCCACGTCAGAGCGGTTGGCCTTAACTGGCGGACGTGTCGCGTGCTTCGCCTCCCGGCGAAAATGTAGGCTAGGAATAGACCTAAGATTATGAACAATATGGAAAAAGGCCGGAACTGGTGCCCCACACTCCTGATGCGATTGATCAAGCAAAGCCTGCTGCTGCTCGTGTCTTCGGCAATTCTTCCGGGCCAGACCGGAGGAAGCAGCCTTTCCTCACCCACCGGCGTTAACGCGTCGGACGGCGCCTACTCCACGAAAGTAGGCGTTTCTTGGGATCACATCCGGAACGCCGCGACGTATCGGATCTTCCGCGGCGCCGAAGACGACTCCAACTCCGCCATCAGTATCGGAACAACTCCGTCCCTGATCTTTTTCGATTTAACCGCACTTCCCGGCCAGACCAATCACTACTGGGTACGGGCGGAAAACGCGAACGCCACAAGCCCCCTCAGCGCGCCCGATCAAGGGTTTCGCGCCATTGGTCGGACCAGCGACTTCGATCCCGTGCCACCGCTGGCTCCGCCCCGGGACCCAATCGGAAACCCGACAACAGGCGCCAAGATCTATCTCGGCAAGACGCTGTTCTGGGAAGAGCAGCTCTCCTCGACACGAACCGTCTCCTGCGGAACTTGCCATCGGGGGCGCAACGGCGGCTCCGATCCGCGATCCGCCGCCGCCTCGTCAGTTCATGCCGGTTTCGACGGCATCTTTGGTACGGATGACGACATCACTGGCTCCCCAGGAGTACCGCTCAACCGCGCGGATGGCACGTATGAATGGTCTCCGATGTTTGGTTTGGGGGAGCAGGTGACCGGGCGCAAGGCTCCGTCCGCGATCAACGCCGCTTATTCGGTTAGCTCGGACGCCGGCCTGCGCTGGGACGGCAAGGCCAACCATCAGTTCACGGACCCTCTAACCGGGGCCGTAGTGATCGAACGGGGAGCGGCGCTCGAGAGCCAAGCGCTGCTTCCCATCTTGAACACCACCGAGATGAATCACGAAGGAGCCACTTGGGCCGATGTGGTGACTCGCCTCTCCGAGTCACAACCTTTGGCTCTCTCGCCCTCGCTGCCAAGGGCCCTTGCCGCATGGATCGGTAGCCGCGGGTATCCGGACCTGTTCGCCGAAGCCTTCGGTACACCCGAGGTCACGCCCGTCCGTATCGCGTTCGCGATCGCCAGCTATGAACGAACACTCTACTCGGACAGGACGCCGTTCGACGCCGCCGCCTCATCGATCGCCGAGGAGCCCCCGGCCGCGAAGCGGGGCCGCGAAGTGTTCTTCGAATCCCGCTGCCACAAGTGTCACACGGGTTCGGTGATGTCAGACCAGTCTTTCCGCAATATTGGGCTTCGTCCCTTGGAGGAGGACCGCGGCCGCGCCGAAGTCACCGGCCTTGTTAGGGAATCCGGAAGATTTCGGACTCCCAGCCTTCGTAACGCCGGACTGCGTGCTCCTTATATGCACAACGGAGGCTTCGCCACTCTCGAAGAAGTAGTCGAATTCTATGACCGAGGCGGAGACTTTGATGACAACAAGGACGTGGGCTTCGTCATGCGTCTCGGACTGACGACCGAAGAAAAATCCAGCCTCGTTGCCTTCCTCAAGAATCAGTTGACGGATCCTCGAGTCGAGGCGGAATCCGGTCCGCTGTTTGGCCGCCCGATGCTCTATTCCGAATCCGCGCGCGTCCCTGAAATTACGGGAGCCGGCACGGCGGGCGCTGGAGGTGTCATCCCTCGGGCTGTTGCCATCGAACCGCCGTTCGCGGGCAACCCGAGTTTCACGGTAGGGTTGTTCGCCGCACCGGCCGGAGCCCAAGCCGTGCTGGTGATCGATGAGACCGATCCCGGCGCGGGCCCAGAGATTCCCGCCTCAGCCTCATTCGCCCGCGAGACCGTGACCGTTGCCGCCGCCGAAGACGGATCGGGCAACGGCTATGCCTCCGTAAGCCTCTCAATCCCGGATGACACCTCTCTGATAGGGACTACACTGTTCGGCCGCTGGTTCGTGCTAGACGGCGCTGCCGCCGGTGGCGTGTCGGCAACCGCGGCGTTTCGCATGACGATCTTCGGAACAGAGAGTCCCGCCGTTTCGGTCCTTTCGAGCATTTCGGCCGCAAGTCTCACGCAAGGATTCGTAGCGCCCGAATCCATCGTCAGCGGATTCGGAGTGAACCTCGCTACTGCAACCGAGGTGGCCGGCTCGGTTCCACTGCCAACGACACTAGCGGGAGTCAGCGTGGCGGTTACCGATAGTGAGGGTCGCCAACGCTCGGCCCCGCTGTTCTTCGTGTCGCCTGAGCAGATCAACTACCAGATACCCCCAGGGACATCGTTGGGCGAAGGGGCCGTGTCTGTCCTCCGCGGCATCGATCCCCTTGGCGGCAACGTCCTCGCCAGCGGGAATGTCCAGGTGGCAAATGTCGCGCCGGCGTTGTTCTCAGCCAACTCGGATGGACGCGGTGTTGCCGCCGCACTTTTCTTGCGGGTCCAATCCGGTGGCTCTCAGGCCTTCGAGCAAACCGCCCAATTTGACCCGGCGCGGGACCGATTCGTTTCGCTGCCCATTGATCTAGGGCCGGAAAGTGATCAAGTCTTTCTCATCCTGTTTGGCACGGGCATACGGCTGCGCGGTTCCGAGGCGGTCACGGCAACGGTTGGAGGCGAGGCCGCCGAGGTTCTGTATGCGGGAGCGCAGCCTGAGTTCGTCGGTGTCGATCAGGTCAATTTGCGTGTTCCAAGGAGTCTCGCCGGCCGCGGCGAGGTGGATATTGTCATCACCGTGGGCGGTCAAACGACGAACATCGTACGTGCCAGCGTGCGCTAACGGCCGTGATAGGCTACTTATGAGATAAGTCGCAGTCCCTTCTCGTGAGCCCGTGCTCTAAGAAGATGCCGGCCTCTTCGCGGTTAACTTCAGCTAGCTTGGTTCCGGCAACCAGTACAGCCAGCAGTACAAATAACGTCAACGTTGTCGTCACCTATACGCTAAGCGCTAGAATTGGGCTTAATCGTCGGCCAAACCATCTCTCACTACAAGATCCTGGAGAAAGTCGGCGAGGGCGGGATGGGCGTCGTCTACAAGGCCGAGGACACCAAGCTCAAGCGTCGGGTCGCTCTGAAATTCCTCCGCACCGACATTCTAGATCTGGAGGATGAGGAACACAAAGAACGTTTTCTCCGCGAGGCGCAGGCGGCGGCGGCGCTGGATCATCCGAATATCTGCACGGTCTACGAGATAGATGAAGCTGACGGGCAAACCTTCCTCTCGATGGCCTATCTGGAAGGGGAAACGGTCAAAGAGAAGATCAAGGCTCGCCCTCTGAAGCTGGAGGAGGCGCTTGACATCGCCATCCAAACGGCGCAGGGACTGCAAGCGGCACACGAGAAGGGCATCGTCCATCGCGACATCAAGGGCGCCAACCTGATGGTTACGCCG
>Ga0310123_10003596_pt1 | contig 11912 bp, 10 predicted proteins | sample CB6_AW_1057_MG_FD_203505 | JGI IMG/M metagenome (GOLD analysis project Ga0310123, IMG submission 203505) | Marine microbial communities from Western Arctic Ocean, Canada - CB6_AW_1057 | ecosystem: Environmental > Aquatic > Marine > Oceanic | place: Canada: Western Arctic Ocean | collected... | reverse complement strand
TGGCCATATCTCGTCCACTCGCCACCGATGCAAAACGACTTGCGCCAATTCCGACCCGAAAATATTTCAGAAAAAGTCGTTTTGCCACATCGTTGGGGAACTTGGGGTAGGGGGGCCGGGTGGCACTGCTGGCTTGCCCAGCAGTAATGTAGGGTGGGTGGTTCTGTCGGCGGAGCCTGTGGACTACATCTCTCAGCGTAGCCGCCGACAGGTTCACCCACCGTGACTTGATTGCTCTCCGCAGAAGGTGTGTGAATCTGGCGGCGATCCGCCTCTCCTATCAGACAATACTCTGTGAGCCGCCAGAACCACCCACCCTACAACTCCAACTCCAACTCCGCCGTCTGCTCCGACGACAGATAGCCGTCTCCCGTCCAATCGCGGGCCACGTTGTATGCGCGGACGAGCGCCGCCAGCCGGTCGGACGAAAGCGCGGCGCGAGCATCGTCGGGCAATGCCTGGCTGAGAAACCGCTCGGGCAGCGTGTCTTCGTCGGGTGTCCAGCCGGCGAGGATGTTGAACTGTTTCTTGGCGTTCACAATCCGCTGGGCCGTCGCGCGAAGCTCGTCGGCCGTGGTGTCCCAGCCGGTGACTAGGTGTAGCATCTCGGCCATCTCGTCCCAAAATTCGTCAAACACACCGCGGAGAAACTTGCAGAGGATCAGCGAGTCGATCAGCGTGGCCCGATCTTCCGTCTCGACGGCCAGCCGCGCCGCCTCGGGCCGCACATCGCGGCGATCGACATCGTCCGAGAAATCGACTTCGTACGCGCCCGAGCGATTGTGGTCGGCGCCTCGCGTACCGACGGCGAAACCAAGAGCCATGGTTTGCAGCGCCCGAGGTTCGTAGCCGGGGATTTCGAGGCCCTTCACCTGCGGTGCAAAGTGGATCGTGTCGTGACCGATATCAAGGGCCAAATGCCGACTGCCCTGGGCCAGCCGGTTGCCCAGCGCTTCGCGGTTACCAATGAGATCGATGGCGCGGAGCAGCGCAGCGCCGTCGCCAAAGCGAAGCCACGGTTCGTCAAGAAATTGCCGCTCGACACACTCCATGGCAAAGGCGATCGTGCCGCCGGTGCTGATCGTGTCGATCCCCAACTCGTCGCAGCGACGCGATGCGCGAAGCACGACGTCGGCGTCGTCGATGCCGCAAAGCGGTCCCAGGGCGAAAAGGTTTTCATATTCGAGGCGGACACCGGCCGACGATTCGTCACCAGGATCGTCGAGTGAGTAAATATGTTCGCAGCCGATCGTGCAGGCGACGCACGAGTTGCGAGCCTTTTCGCGAGTAGCCGACAGTTGCTCGGGCGAGAGAACGGCTGCGGCCTCGAAGCTGCCCTGCTGGAAGTTTCGGGTGGGCAGCGCGTGCAGCCGATTGAAGACGAGCAGGTTCGAGGCCGTGCCGAGCTCTCGGTATTTGGCTGTGGCCGGGCCGAACGACTTTTCCGAGATCGACTTGGCCAGCGCAACGAGTTGCTGCGGATGAGCCCAGTCGGAGCGATGCGTGCCGCGAATGGCCACGGCCTTGATGTTCTTGGCGCCAAGCACGGCACCGCTGCCGCCACGGCCGGCATGTCGTCGGTCGTGCGAGATGGTGGCGTAGTGTACTTGCCGTTCGCCGGCCGGACCGATCACCGCAGTTTTGAATTCGTTGCCGAAGCGCTCGCGGAGCGCGCTTTCGACTTCGGGAATGGTTTGGCTCCAGAGCGTGCCGGCCGGTTCGAGCCGCACACGACCGTCGTCGATCACCAGAATCGACGGTTCCGCAGCCCGGCCGACGATCACCAGTGCGTCGTAGCCTGTTTTTTTGCCGGCGATCGCCAGGCCGCTGCTGGCCAGCGAATCGTTGATGCGTCGGGTGAGCGGGCTGCGACTGACCACGGCAAACTTGGCCGACGTAGTGAGCGGACTGCCGACCAACGGGCTAAACACAAAGGCCAGCGGCGCGGCGGCATCGAGCGGTTCGATCCGTGCAGCGCCTTCGCGGAGCATGAGGTAAGTGCCCAGGCCGCTGCCGCCGAGGAACCGGCGCAGCGTCTGCGGGTCGAGCGAGATCGACTCGGCGCAGCCAGTCGTCACGTCGATACGCAAATACCGACCGTGAAAGCCGAACGTCGAAGGTGTTTCTACTGATTCGTTCATTGCTTTCCGCTCTTCGCTCTCCGCCCTCTCACCCTCCCGCATCGGCCGAGAGGATCAGCAAGCACGCGCCCTCTTCGAGCGGTGTGTCAGGGTCGGTGACAAACCGGTCCCCGGCCAAGCTGGCCATGGTGCCTGGCTTCAAGCTTCGGTCGTCGATGCACGTCTCGGCTAGGTCCGGAAACCTTCGAGCCAGGTCGGCTAGCACGTCGCCCAGATTGGCGCCGGTCGCGGTTGTCACAGCGACGCCGGCCCGAGCACGCGGAATGCCGAACAACTCAACGGTAACATTCATGATGCGGTCATGCTTGATAAACAGAAGTAGAGTACGAGACCTCATGATACCCCGTTTTCACTTGGCTGAGAACTTGGGGCCGCATATGTACGCAGATAAATACGGATTCGTAGGCCGCGAACAAGCTCCGCGCAGCAGCGGCAGGCGTAAGGTGGGCCGAGCAGCACGAGGCTCACGCGTATCGTCAGCTCCGTAGCTCCGTAAGATGTGTGCTCACACCCATCTTCTCGGCTGTTTATTACGCCGAAGGCGTTATACAACAAAGCCCAGGGTCGCGCAGCGCATCCTGGGTTACTGGGTTACGATGCCCCGGCAATCGCATAAACCCCTAAGGGGCTTTACAAGCGGGTCGGTGTGCGTAGTACAAGATATCGAACGAGTCGAGCGGACAGCGGCAAACGGCTCTCGAAAGCACCCCGGCTGCTTACCGGCGACTCTCCACCACGCACGTCTGTTCAAAGCAGCCGGAGTGCTGGTAGGTTATCTTGCCGCCACTATCTAACACGCTCGCTACTCGCTACTAATCTCACCTTGAAATCGGGCCACCCCCTATGGTAGGAAAGAGGGACGAGAGTCGAGAGACAAGTGACGTTATGTTAATTCCGACTTCCGCACTCCGCATTCAGAAACGTTTGACTATTCGAGAAGATGCCCTTTATCAAACACCACCGGGGCCCCCCTATAAGGCGCGATAGAAAACGTGATTGTTTTCAAACAAGAACAAAACACAAACATTGACATTGACAGCAATTCTTCAGTCCAACGCAGAAAGAACCGACATCGTGCCCCGCTTTGAATCACGACGCAACAAGCTCCGCAAATTGTTACGAGCCACCGGCGCCGACGCGCTGCTGGTAACCAATTTCACGAACGTCACTTATCTCACCGGATTCACCGGTGACGATAGTTATTTTCTGGTCACTCGCTCTCGCGAGGTGCTGGTAAGCGACGAGCGCTACACGACCCAGTTGGAAGAAGAATGCCCGGGGCTGAAACTGGAGATTCGTGCGCCCGGCGCAAAGATGATTCAATCCGTGGCCAAGCTCGTGCGTCGGGCGAAGGTTTCGCGGCTGGCGTTCGAAAGCGCATCGATGACCGTTGGGTTTCACGATCGGCTAACTGCCGCATTGCCCAAGGTCGATTCGGTTCGCGCCGATTCTTTGGTCGAGCAACTCCGTGTGATCAAAGACCGGCATGAGATTGCCGCCACACGCGTGGCGATCGATCAAGCCCGCCGGGCGTTCGAAGTGATCAAAGCCACCCTGACGCCCGATCAGACGGAAAAGCAAGTGGCCGCCGAACTGGAAAACGCCATGCGCCGATTTGGCGCGCGGGGTTGCAGCTTCCCGCCGATCATCGCCGCCGGAGCCCGATCGGCCTTGCCCCACGCCACCCCGACCGATGCGCGAATCGGTGACTCCGATTTTGTTTTGGTCGATTGGGGAGCCTGCGAGCACTTCTACGCGAGCGACTTGACGCGACTCATCGTGACCGGTAAAATTTCGCCCAAACTGCGTAAAATATATCGAATTGTGTTAAAAGCCCAAGTCGCGGCGATCCGAGCGATTCGTCCCGGTGTGACTTGCCAGCGTGTCGACGGTGTGGCCCGCAGCATAATCGCCAAAGCCGGTTTTGGTAAGCATTTCGGTCACGGCCTCGGCCACGGGCTGGGCCTCGATGTCCACGAAAACCCACGACTCACCCGCGGCAGCGACACCGAATTGAAGCCCGGCATGATCGTCACGGTCGAGCCGGGCATCTATTTGCCGGGCTGGGGCGGGGTGCGAATTGAGGACGACGTGCTGGTGACGCGCGACGGTCACGAGGTGCTCAGCGACGTCGGTAAAGAACTGGAAGATTGGGTGGTTGGATGATCCCGAGACGCGCCAAAGTAATACCACCGCACAGGGCACATTTAAGGGGAACCGCAGATGGACGCAGATCAATGAAGATAAGGTTGGGGTTGCTAAGAATGATTTGCTACCGATTTATACGCGATACGCTTGATATCGATTTTTCCGTACTCCCAGACAATCTGCGTTTATCCGCGTTCATCGGCGGTTCCATTTTTTCAATTCGTGTTTCATCCGCGGCTAAAGAAATTTTGTGAACGGTTATGCGGTTCGTTTGTAAAGAATTGGAGAATGTGAATGGGCGGTTCGAGTTCAGGTCAAGGCGACGTATTCGACATCCGCAAGATTCGTCGACTTGTGGAATTGATGAACGACCACGAACTGGCCGAGATTGATCTTCGCCAAGCAGATCAACGGATCCGGCTGCGTCGCGATGTCGATCCGATCGTGGCGCCCACGGTGGTTGGCGGACCAGGTCCGGCGCCCAACGTCGCGGCATCCGAGGCGGCCACCTCCGCGGCTGAAGAGAACATCACACTGGTGAAGAGCCCGATTATCGGCACGTTTTATACCTCGCCGAGCCCGGATGCTCCGCCGTTCGTCAATGTCGGTGACACGGTGAACGCTGAGACGACCGTCTGCATCATCGAAGCCATGAAAGTGTTCAACGAGATTCCGGCCGAGTTTAACGGCAAAATCGTGGCCCGATTGTGTGAAAGCGGTGACGCCATCGAATATGGCCAGCCACTATTCAAGATCGATACGCGCGGTTAAACGCGGCTCGGGCCAACGGCATCCACCGCAGCACCCCCGCCGCACCTACGAATTAGAGCAACTTATAAATGACCGCGTAGGCCAAACTGCGGAACAACTGCCGGAATATCAGGCCAACATAACCTCATGTCGGTGCGACTCGCACTTCGGAACCGGTCCATGTATCAACGTATCTTGGTTGCCAATCGCGGTGAAATTGCCTTGCGCATCATCAGGGCGTGTCGGGAACTGGGCATCGAAACGGTGGCCATCTTCAGCGAAGCGGACCGTGGCGCTCATTATCTCGATCTGGCCAACGAGGCCTTCTGTATCGGACCGGCAAAAGCATCTGAAAGCTATCTAAAAATTAGCCGTGTCATCAGCGCCGCCGAGGTCGGCAATGTTCAGGCCATTCACCCAGGCTATGGCTTCCTGGCCGAAAATGCGCACTTCAACGAAATCTGTCGTAGTTGCAAGATCGACTTTATCGGTCCCACGCCCTCGGCGATGAGTATACTGGGCGACAAGAACCAGGCCCGGCGTTTGGCACGCGAGGCCGACGTTCCTGTGGTGCCCGGTAGCGAAGGATTGATTCAGGACGAGGCAGAGGCTCTGCGATTTGCCCACGAAGTGGGCTTTCCGGTGCTTATCAAGGCGGTTGCCGGTGGTGGCGGCCGGGGCATGCGAGTCGCGCTGAACGATCTGGCGCTTAAAACCGCCATCCAACAGGCAAGCGCTGAGGCCGAAGCAGCCTTTGGCAATGGCGAAATCTATTTAGAAAAATACATCGAACATCCGCATCATGTGGAGGTTCAGGTACTGGCCGACCATCATGGCAACGTGGTTCACCTGGGAGAGCGCGATTGCTCTGTCCAGCGGCGTCACCAAAAGTTGATCGAAGAATCTCCCAGTCTCAGCGTGTCGGCCGAAACGCGAGACGCGATGTGCGAGGCGGCAAAGCGTTTGATTCTGGCGACCAAGTACACAAACGCCGGCACGGTCGAATTCATCGTGGATCCGCAGGGAAACTACTACTTTATCGAGGTCAACGCACGAATCCAGGTTGAGCATCCGGTGACCGAGATGGTCACGGGCATCGACCTGATCCAATCGCAACTTCTCATTGCCGCCGGAGAGCCGTTGCCGTTTAAGCAAGAAGATATCGTTTGCTCGGGCGCATCGATCGAGTGTCGTATTAACGCCGAGGATCCCAAGAAAAACTTCCAACCTTCACCCGGCCGAATCGAGCGATTGATCGTTCCCGGGGGTCATGGTGTTCGTTTCGATTCCCATGCTCATAGCGGATACGTGGTTCCGCCACATTACGATTCGATGATTGGAAAACTCATCGTCCACCAGGCGACCCGAGCGCAGGCGATCGCCTGCATGCAACGTGCCTTGTCCGAATTGAGCGTCGACGGCATTCCTACGACGACGCATCTTCACCAGGAAATACTCGATCACTCCCATTTTGTCGACGGACGCGTCGATACGACGTTCGTCGAGCGTACGTTCGGCGGAAGCTAGTGCAACTTGCACTAAGAAAAGGATTTACTCTGTCTGACTCATCGACACTTGCCCGTCCGCCTGTGATGAAACACGACTTTCGCCGGGTGGCGATCTTGTTTGCCGGTGGTCCAGCACCGGCGGCCAACGCCGTCATCTCCACGGCGGCCGTGTCGTTTCTGCGCAACGACATCCAGGTCGTGGGCATCAAGCACGGTTACTCTTGTCTGGTCCAGTACGACAACGACAACCCCATGCGCGCCGGTAGCGATTACATCGTCATCGATCATAAAATACTGCGCCGCACTCGCAACACACAGGGCATCATCCTCGGCACGGCGCGCACGAATCCTGGCAAATTGGTTTCGCATCCGGACCACCTGTACGACCCACAAAAAGTGGCACTGCTAAAGAACGCCTATGAAGCATTGCGCTCGTTGGATGTTGATGCGCTCGTTTCCATTGGTGGCGACGACACGCTCAAGACGGCCAACAAGTTCAAACTGTTCCAAGATACGCTTCCGAAGGAGAGTCCGCGGATTTCTGTCGTTCATTTACCGAAGACGATCGACAACGACTACATGGGAATCGACTTCACATTCGGTTATTTCACAGCCGTCGAGACAATCGGCACGGAGATTCGCAATCTGCTGGCCGATGCCGAGGCGAATCGCAGCTACTTTTTGACCGAGACGATGGGCCGCAGCGCCGGCTGGCTGGCTTATGGATCGGCCATCGCCGGCGAGGCCAGCTTGGTCATCAGCGTCGAAGACCTCACCGGAAAATACCTCGGCGAGGAAAACATTACCGACCCAACCACGGGCGAAAAGAAGACTCGCCCGGTGATGAATGTGACGGAAGTCATTAAGCGTATCGTGGCCACGATACGGATCCGAGAGGAATCGGAGCAAAAAGAATACGGCGTGATTGTCATCGCCGAGGGCCTGGCTGAGTATCTGCCACATTCGTATCTGCGGGGCATCGAACGAGACGACCACGGTCACATCAACATCAATCAGGTCAACTTGAGTCGCATGTTCTCCAAGCTGGTCGCCGAAGAATATCAACGACAGACGGGCCGAGAACGCCGTTTGACCGGATTGCAACTCGGTTACGAATCGCGGTGTGCTCGGCCTCATGCGTTCGACGTATTGCTGGGCAGCCAGTTGGGCGTCGGCGCATACCGGGCACTGGTCGAAGAGCAACTCGACGGCGTGATGGTCTCGGTTTCGGGGCAACTCGAATTGAACTATGTGCCGTTCGACGAACTCATCGATCCGAAAACCTTGGTCACCGTGGTGCGCTACGTCCAGCCCAACAGCGACTTTCATCGCCTCGCTCGGTTCTTGGAAACGTATGTTAATGAAGAGAAGTAGCCGGAACTCGGAGATAGCGGCACAGAGTCTTCAATTCTGAAATCCGCACTTCGCGTTCCGCACTCTACATTCCTGTCAGTCGCTGAGTGTGCCCTTGGTGCTCGGGACGCCGGGCATGCGGGGATCGGCTTCGATGGCCATCCGTAGTGCACGGGCCATGGCTTTGAAGATCGCTTCACTGATGTGGTGGCTGTTGCGACCGTAATGCACCTTGATGTGCAGGTTGCAGAGCGCATTGGCGGCCGTCGCTTGCCAGAAGTCTTCGACCAGTTCGCTATCGAAGTCGCCGATCTTGGTGGTCGGAAAATCGGCTTGAAACATGAACGCATAGCGACCGCTCAGATCGAGCGCCGAGGTGGCCAGCGTCTCCTCCATGGGCAACGTAAAGTGCCCGTAGCGCCTGATGCCCGCTTTGTCGCCGATCGCCGCGCGAATGGCCTGGCCGAAGCAGATGCCGACGTCTTCGACCGTGTGGTGCTGATCGACGTGCAAGTCGCCTTGCGCGTTAACCGAAAGATCGAATACGCCATGTTTGGCCAGCAACTCCAGCATGTGGTCGAAGAAACCGACGCCGGTAGCGATGTTGGCCTGTCCGGTGCCGTCAAGGTTCAACTCGACGGAAATGTTCGTCTCGGCCGTTTGTCGTGTTATTTGAGCAGTGCGTGCCATGTTACTAGACCAGCGTCTTGAGAAGGCTGAGGCAGGCATCGATCTGTGAGTCGGTACCGACGGTGATACGCAATCCGTCGCCGATGCCCGGATAGTCCATGTATCGGACAAGTACGCCCGCTTTTTTGAGCCGTTCATAAATTGGCTGGACCGGTAATTCCGGATGCGGGTTCCAGACAAAGTTTGCCTGTGAATCGGGCGGGTCGAATCCAAGCTCCCGCATGGCCTGGGTCAACCGCGACCGGGCGGCGACGATCTTTTCACGATTCTCCATTCGCCAGGCCTGATCGTCGATGGCGGCACACGCGCCAGCGATCGAAAGCGCGTCGCAATTGTACGAATCCTTCACCTTGGCAAGCTGCTCGATGACGTGCGGCTGAGCAACCAGAAATCCGAATCGCAGGCCGGCCAACGCATACGATTTGCTAAGCGTCCGGGCGACCATAATCTTCTCGCTCCGAGCCACCAGCGACAGGCAATCGGTGTCCGCAAAATCGACGTAAGCCTCATCGACCAGCAAAAGGCAGGGCAGGGCGTCGGCCAATTCGAAGACTCGATCGGGCGCGATCATTGTGCCCGACGGGCTGTTGGGATTGGCCAAATAGGCTAGCCGCAGATCGTCGGCCGGGGCTGCGAACTGGCTGCCGAGTGTCCAATCCGGCGCGAACGGCACCTCTTCGACCCTAGCGCCCTGAATCTCGGCCAAGGTTCGATAGAGTACGTAGCTCGGCGTTGGATGACGAACCAGCTCGCCTTCGCCCACGAAAGCACGGGTGACAATCGTCAGAATGTCATCGCTGCCATTGCCGCAAAGAATCCACTCGGGCCCAATGTCCAACGCATGTGCGCCGCCCAACACCTGCGCAGCGCAGTGCCGAAAGGCGGTCGCGGACGGATCCGGATAACGCGAGAGCCCCTGGGCACAGGCCCGCTCGATGGCGCGTGTCACTTGCGGCGAACAAGCGTACGGATTCTCGTTGGTGTTGAGCTTGATGATCTTGCCAGGCGGTGGCTGCTCGCCCGGCACATAGCCGGTCATCGCTTCGATGTTGGCGCGAAACATCGACATTACGTGTCTCCCGATTCGTTGAGTCGGATGTCGACACTTGCCCGATGTGCAGTGAGTCCTTCCCGATCGGCCATCGTGCGAACCAAGTCGGCGACGGCCGCCAGGTCTTCGCGCGAGGCACGAATCACGCTGCCCGCGCGAAGAAAATCGTTGGACGACAAACCGCTGGCAAACCGCGCGGTGCCGCTGGTGGGCAAGACGTGCGACGGGCCCGCGGCATAGTCGCCCAGCGCCACCGGCGAAAAGGGGCCCAGGAACGTGGCGCCGGCGTTGGTGATCTCGGCGAGCAGTGCTTCCGCATTTTCGGTGGCTATGTGCAGATGCTCCGGCGCGAGCTGGTTGGTCAGCCGAATCGCCTCCTCGGCATCGCGCACCCGGATCAATGCGCCAAACTCTTCAAGACTCTGACGAGCCAAGTCACCCCGAGCGAGCGTGGTCAACTGCTCAGAAAGCGAACACTTCACGCCTTCCAACAGGCTGTCGGACCAGGTAATCAACACGCTCGAGCCGGGGGCATGCTCTGCCTGGGCGATCAGGTCAGCGGCCGCAAACTCAGCGCGGGTCGAGTCGTCGGCGATGACCACGACCTCACTCGGCCCGGCGATGGCATCAATGTCGACGTCGCCAAAGACAAACTTTTTTGCCAAAGCCACGAATAGGTTGCCCGGCCCGACGATCTTGTCGACCTTCGGCAGACCCTCGATGCCGTAGGCCATCGCCGCCACGGCCTGCGCCCCGCCGATCCGATAGACCTCGGTCACGCCCAGTTCGTGGCACGTGGCCAAGAGGTCGGGATTGTTGGCACCGAACGGCGTGGGCGGCGCGACAACGGCGATCTCCTGGACGCCGGCAGCCTGGGCCGGTACTGCGGTCATCAAGACGGTCGAAGGATACGCCGCGGCGCCGCCGGGCACACAGATACCCACTCGAAGCAAAGGGACGTAGCGTTGGCGCAGAAAGCCAGACTCGCCAAAAGTGACCTGTTGATCTTGATGCAAAATCGCCGATTGGAACGCCAGAACATTCTCGCGAATTTGTCGCACCACGCTGAGAAATTGTGGGTCGGCGGCCGCATGTGCCGCGGCCAGATCATCGGCACTGACACGCAGCGTATCAGCCGTCACCTCCGCGCGGTCGAGCTTGGCCGTGTACTCGATGACCGCGTCGAGGCCCCGCCCGGAGACATCGCGGCAAATCCGCTCGACAACCGCCGGCGGCGAAAGTGGCTGGCCGAACACCTCGATCGTTCGCTGCCGACTCGCCTCGCTAACCACGTCACCTTGCGGCGCGAGCTTAGCGCGAAGCCGATCGAGCGCCGCCCGGGCGTCGGCATCGCGAGTGTCAATCGTCGGAATGTTCAATGCGAGTCGCATGGTGGTGAGGTCTTGTTGGCCGCTCGCCGCGGCGAGCGGTTAACAAGTCAGATTCTGGCGAATAGGAGGATATTTGTTGAATCTGGCAGTCATCCACCTTATTGTCCCAGTCGTCTGTGCTTCTGGGAAGAGGGCAAAGTGAGGTGTAAGGTTCGCGTGGTCTCAGCCGACATTCTGAGGAAGAGTAAGCGGTGCGGAATCGAGCGCGGCTGGCGCACACACGGCTCCAATCGATCCCGATCTGGCCCCAAACGAGAACGGCCATTGAGGTTTTAGAATGTTAGGCGATCTCGGTCCTGAGCATTGCGATCGCGCGTGCTTCTTATCTAGACCCGCATTACCCAGACAGACACCCTACTTTGGCCTGCGATTTGCGCTGAGCCTTTCAGTAGCAGGAGTTGCACGCTCCTCACTCGAACGCGACAGGGCAGCCCGAGGGCGTCGACGGCGTGATCGAAGGATCGCTCATGCCCTGAGTCGTTCGTTCAACCGTGGGGGCAGGTCAGAGCCTGCTCTGGTCAAAGCGGGAGAAGACAAGGTGGTCCGCATGAACAACGATACCTATTACAAGCTGGCCTTTCTCGACCTTAGCAAGGGGCCAGTCGTCCTAAGTTCTAAAAGTCCGAGCAAAGCGCGCTTCAGTTCTTTTCAACTGATGGACAATCGAAATGTTAATTTCCGGAATCTAATCCACCCGGACGGCGTTTTCACACTGTATCACGACCAGACGCCGGAAAAAATCCAGGGCGAGGCGATCGAATCGCTCTCTCACAAGGGTCGCTCGAATGGGTAACACTCTTCATCGACAACAGGCATCCCACTTTCGATTCTCGCCAATGCTTGTGGCGCGTGTTTTCTTCTAGCGAGTCCTCCTGGCCAA
>Ga0310123_10003595_pt1 | contig 11913 bp, 10 predicted proteins | sample CB6_AW_1057_MG_FD_203505 | JGI IMG/M metagenome (GOLD analysis project Ga0310123, IMG submission 203505) | Marine microbial communities from Western Arctic Ocean, Canada - CB6_AW_1057 | ecosystem: Environmental > Aquatic > Marine > Oceanic | place: Canada: Western Arctic Ocean | collected... | reverse complement strand
TCTACGGGGAGCGGATCGACACGGAATGGTTCCGTGCCGCTTTCAGGATGGTGGCTGTACCCGGTCATGATTGCTTATGGATTCCTCGGATGACGGCATAATCTAGCCCAGCGGCAGAGCGACCGCCTACCGGAGGAAGCATGGACGATCCCGCCGAAAGGCGACAGCTAGACAAGTTTCTACAATATCCTCTTGCCTACGCTCGGCAGGCGCTCCGCTACGCTCAGGAACTTGGAATCGCGCCCGCACGCATTGTGCGCTCGGCCGACACCGTCCGCGCGGTCGCTCAGGGACACGCGCCGGAGAACTCCCTGTTCGAGTTCACCTCCGACGCCCCGCCGCGCCCTGGAAAGCCCGCCCGGCCCAGGCCCCGGCCGATGGTCATACGTGATCGGACCTTCATCTGGGGTTCCCAGACTTACGTAATGGCGATCGTAAATGTCACTACTGATTCCTTTTCCGGAGACGGCCTGTGGGACGCGCCCGGCGCGGTCCGCGAGAAGATTGAAACGGCTATATCCGGCGGAGCCGACGTGATCGATATCGGCGGCGAATCAACCCGCCCCGGAGCTTCCAAAATATCCGCCGCCGAGGAGATAGAGCGGGTGTTACCCGCCATTGCGATCGCCCGGGAAATGACTGAAATCCCAGTGTCAATCGATACGTACAAAGCCGAGGTCGCCCGTGCCGCCGTCGAGGCTGGCGCCGACCTTGTCAATGACGTCTGGGGAACGACCGCCGACCCGGAAATGGCTGCCACCGTGGCCGGCCTTGGATGTCCGTTCATAATCACGCACAACCGCGCCGCAGCGGCGGTTCAAGGAGAAATCGGGCCACATTTCAGGGAGGTCGATTATGGCGATGTGGTCGGCTCGGTCTATGCCGTTCTGGAACGACTGCTGGACGGAGCCATTTCTGCCAGAATATCGTGCGAAAACGTCATCTTGGACCCGGGAATCGGCTTCGGGAAGACTCCGCCGCAAAACGTGGAACTGATGGGGCGGTTGGAAATCTTGAACGGCCTCGGTCAACCGTTACTCCTCGGAGCGTCCCGCAAATCGTTCATCGGCCATACCCTGGGTGATGGCACGGCTGATCGCTTGATGGGCACCACGGCGGCCAACATGGCCGCGATCGCCCAGGGTGTGGATATCATTCGCGTGCACGACGTGTCCCAGGCCGTACAGGCCGCCCGGGTGATGGACTCGATTCTCGGCCGGGCTCGCCCGGACGCCGTAATTGAGTAATATGCGGTCGGTCCTAGGCACCCAGGAGAATCGGCCGCAAGCATGAGCAGACGCGATCCAGGATATCGGCTGACGTTTGTGTGGTTGGCATTGTGGGCGGGCGGACTCGGCGTCCTGGCTCTCTTTTTTCCGGGCCTGGCGGCCGGCGCTCTGGGTGTCACCACCGGCGAGAATGGCTTCCTGGTTTCGCTCTTCGGTTCATTTCTGATCCCCTGGGGGGCCGGTTTGCTTCTAGCGGCTCGTTCCAGCCGTCCGACTCGCACCTGGGCCGCGCTGGCCCTGGTGCAATCCTTGAGCGGCGCAGTCGTAACTACGTTCTTCTTGGGTCGGGGCGTGCTGGACACCGGCAATGCCATCGTCTTCTTCGCCGTGTTCGCGGTCGGGGCAGCCGGAATCCTAGTGTTTGGCCACGAGGAAGTGTGGGGAAGATCGTCAGGAGCCGCAAACGTCGTCTTCGGTAGGGATCCGAACTCTGGGTCGCAGCGGTCGTACACGGTTTCCGTTGAAGACGACGCTGATGAGGACGGCGACTAGGCAGTCGCTGCGCTGAAGGGCGGACGCGATTCTCTGCTAGTCGCAGGTACCGCCCCTCACGAGTTCGACAAAAGGTCATCGACCAGGCGCGCGAGCCCCAGCGCGTTACTGCCTTTGATCAACACCAGATCGCCGGGCCGCAACTCCTGGCGCAACCAGCCCGCGGCCTCCACCACAGCCGCACCAGAGCTGTCCGCCGACCCCGAATCGGCTTCGAAATGCCGGTAATTGGCTTGGTTCACGCCGGCCGCCATCGCTTCTCCGCCCAGAATTTCAGCGTCCGTCCCGATGGTTGCTAATTCGTCCACAAAGCCCGCTTGAGAGCCGATGGCGGCGTGGTCGTCGGCGGAGAACTGCCCGAGTTCGAGCATGTCTCCCAGCAACGCGAAGCGGCGCCCGGTCGGACGCGCTCGCCGGAGTTCCTCCAATGCGTAGATGCAGGACTCGCGATTGGCGTTATACGTGTCGTCGAGGATCGTCGCGCCTTGCACATGATGTACCTGCATGCGATGTGCCATCGGTTGGAAGGAGCCGAGACCGTTCAAAAGGCCGTCGAACGCGATGTCCAGAGCCAGTCCCAGCGCGACCGTGGCGGCAAAGGCTTCGCCCAGGTGCCGGCCTATGGCGCGGATCCGCACTTCACCGGTCCGGGTCCCGCACGTGAGCCGCACCTGCTGCCCGGACAGGTCGGGGGCCGTCTGCACCGAAGAGCCCACCACGTTCTCCCTCGGTTCACGCCCGAACCACACCACCCGGGCTCGCGTCCGGTCCGCGATCGTGGTCGAGGCCGAATCGTCCGCGTTCAGCGCCAACACGCCTTTTAGGCTCAGGTAATCCGCCAGCTCGCCCTTCGCCCGCACCACGTTCTCCGGCGATCCAAACATGCCGATGTGCGCCCTGCCGGTGTTGGTGATGATCCCGTGATGAGGACGCGCCAGTTCGCAATAACCCGCGATCTCACCCACCACCTGCGCGCCCATTTCGACCACCGCGAAGTCCGTGTCCGCGGTAATTTCCGCCAGCGTGACCGGGATGCCGAGTTCGTTATTGAAACTCTTTTCTGATTTGACCACCGTGCTTGGACCGCCGAGCGCTGCCGCCAGCGCCTCCTTCGCGGTGGTTTTGCCATTGCTTCCGGTTATTCCGATTACCTGCGTTCGGGTGGCCCGGGCGCGGAAATGACGTCCGAGCTCGGTGAGTGCGGCTAGGGAATCGAGAACCGCGATCTGTCGGGCGGCGGCCTGCTCGGAATCGAGGCGTTCTACGATCGCCGCCTTTGCTCCCCGCCCAAAAGCGTCACCCACATAGAGATTGCCATCCCCGCTGTCCGTGCGGAGCGCGATGAATAAATCGCCCTGTCCGGCGAGTCGGGAGTCGATCTGGAGTCCGTTCAGCCAGACCGCGTCATCACCGGGCAGAGGCTGATGACCAAGCGCCGTCCGCACTTCGGCCAGGGTGAAACGACCCATCAGCGAGCGTTCATGGTCAGCCGGCGCCCAGGTCGGCAAGCAGGCCGCGAAGATATTCGAGGTCGGTTCGGCTGACGTGATCTCGATCGCCGCCGCCTGAGTACTCGATGCAGTACGGACCGTCGAACCCGATGCCAATGATCGCGCCGACAATCCGGCGATAGTCCAGATCTCCGCCCGCCAACGGCCAGTGATAGTCGAAGCCCCTGGTCAGCCCGCGGCAGTTTTTGAGATGCACGTAGGTGATCCGCTCGTTCAGCGCGTCCAGGGCCTCGTCAGCATCTTCAGCGTGGGCAGTTGAGAACATATTCCCGGCATCGAAGTTCGCCCGGAGGTGCCGGCTGCCGACGCCGTCGATAATGCGCAGAGTCGCCGCCGCGGTGTCGTGAATCGTACGCATATGGGTCTCCAGTGTGATTTCAACGCCGGCGCCAGCCGCCGTTTCGGCGAGGGTTCCGGCCAGTTCGATGGCCACGGCGAAATGTTCCTCGGTCGCCACCGCCGACCCGTCCGCGGCCTCGTCATCCGGTTTCGGCGGAAGCCAGCCAATCATGGCGTTCAGCCTTGGAATGCCCAGCCGCGCCGCCGCGTCGACCACCTGCACCGCGGCATCGAGCCGCCTGACGCGTTTGTCCGGCGACCTGGTCAGGACGTCGAGCCCCAGCGGCGCCACCTCAACCGGCACGCCACCTCGCTCCCCCACGGAATGCACGTAGTCCAGGCCGGCGACCGGGTCCCCGGAGTCGGGAAAGTGTCCTCCGTAGACCTCAAGGCCGTCGTAGCCAAACTCAGCGGCGCGGGAGACCGCGCTCTCAAACGATTCGTCCCGGTAGTTCCAGCTGTGAAGGAAAATTTTTGTTATGACGGTCCTCTCGTCTCAAAAATAGTTCGTCACACCCGGGGCACCCGGGGCAGGAGCTGGGTTATGACCTCGTACGAGATCGTGCCGGTTTGTCGCGCCACCCGATCCACCGATACTGGCGAGTGCTTCCCTCCGCCAATTAGCGTCACCTCGTCCCCGGCCTGAACCGTGGGGATCCCGGATACATCGATCATGAACATGTCCATGCACACGTCGCCGACTATGTCCGCCGGCTGTTCCCGTACCATCACCGGCCCCGGATTATTTGGCCCGCGTCGCAGCCCATCGCCGTATCCCGCTGCCACGACCGCCACCCGCGTGTCTTTTTTGAGCAGACCGGCCGTGCCGTAGCCTACGTAACTGCCAGCCCGGAGGTCTTTCACCTGAGCGATCCTTGCCTTCATAGTCAGGGCAGGGGTGAATCCGTCCGGCAGCGTCGCCGTCGCTGCCGGGTCGAGTCCCAGCAGGGCAATGCCGCAACGAACCGCGTCATAACGTGCCTGCGGAATCGTGAGCGCCGCCGCCGAATTCGCGGCGTGAACCAGCCCCGGAGACACCCGCGCCTTCCTGATCGCGGCCAGCGCTCGGTCGAACCTATCGAGTTGCGCCAGCGCGTCCGTTTTGTCCTCCAAGTCGGCACGGCCCAGATGCGTGAACGTTCCCTCCAACTGCAGCCACTCCGCGTCGGCAATCCGTTTCGCCAGGGAGGCGGCCTCGTCTACGCCGGCCCCGAGGCGCCCCATGCCCGTTTCGATCTTGAGATGAACCAACACGGCTCGCCGGATGGCCGCCGCTGCCTGCGCGAGTGCTTCGATTCCCCGCCGGTCGAAGACCGTCAATGTGCATCCGCTGAGTACGGCCTGGCGCGATTCGGCCGGCGCCGTAGCTCCCAGCACCAGGATCGATTCGTCAAATCCCGCCTGACGCAGACTGCGGGCCTCGTCCAGGCGCGCCACCGCCACCCCGCCCGCCCCCGCGCGCACGGCGGCGGCAGCCACTTTGAGGGCGCCGTGGCCGTAGCCTTCAGCCTTTAGCACAGCCAACAGCGACACGTCCGGCCCCACGATTTCGAGCACGCGCCTCGTGTTCGCCCCGACTGCGTCGAGATCGATCTGAATCCAGACCGGTGCGTCCGGGTTCACCGTCATGATCTGTCGCCATGCCGGTGATTGACGGCACAGCAGTTTCTCGGCCTGAGCCTTCTCACCCAGGAGCTTCTCGGTAAGGCGCTCTAGGCGGTCTTCAGCGGCCCCTTTTACAAATACGGGAGTATCGGCATCAGCCAGTTCGGCAATGAGTTCTCCGGCCTGAGAAATTGTGTGCGCCTCCTTTAGACGATCTGGAGGAAGACCGGCCGCAAGGGCCGCGTTGCCCAGGGACCTGCCGGCGTCTCCGTAGGTGATGAGCGCGCTTAACCCCGCCTGCAGAAGCGGGCCAAGGCGATCGATGACCTCCGGTCCCGCGTCCCCCAGATGTCGTATGCCACCGAGAATCCCAACCGGATGGAGTTTCGTACTGTCGAAATGCCTCAGCGCCGTTTCCAGTGAGGCCGGTCCGTTGGAAAACGTGTCGTCAAACAGGGCGCCGTGCGCCTCGTTCTTCAGTAGTCGGAACCGGCCCTCCACCGGCTGCAGCGCGGCGATCCGGCCGGCTATCTCCCCGATCTCCATATCCAGCGCCAGGCCCAGCGCTGCCGCCGCCAGGGCGTTCCGCACGTTGTGCAGGCCGGGCATCCCGATCGTCACCGGCTCGCTGTAACCCCCGATTTCCAGCGTAAATTCCGTGGCGTCGATCTCAATTTCAAGGCCGGACGCTCGCACCGCCACATCCGATTCAATCCCGTACGAAAGTTTCCTGCCGTCGAACGATGCTGCCAGCCGCTTCGCGACCGGATCTTCGGCGGGGTAGATCAGCAGACCGTCCGCGGGCAGAGCCTCGACGATCGCCCGGTGCTCCGCCGCCAGTGCATCCATCGATCCGAAGTACTCCAGGTAGGTCTCGTCGAATCGAGTCAGGATGCAGATTGAAGGCGGAGCTAGTTTCGCCAGCTCGGCCATCTCCCCGTGCGAGTCTGTGGCCATTTCAAGTACGGCGATTTCATGCCCCGGATCCAGTTCGCCGATGGCCAGCGGAAGGCCCACGAGATCGTTGAAATTTTCGGGGTTGCGGAATACGTTGAAGCGGCCGGCCAGAATGTGGGCCGCGAACTCCCGGGTCGAAGTCTTACCGGCACTCCCGGCTATCGCGACGACCCGAGGCCCGAATCGACCGATCGCCAGCATCGCGTATCGCCGGACCGCCTCCAGTGGATCGTCGCTCAAAATCGCTAACCCGTTGTCTCCAGCCCACTGCTCACAAAGCACCGCCGCCGCCCCCGCCTCCAGGGCGTCGGCGATGAACTCGTGGCCGTCTCCGCGATCCGTTCGCATCGCCACGAAAAGATCGCTTTCTCGCACCCGGCGACTGTCGAACGCGAACCTTGGGAAACGCTCGGGTAGCGCGTCTGACTCCGCCCACACTCCGGCCACATCCAGGAGGTCGCTCAGATAAATCATCGATCGTCGCCGCTTTGGCCGGCCAGACCCGCGAGCCACCGCGGTATCTTGGCCGGAAGCTCAATATTGCGCGCCCGGTCTAGCGCCTCCCTCAGGTATCGGCCCCCGCGATCGTCCTGAGCGCTGGCCAGGTCGTCCAGCCCGGCTTTCCGAAACCGGATTCCCCGCGCTGACAGCGTGCCCGCATAATCGAGCGCTCGCACGATTGCCGCCATCTGTAACCGTCTGGCCGAATCAGCGTTAGTCCTCCCCTCCGATATCGCCCGGCGATACTGGTCGATTAGTTCGTGCTCGCCAGTCCCGATGTCCGGTCCCGGATAGATCAACAGCTCGGCCAGGTCCAACTCGGCCGGCCCGATGGCCACCGTTTCCATGTCCAGAACCCGTAGCGAGCCATCCCCCAACATGCAGATGTTCAGCGGCGAGAATGAGTTATGAATCACCCGGCGCGGTCCGCGGAGGAGGGGTCGGATGACGCTACGGTGAAATTCACCGCGAACGCCGGACCTGTCCCGGCTCACGGTATTAGAAGCCAGTCGTTCACACGCCACGTCAAATCTGCTCAACAACGTGCGCGTATTGACACGGTCAAGGATGGAACTCTGGCAGACGGCACGAAAGATACCGGAATACTCATCGGTGAGCCGGTGAAACCGGGCCAGGAGATCAACTGCCAGCCGCAGCTGGCGCATGCGCCGGCCCACATCAGCGCCGTCAAGATCGACGTGCAGGGGGCGGTCGCCGAGGTCTTCGAGTACCAGGTAGGCCGAATGACCCTCGATGATCGCTCCGCCGTGAACCGACGGCGACAGGCCCGGTGCGTAGCGGCCGGCTAGGTCGAGAATCCGCTCCTCGCGTCGAAAGCGGTGATCGAAGTACTTGTCAGAATCTCGGTGGTACGATTTCACCACGTAGCTTCGCGACCCGGGAGCCGCGGCGGGCGCGGTAAACCGCCAGATCGAATGTCGGGACTCGGATGTCACCACGGACCATTCGACCTCGTCCTCGCGCACCACTTCGGTCAACCCCAGAATTTCCAGGACCGAGGCGGTCATACGGTAGCCCGCCTGCCCCGTCCGCATCATCAGCCCGCCTCCGTCGCGTCGAGGCTGGCGACTGCTTCGTCAAACAACCGCCGCGCCGCGATCGGGTTCATGGGGCGATCCAACGGGACTGAATCAAGCCCGGCCCCAACCTCCGAAAGCAGATACCGGCGCGCGGTCAGGGTCGGCAGTAATCCAAACCGGCGTCGCCGCCACCCGTGGACCAGCGCTAGGCAGGAGCCATCCGGCGTCACCTGGACGATCAGGCGGGCCGGTCGCAGACTGGAAAAGCCGAACCAGACGAAGGCCAATTCGAGAACTCCGACCCCGTACAAGGCCGCAGTCCAGGGAATCGTCCAGATCGCGGCAATCACTAGAGCCAGACCCACCCCACCGGCGGCAAAGGTCCACAGCAGCAGCACCAGTTGCCGCCGGTCCAAACCTATCAGCTCCAGATGGTGATGAAACGGAGCCGCCACAAAAGGAAGTGGGAATTCAGAATGGTGGATCGAGTGTCGCTCAGGACCGCCGAAGCGGGCCGATCGTCGGTAAAAGGGTACGAGGATCTTGGCCTGCACGACCGAGGAAAGTCCCTCGAGAATCAGGATTCCGCCGATAAGCGGCAATAGAAGATCAACCCCCGCCGCCAGCGCCGCTGCCGTGAGGAGCGCGCCAAGCAGCAGGGCGCCGCTGTCCCCTAGGTAGATTCGGGCGCGGCGTTTACGGCCGGCTCGCGGCGCCCAGCTCGAAGGTAGGTTGAGCACGAGAATGCCGGCTGACGTGCCTGCCACGATCCAGGCCGGTCCCGGGGCTGCCATGGCCGCGGTGGCCGCCAGGGCGACACCGACCGCCGCGATCGTGCTCAGGCCGGAGGTGAGGCCGTCAACCCCGTCGCTGATGCCCGTGGAGACCGCCACGACGAGAAATAGGAGGAACGCCCAGAGCCCGAACACAATGTCACCAAATGCCCCGGGCCCGACCCAGTGCCGCAATCCGAATGGCGACCCCGCCACCGGTGCGAGCGTGTACACGATCGCCGCGATGGCTGCTGCCCCCGCTGCCAGCATCATGCTCCGTCCATCGCCGAACCCGCGACCGCGGACCGCCTTCGTGAGGTCGTCCGCGAATCCAATCGCAAAGAATGGGAGGCCGGCCAGGAGGATCATAAAGATCACCGTGCCCTGTCCGGCAATCACCGCTGCGATCCCTCCTGCCCCGATGGCGATCAGGATGGCCGGCCCGCCCACCAGCGGCAGGCGGGACGAGGCCGTCGGCGCCGCGCCCGGCCGATATGTGCCCGACTTCGATTCGCGCGAGCGAAATCCGGGAAACAGCTTCAGCCCGGCCCCGGCCGCAATCGCGGCCACCGCGAATCCGATCGCGATCTGTATATAAGCGTCTATGCGGGCCCTCCGATGTTCGATGATGGCGCTGAGCTACGCGGTACCGGCCGAGCGCCCCACTCACCAGCCATTATCCCAGCAGCTCGTCATAGACGGATTCAATTCGCTCGGCCCCGACTTCCCAGGCGAAATGTTCTTCCGCCCGGCGGCGCAGATGCGCTCCCTGCCGAGTGCGCTCATTGGGGTCACGCAGTAGATGCAGCAACGCCTCTGCCAGCGCCTCTACGTCGGGGGCGACCAGCGATCCCTCGACTCCCAGAAACTCCCGAGCCACAGGGCTGTCGAACGCCACCGTCGGCAATCCGGCCGCCATGTAATTGAGCAGCTTGCCGTTTCCCTCCGTTTGCGATCGTTTCGGCGACACCGCGATATCCGCCAGGGCAAGCATCTGTGGTGCGTCCTGATACGGAATGCGCCCCGGAAACGAAACGTGGCCCTCCAGTCCTAGTTCAGTCGCCCGACGACGATAGGTATCTTCGCCCGGGAAGCCCATGACGAGGAAGTGGCAGCCGGGGAATTCCGTCACCACCACTTTGGCGGCCATGAGCAGCTCCGGAATTCCCTGGTAGCCAGCCAATAGACCCAGGTAACCCACTACGAGGTGATCGGGCGGGATTCCCCACCGTTCTCGCAGGGCGGGCAGATCAAATCCCGGCAATTCCGTCCGCGGCCTGAAAACATCCACATCCACACAATCTGAAACCTCCACCACGCGCTCCGGAGCGATTCCGAACGACCCGGTCAGGAGATCGCGGGCGTGGCGACTGCTGGTGATGATTCGATTCGGCAGGCGATTTATGAACTTTTCGGCCCGGCCGATCAAGGTCTCGAAGAGAGTTCCACCGGCCAGAAAGCCGTGATCCCGCATTTCCCCTACCAGGCTTCCCTGAAAATCGAACACTAGGGGCACCCGTTGCTGCCACGCGAGCAGGCGTCCGATCAGCGCCCCCTCGTGCAGGTGCGCGTGCACGATGTCGAATCTCCGTCTGAATCCATGCCCGATCGTGGTCCCGAGGAGCGCCGCGTCAAGCGGCAACTTGCCCCAGTGCGATCCCACCCGGACCTCTGGGCGCCGACGCTGAAGCGGATTCCGCTTGATTTCAACCCCGCGTACGCCATCTCCGGTGGGGTAGGTGAACACCGTATTCGTATGTCCGCGCCGCTCAAGCGCGCGGATTTCCTCCAGAATACGTACGTGGCACCCGTAGTCGCCGAAGAACGACGTCGGGGCGATGTGTGCGATTCGGTAGGATATGTTCGACCTCAGACCCGGGGACAACAATAAGCGCTGGCGGCGGACGGCCCCACTGGCCAGCCCGCCGTATGGTAACCACCGCGATCATGGGTAGCGAGTTGGATTTGAAGTGACAACGGCTGGCGAAACCGATTTGTTGCTTTTCAGCGGGAGTCCATCCGAGACCGAATGCTTGGGCAAGTTGCTGGCGAAGGGATTGGATTCCGGAGCCGTCGTGCTGCTCGTGGGTGAACTCGGCTCGGGCAAAACCGTCTTCGCCCGGGGCATCGCGCGCGGTCTGGGAGTGACTCGTCGTGTCACCTCACCTACCTACACTTTTATTGCCGAGTACCCGGAAGCGGAGCCGCCCTTCATCCATATGGACCTTTATCGACTGAACGGCGTCGATGCCGACCAGGACGGGCTCGGGTTGGACGACTACCTGAATCGAGGTGCCGTGGTCGCGGTGGAATGGCCGGAAAATATTCCCGGCCGCTTCTCCGGCGATCGAATCGAAGTTGTCCTGAAGCACGACACCAAAACTGGGCGTCGCTTGACCCTGACGGCGGCTGGCGCCGCCGAAAAACGCGCGCTTGCCAGGCTGCGCGACTCCGTGGCTGGCGAGCCATGACCGTGGATCTCATCCTGGGAATCGACACGACGGGTCGCCACGGAAGCGCATCCCTGGCCACGTCTGCCGGCATCGAAGAGACCATCGAGTGGCGCGCCGCTTCCAGCCATACGGCCAATTTGCAACGCGCTTGCACGGCGCTGCTGGAGCAGGCCGGCGATCGTCTCGTCGCCGTCGCCGTCGCAGCCGGACCGGGCGGATTTAGTTCCGTGCGGACCGGTATGGCCTATGCGAAGGGTCTCTGCATGGCACTTGACATAAAGCTAGTGACGATGGAAAGCCTTACCGCCCTCGCGGCCTCGCTTCCGTTGATGGAACCACGGCGCGTGGTTGCTGCGCTGGACGCGGGCCGGTCCGGCTTTTTTGCCCGAGAGTTTGAGGTGGACGGTGCGGTTGTTACTCCGCTCGGCGATGCCGCACTGCTCTCGGCTAAGGACGTTGTCGCCTTGACCGCTGGCAACGCCAGCCTGTCAGGTGCCTTCGATGAGGCGCGTCGATTTGAATTGGAAGCGGCCGTCGGCGACGGAGCCTCCCTCCAATTTGCTTCCCCCGTGCGTCCTCTCGCCGAGGCCGTGGCCGTGGCTGGCTGGTCTAAAATTGGTGGAATATCCGGTCGGGAAGTACGTACGGCGGTTCCGACCTATCTGCGAGCCCCAGGGGCGACGCTGCCGAAGAGAGGCTGGGGGAGGACTTGACGGCGGTACTGACAAAGAAATCCACCACCCAGGACACATTCGTGCTGGCTCCCATGGAAGTCGCCGATATCGACGCGGTGCGAGCCGTCGAGAAAAAGTGTTTCCCCTCCCCCTGGCCCAGGGAATCGTTCCGCTACGAACTCGAGCGCAACCACATGGCTCGCTATTTTGTTCTCCGCCGGAAACACCCGGAAGGATTCACCCCGCCCGTCGCGCCGAAGTCTGGGATTTTGCGACGGA
>Ga0310123_10003594_pt1 | contig 11918 bp, 10 predicted proteins | sample CB6_AW_1057_MG_FD_203505 | JGI IMG/M metagenome (GOLD analysis project Ga0310123, IMG submission 203505) | Marine microbial communities from Western Arctic Ocean, Canada - CB6_AW_1057 | ecosystem: Environmental > Aquatic > Marine > Oceanic | place: Canada: Western Arctic Ocean | collected... | reverse complement strand
TTAAAAATCTTTCTGCTATCAATCCGCGCCGTCCACCCCCCCGATTGCGGTCAACTGGGGAACACCGGCGGTAAACCGCGACCTGTACGGTATTGCAATTGACGCAGATTGCAAGCCAAAGTTCCATGGCAGCAGCGCAGCTCCCTGGAATGCGAAGGAATGGGGTGTTTGGGGGCAGGGAATGGGTTTTTAAAGCCCCCCCCCGTGGCGGGTAATCCGTCGGTCGTCCTACCGCAGGGCGCCGCGGCGGGTGCTCCTGTGAAACTTGGACTTGAGTTTTCGGTGTTTGCCCACGCGAGTCACGTTACCACGTGCCAACGAGGTCACCGGAAATCGAGGGACCGGTAGATTGCAGTCATCCCCCTGGAGAGCGATCCGGTCCTACCACATGGTAGGACTTCAATTCGTAATAATCCGTCAGCCGACGGATCGTAGCGTGATGGCGGCGGACGGCTCCAGTGCAACACCAGTGTTCAGTGCGCGGTTTCAATTTCGGCAAATGTGGGATCCTGCTGTACAGCAGGACGTGGGCGACACGATGCCAGAGGTTGAAGAGTCGCTCGGGGGACGCAAGCCCCCTGACATTAAACCGTGTCCGCCAAATGGCCATGTCCCCTATTTCTTGACCCGCGGGAACAACGACAGTCCCCTTATCATTTACCCGCAGCGGTCGCTTTGAGAGCAGCCATTCCCGGGCGACCGGTCAGGAATGCACCGCGTCCGGTCCGCAGGTTCTTTCTGCTGATGGCAAGAAACTCGAAAGGGGCGTCGGCATCTTTCATGCGGTGGATGATGTATTGAATAATATCGTCCGCCAACAACGTTGGCCGCCCATGCGTGTTACAGGATCGAAACGTATGTTGCCACGGCCATGGAAGCAGCGGTACACGAGCTCGGTACAAACCAGTCGATCGGAGCGGCTCAGATCAAACTCAAAATCTTAACCCTTACCGAAGTTACCAAAGGCAGCATCAATTGCGTCACAGCGCTGCGTGTCCGAAAGGCGCGGCCGCAAGGCGCCGGCATGATCGACGCGCAGCGTTCGCTCCATCGGATTGCAGACGATGCCGGCAGCCGGGGCTTCGATCACAGCAAATTCGCTGCCGATATGCCGACCCTTCCGCCTGTTCCCAGGCCCGGCTGACCCGCGGGCGGTCGGCAATGCCAAGATCTTCGAGGGCACGGCGGCTGCCAAAGTCGATGCCCGAATGCGTCCACCAATCCGGCAGAAATACGGTACTGTCTTTTTGTTCCGGACGCACGATGAACACATCTCCCGGCTCCATGACGTCACGGAATTTTTCGATGTGTTCTGCAGGTATGGCCGGCGGATCACCAAAGGTCAGCCAGGTGTTGCCAAAGGTTTCGATCACCCAGGATCGCAGGCGATAAAAGCCAACCTCGAACGGCTTTACCGCTTTCGACTGCAAGGCGCGAAACTCGCCCCGGACATGGCCGGCAAAGATTTTGACGTGCGACTGTCTGTACGCATTCAAACTGCTGCCGGACCGCCACAAAAGCCATGAGAGATCCCTATCATGCATCGTTGCTTCGAAGTGGGGATCCGCTGATGCCGCGGCAAAACAACCCGCGGCCTTCCGCAATTGCAAAAGATTGTCCACATTGCCAAGCGAACTGTAGATCTGTTCGAAGTCCCGGTAATTATTGATGGTATCGGAGAGGGCAATGCGATAGTTGCGATAGGCAAGAAAAATGCGCCGCACTTCGTCGTCTTCATCGGGTGTGAAGAAGCCGCGATGCCGCGCCGTCATGGCTGCCTGCGCGGCAATCGTACGGGCCTGCCTTTGCCCGACGCCGTCGATAATGGCCTTGAGCGCGGTACCGTCGCGCTGCAGATCGATGAGCCGGTCAGTAATTGTACCCTGCCGGATCGAAGTTAAGAGCCGGAGTTTTTGAATAGCTGCGACGGGATCTAATCTACGGAACCGCGACAGGGAATCACACTCAAAGGTTACTCGTAGGTTACATTATGAAAGCATGAGAAGAATTCCCAACATCGTCACCATTCTGCTGCTCTTTTCGATCAGCGTACGGACTGCCGCTGAATCGGCGGTGACCGCCGCCGGCGTCGAGCAGCATATCCGATTGCTGGTGAAGCGGATCAAGGAGAGCCAGGAGCGGGATGGTTCGTGGGCGTATCGCCGGCATGAAGCCGGTTTCACGGCGCTCAGCGTTCTGGCTCTCAGTACGGCAGGGGTGCCGGAAGGCGATCCGGCGATCCAACGCGGCATCCGTTACTTGCAGAGTAATTTTCCGGTCGGCAAGACCTATGCCGCAGGGCTTTACTCAAGCGCTTTCCAGGCCGTCAATGCCAAGCGTTACCGTGCCGAAATCAAGAAGGCGGCGGAGTGGCTTGCCGGGCATCAACGCACCGGCACATGGAACTATCGCGGGCGGGGGAGGGGAGACAATTCGGTCACACAGTTCGCCATGCTTGGTCTGAAGGCGGCATTGGACTCGGGTATTCCCGTTCCGCAGCGGGTATTGACGGCGACAGCGGAACACTTTCGCCGCTCCCAGAACGGCGACGGCGGCTGGGGCTATATCGCGCCTCGCCCGAGCACGCCGAGCATGACACCGGCGGGTCTCAGTAGCCTGGCGATCTGCGGTGTCGAAATCGAGAAATCCCTGGAGCTCGAGAAGGGGCCAGAGTTTATCGGGCAGTACAGGAAGGACCCGATTGTCACGCGCGGGATCGATTATCTCGTTCGCCACCTGGATTTCTCGAAACCCTACACGGCATACGGCATCGAGAGGGTGGGTATCTTCTACGATCGTCGATTGCTGGGCGAAGTTGACTGGTACCTGGAGGGGTGCCGGGAAATCCTCACGAACCGTTGGGCCGGCAGCGGGCGGCAGTGCCCGGATCAGTTCAATCTGCTGTTCCTGGCCAAAGGCAACCTGCCGCTCCTGATATCGAAGGTCCGCTGGGGCGCGCCCGAAGCGGACAATTGGAATCTGCGGCGTAATGACGCTCGGAATATGGTCCGCATGTTGCGTCGGAAATTTCAACAGATCCTGGACTGGCAGACCGTATCCCTAGCGACCGATGTGGCGGGCCTGGCGAAAACACCGTTGATGTACGTCAGCGGTTATCGCACCTGCGAGTTGAGCGACGCCGAGCGCGATACGATGTTTGCGTTCGTCGAGAATGGCGGTACGGTCATGATTTCGCCGAATCAGCAGGACCGGGAATTCATCCAAACCTTGGTACGCAGTTTCCGTCGTATTTATCCAGGGTGCCGCTTCGACAAACTGCCCGATTTCCATCCCCTGCGCGGGATGTACCACAACCTGTACAATCGTGATCTGCCGGTTCGCGTTCTGCGCAACGGATGTGTAAATAAACCGGTCTTTGTATTCGAGCGTGATTTCTCGCTGGCATTTGAAAATCCGGAGCCGGAAGAGTGGGCCCGGATGCTGATGGCCAACACGGCACGCTTCGCGATGGGCGAGCGTCCACTGGTGAACCGGCTGACGGTTGTCAAAGCGCCCGATGTCGAGGAGCTGAAGGCAGGCGTGAACGACTACACGGATGCGCCCGGGGAGTTGCAGGGCGCCCTGACCATCGCACAGATTCGGTATCCGGGCGAATTCAATCCCGACCGCAATGCCATGGATAACTTCCAGGGCTTCCTCCGCCAGTCTCTCAACATGCCGACGGCAAAGATCGCAAGAGTTCTGGATCTGACGGATCCGGAGCTGAAATTTTTCCCGGTCCTGACGATGACCGGTCACGACCAGATTCTGCTGTCAGGGCTCGCGAAGACGAACCTCAAAGCGTATTTGACAAAGGGCGGATTTCTGATCGTGGATGCATGCTGCACGCGGCCGGAATTCGACAACGCCTTCCGCTTCCTGATACGGGAACTGTTTCCCGGCAACGAACTCATGCGCATGCCTTCGGATTCCCCGGTCTACCATGAGCCGTTTGAACTGGCGCCGGAATTCAATCGCCCGCCGACCACGCAATTAAAGCCACGACCGGACTTTCTGTGGGGACTGCGGCTGAATCAGCGGTATGTGGTCGTCTACAGCCCATGGGACTTGGGCTGTTCAATGGACAACCATTTGGAGGAAAACATTGCTGGCATCAAGTCGCCGTCCTCGTACGAGACTATGACCAACATTCTGTCGTACGGTCTGAGTTACTGAAACGTGAGGCATAAAACATGAGGCAGTCGGCAATCGAAGGACACGCCTCACGCTTCACGTCTCACGGAATCATCGCCAGATCGAGTTCATCCGTCATTTGGATCGAGTCGACATGTGCCCATTGATAGTCGTCGCTGTCCTCGCCAAACTCCTGAATAACGCCATGCCAGCGCCTGCGGAATGTCATCGAGTTGCGGGCAATGGTACGTAGGTACGTCTCATCACCGAATGACGCGGTCGTCATGCTTTCGAAATGATAGATGTCGACCGCCGCGGTATAGGCACAGTGGTAGCCGGCTTCGTTCACACGCAGGCAATAATCCAGATCCTCATATTGAACCGGATGGAATGCAGGATCGAGACCGCTGATTTCATCGAACAACCCGCGACGCATGATCCAACAGGCGCTGATCAGCGCCGTGACCGTCTCCATCCCAGCAAATCGTCGATCGGCGCGAGCCGCGCCGCGGCCGCGAAAACGGATGCGTCCATGTCGATTGATGGAGACGCCGGCGCACTGAATCGGGTGCGGTTTGTACGGGTAGATGAGCCGCGCGCCGAGGATCCCGAGCTTTACATCATCGGCCATTGCCTGGCGGAAAACACTCAGCCAATTACGGGTGCAGACCGCCGTGTCGTTATCCATGAAGACGACATACTTGCCGGCGGCTTTGCTCCAGCCGTCGTTACGGGCGACGGAACATCCGACGTTTTCTTCATTGCGCCAGGTGACGAATTCAATACCGCGTTCACGGACGGCGGGTGCAACGGCTTGAATGAAAGCCGGGGTATCGTCGGTGGAACCGTTATCGATGAGGAAAAGCTGGCTGGGAAGAGAATCTGCCTTCAACAGGCTGTCGACGCAGATCCGGGTAAATTCCACGCCGTTATGGGCAAGGATGATAACGCTGCAATCTTCGGTCTTCGCCATGGCGGGGATTGGAACTTTTCGTCAGCTGGTTTCCCGCGTCCAGCCGTGCTCATCCGGGAGCTCGCCGACCTGGATACCGCGAACGTTATGGTACAGCCGCTCGCAGATCGGGCCGCAACCTTCGCGGGAACCGACGTCGATAATGCGGTCGCCGCGCACGATGCGATTGATCGGGGTAATGACCACCGCCGTGCCGCAGGCGGCAACTTCGGCGAACGTCTCGATTTCGTCGAACGGGATGCGTCGCCGTTCCACCGGAATCCCTGCGTCTTCGGCCAGGGCTATCAGCGTCTTGTTGGTGACACTCGGCAGGATCGAAGACGAATCCGGTGTGACGTAGACACCGTCTTGGGTGATGGCGATGAAGTTGGCCGTCCCGAATTCATCAACGTAGCGGTTTTCACGGGCGTCGAGGAACAGATTGATCGGGTATCCGTGCTGCTGGGCCACGTGCTTGGGCTCGAGGCTGGCCGCGTAGTTGCCGGCGACCTTGACGTGCCCCACCCCCTGGGGAGCTGAGCGGTCGTAGCCGTCGATGACGGTGGCACTCACCGGGGTCAAACCCCCTTTGTAATAATCGCCGACCGGGATAACGAGAACAAGAAACGTGTACTCGTCGGCCGGCTCGACACCGATGCGTGGGCCGGTACCGAAAAGGATCGGCCGAATATACAGCGAACCGCCGGCCCCGTACGGGGGCACGTAATCGACATTTTCCGAAACAACCCGGCTGATGGCGTCGATAAACATCGTCTCGGGAACAACCGGCATCATGAGCCGCTTTGCGGTGCTCGCCATGCGCGCCGCGTTTTCATCCGGCCGAAACAGACGAACCTTGCCGTCCTTGCAGCCAAATGCCTTCAGACCCTCGAACGCCGATTGGCCGTAATGCAGCGCGGTCGCCCCGATGTGCAGGTTCAAGACCGGCTCCGTGTACAGCGTGCCATCATTCCACCGGCCGTTTTGCCAATTGTATCTGATATGGGACTTGGTGTCTAAGTATTGAAAGTCAAGTGAATTCCAGTCAATGTTCATAAACACACTCTGTGAGTCGATCAGTACTTGTTCAGCGCCCGAGGATTAAGGAGTTTATTTTTCTGAGTCTAACTGGCAACGGAATGGATTCCGAACCCTCAACAAGTACGTCGGTAGGGGTGAAGAATGGTCTGAAAATCAATGTATTCAGAAAACCAAGAAAAAGCAATATCTGCCCGGGAGGAAATTCGCCGGTGATGCTCCGGCCGCTACAACTATTCGGGCACTCGAGCACGGGTTCAACGCCCCCTGCGACCTGAGTAGTTATCGTCTGCCATTGCATATCCAGTTATTATAGGTATTAGTAGCGGCTGCCAGAATCCGCCTCCGACCTAAGACACGCTGACACCACGACCCGGCATGACTTTCACAATTCCCGCATGTCTGTTTGGCCTCGTGCAGATCGGGATGGCGCTTGGCGTTTTGTGCATCCTGCCCCGACATCCGAATTTGTGGCGCCATATTCCGCGCGAGCAGTACATCGGCAGTATTCTCGGACTGATCTGTTTGATCTGGTCGGCGTACCACGGCAGTGCCATGCTGGAAGGCAACCTGGCACGGCTCCGGGTGTTTCTGCCGCTGGTCGTGGTGGTCGTCGTGGTGGTGTCGTTTTTTCTGCTGGATTATCTGTTTTCCCGGGCTTTGGGCGGCATGCTTCTCCTGGTCATGAATTTTCTTCTGCACGAAGCCTTTGTCCAACACGTGCCGTTGCGGCCGGTTTTTGCTGCGGTCTGCTACGTCTTCTGCATTGCCGGCATCTTGTTGATCGCCGTTCCATACCGATTTCGCGACTATTTGGAGAAAAGCACGAAATTTCCCAAATGGCGGATCGCCTCGTCATTGGCTTTTATGGTCGGCGGCTTGATCGCAGTCCTGATTTCGGTCGTTCATCATGCCGGATGAAAATCTCGCGGAGGAGTTGACCCGCTTCTTCCTCACCATTGGCCTGCCGGCCTTGCCCGATGATTGGGACGATCGCATCCGGCTCATCCATCAGCGTGTTGTCGATGTCAATCAACGTGTTAATCTGACTCGCATCACCGGCGCTGATGAGTTTCTGATCAAGCACATCGCCGACAGTCTCCTGCTTTTGGCCGTACGACCAGACCTCCCGGCAGCATCCCTGAAACTCATCGACGTCGGCTGCGGCGCCGGCTTTCCCGGACTCCCTCTGGCAATGATCTGCCGGCCGTCCCATTTCGTCGAGCTGGACTCGAACGCCAAGAAGGTGGCCTTTGTCGACGACTTGATTACGACCTTGAATTTGACAAACTGTCGCGCCGAACAGGGCCGCGCCCGCGAACTGGCTGGGATCTCCCACCATCGCGAGGCTTACGATCTTGTCCTGGCGCGGGCGGTCGGTAACACGCCGAAGCTCATTCGTGAATGCCGGCATCTGCTGGCGCCGCGCGGCGGCCGGTTCTACATATACAAAACGCCACGAAACATTGCGAGGGAAATGATGGAGACGCAGCGGGCCGCCGCCCGTGCGGGTCTGCAGGTCACCAGATCGCCGGTCTTCACATTGCCTGCGAATGCCGGGCAACGGCAGTTCTGGATACTCGAGCGGACGACCGACGGGTAAAATCTGGAACGCTCGATGAAACGACCTGACCTTTTCCGCGAGAACCGCGGAAAAGTGGCGCTTCGCGCCGTTGAACATTAGAAAGTGCCGCGTTACTGGTGTGATCGCAGTACGTTACACACTCTGACGAACTGGTCGGCATTAGTTGCGCACTAAGCGCCTAGTGTGGCGTCTCAGAAAGTCTGTAGTGATTTTCGGCAATAAAAAGTTTTCGTTATCCATCTCGTTTGAATCCATTTTGCATGGATCGATGTGCACCAAAGTAAAAACGGACGAAGTCAAAGTCGATTACCAAAGGATCGATTACCATATGGATCGAATACGAGAGGCAGATCCCCACTTTGCGACCCGATAACATTTCATCGCGTTGAATGACATCATTCTGTGCAATCGGTCTCTGCCTATCCGCGTCGCCGCATGTCACTCGAAATAGATCCATTCGTAATCGATCTGCATTCTGCCGAAGTTAGCCCCAAGTTGACAAATGCCAAAATCCCGAAAAAAAATCACGATACCGGGCATTAGTACAGATTCGCGGGTGTCTCCGTCAGCCCGTCGCAGCTCGCATGATTCCGAATGAAATAAGACCGCCGGAAGACGACGGCGAGAACGACACCGGCATGCCAGATTCCGAGGGTGCCTCGTGGCACGTACCGGCCTTCGGCGGCGCCATTGTTGGCATTGTAGCAGGGCTATTTGGTGTTGGCTGGGCCGCGGGAAAATGGCCGGCGGCAATGTCTGATTTTGTGCAGGTGCTGGTAAGTTTCATCGCCTTCCATGTAGCCGGTGCTGTGGCCATCATTATCGTTCTGTTCTGTCACGTGCCGCCCGGGCGGCGCCTGGCGGAACTCACCATGACCCGGTCGCATGGAACCATCGGTGTCGCCTTGCGATGGACGTTAGGCGTTTTGCCGTTGGTTATTGTCGCCAATGCCGTCGTCCACCTTCTCATGCGACTTCTGGACGTGCCGGCGACGTCCGATCCGGTGTTGGACACGCTGTTCCAGAGTCGGGTGCATGTGGTTGCGGCGGTCGCCGTTGGCGCGGTCATTATCGCACCGATCACCGAGGAACTGATCTTCCGCCTTGTGGTTCACCGATCGCTGGCCCAATACATGGGCAAATCGTCGGCGGCTTTGGCCACGTCACTGCTCTTCGCGATCAGCCACATGGTGCCCGAGAACGTTCTTGCACTCTTTGTCCTTGCCTTGGTACTGCAGTATCTCCAGGAAAAATATGCAAACCTTTGGTATCCCATCGCCGTGCACGCCATGTTCAACGGCGTCATGGTGGCCATCGTCATTGCACTGCGATTCTCCGGAATCGATCTCGAGTAGTTGCCGTCGCGGCGAGAATCGAGATATTGTCGGAAGTCGTGGATTGAAAAAGTATGAGCGTATCCTTATCGGTAGCTAAAACTGAGGGGAATCCCTCAACCGAAAGGAGGTACGATCATGATCGAAGGTAGAGTAATCCCGTTCGAAAATCGACGAGGAGTTGCGCGCTAATTCTTATGACGCAACAGGCAATTGGCACCAGGCCCAGCGAGACAGGCTAAAGGCGGACAACTCCAAAAATTTCATATTATGGCAAGCGGCAGAAAAAAATAATTTCTAAAAAAAAGAGGTGCCGTACGTTACAGCGGTCAGCTATAAAATACCGGAGTTTTGCGTTGGCTATCCTGGCAGTTACTTTTGTCGTTTTCCTACCTTCTTTAAACAATGACTTCGTCAATTGGGATGACCATCTTTACGTGGCTGAGAACAGCCAGATTTATGACTTATCTCCAGACGGAATTAAAACCATGCTTCGCGAGCCAGTCGCTGGCAACCACCATCCCGTAACCATTTTTTCCCTGGCGCTAAATCAGAATATCTCACAGCTGGATGCCGGCAGTTATCATTTGATGAACCTGCTTTTCCACCTGCTGAACACGTTTCTTGTTTTTGTTTTTGTGTATCGATTATTTAATAAAAACCTGGTTGTCGCTGCCGTGGCTTCATTTTTATTTGCGGTGCACCCAATGCATGTGGAATCGGTAGCCTGGATTTCCGCGCGGAAAGATGTGCTGTACTGCTGCTTTTACCTGTTTGCCATAATTCTTTACCTGGAGTACATAAAAAATGGCTTCTGCTTGCGAGAGTAACAGGACTTTTTATTTTATCTTGTCTTTCAAAACCATCAGCCGTGGTGTTCCCTTTAGCCCTGCTGTCAGTCGATTTTTTAAAATATAGAAAATTTACGATCCGTATTTTCCTGGAAAATCTGCCTTTATTAGCCATATCTTTAGCTATCGGGGTATGGACAATCAGCGCTCAAAAAGCAGGCGGCGCTGTCGACGATCCCAGTCGCTATTCTATCCTTGCCAAAGTACTTTTCGCTAATTATGGGCTTGCCGCATATATTTCAAAATTATTTGCACCCATTAACCTGTCGCATTGTTTCCATTCCCTTTACCGGAAGATAGCTTAGCACCCATATATTTTATCTCGACGGTAATCATATTAGCGCTTATCGGCATTGCTATCTTTTCCAAAAAATATACCCGGGTAATTATTGCCGGATTATTATTTTATGGTATCAATCTCTCGTTAGTGTTGCAAATTCAGCGGGTGGGTAACGCTATCCTTGCCGAGAGATACACTTATGTTTCCTACATTGGTCTGTTTATTATTATCGGGTGGGGCATTAGCCATTTGTGGAAAAGCCCGGCAGCGATGGCAACAAACCTGCGGATCCCGGTTGCTGTTTTAGCGGGGGCCTATTCCATTTGGATTTGTTTTCTTACCTTTGAGCGCAGTAAAGTATGGAAAGACGGAGAATCCCTCTGGACAAGCGCCATCGCAAGCCTTCCTGTTAAGAACAAGGCAAAAGCCTACGATAGCCGGGGAATATATTACCGAAAAAAGAAAACCAAGGAATATTATCTTAAGGCCGTAGAAGATTTCACAAACGGCATTGCGCTAAGTCCGGATATGTACAGCCTGTACAGCAATCGCGGGAGCACCTATTTCAACCTTGGAATGGACGCAGAGGCAGAAGTGGATTTCCTGGAAACCATCGAACTGAAACCCGAGTCACATGAAATTTTATGTAATCTGGGATCACTTTACGGCCGCCAGCTAAAAAATGATTTAGCGTTTGACTATTTCAATCAATCGCTGGAGCAAAAACCGAGTTATGCGGATGCATTTTTGCACCGGGGCACTCTACTTTCCATTACCGGGAAATATCAGGAATCAATAGATGACTACAATAAGTACATAGAACTGAATCCGGTGCCACCAATAGCAGGGGTTTATAATGGGATAGGCGTGAATTTTTTCAATATAGGCAATTCGCAGCTAGCGCTCGCTTACTTTAGGCAAGCCGTTAATCTGGCCCCGAACGATCATAAATTTAAGCGCAACCTGGATTTATGCACGCAAAAAAACAGCGGGAATTAGATTTTCAGACGGTCCTAATCCGTACAAACCGAAACCAAACGGGGCGCCCTGAAGTTTTACCACTTTTGTGCAAAGCTTCAGAACTTAGAGAATAAACGCATCCTTCAGGATCCCGAACCGATATCACTCTTGCCAAATATGACATGGCAAGGTTGTGGCGTTGCCAGTGTTGGCAGGGACAAACAATACTCGTAAGCGATCCAAGTAGACATCTCCTTACCTCAGGGACAGCCATATGGTGTGGTCGGAAAACGCTTTGCCAAACTCCAAAGCCTGCCCGCTACGCGGCCAGACCGATAAGGCACAATATGTAGCAACAACCTGAGTCAAGGACCTGATTGATCCATTTGTAGTCGCTGTTTAGCCGGACTTCGATTACGGATGGATCGATTACAAGTTGTTTCAGGAGAGGGCTCGGTGGGTGTGAGCGCGTCGACGCCGTCGAGGTAATGTGGTCGAACGGGACTCGGCAACGACTTGAAAATCCGGCGATGAATCAGTATCACGAAATACGCGGTCTGACCCGGTGAATGATTGAAACAAACCGGTGACCGCGGGGATTGAGCCAGATGGCGGCAAAGCGAAGCAGGATGGTAACCGGCATCGCTTGGTATCGGCGGGAGCAGTGGACGATACTGAAAAGCGTCTCGGTAGACAGCGATGAGCTGGAGCACAATTACGAAAACTGGCTGCGAACAGCTACGCGCAATTTCAAGAAGATGGAGGCATCCGGCTTGAACGTCGA
>Ga0310123_10003593_pt1 | contig 11918 bp, 10 predicted proteins | sample CB6_AW_1057_MG_FD_203505 | JGI IMG/M metagenome (GOLD analysis project Ga0310123, IMG submission 203505) | Marine microbial communities from Western Arctic Ocean, Canada - CB6_AW_1057 | ecosystem: Environmental > Aquatic > Marine > Oceanic | place: Canada: Western Arctic Ocean | collected... | reverse complement strand
CAGAATGCCAAGCTCGAAAACTCTTCGCACTTGCCACTCTTCGACCTCACCGATGACGAGCGAGCTGTCGGTTACCTGCTGCGCGACCTGGCGAGTAGATAAGTATCGTGTCATGACGATGACCTCCGTTGCTTTGAAAACTAACAACGAAAACCATCAAACACTAAGGGCGGTCTACTTTGCAAGCGCAAGGTGCCAAAGAAGAGAAGCACACAAGGGGCACACAAAGGCATACAACTAGTGCACATCAAGGGCAGAAGTTTTTTCGCGTTTTTTCGAAAAAGAAATGAGTTCGAGCGCGCGACAGCGGCCGGTACTAATCAAGGTGCGGCCGTTGCGATCTAACGAAATAGCGCTCTCAGGGAATTCAGCGTTCCATCTATCGCGAATATCTTTTGGTTTCATCCCAGATTCGTGCCACAACAGAAACACTAGATTGCGTCGGTCAACTTGCGTTCGGCCCTCTAGCCAGGACGCTTGGCAGTCGTGCGATGTCAGACATTCAACGGCGAGTCGGTCTATGCCGGCCACACCAAAGCCGGGGGTGCCCATCAGTCGGATCATCTCGCCTTGATGCTCAATCCACTCCTTTTCAAGGTCTTGGGATGCTGCGCAGATTTCCTTTGCTAGATCTGAACGATAGTCGTAATCGGTGCTCGGCAGATTAAGGGACGCAGGCCAGAGCCGCTTGATCGGCTCGGCAAGCCTGTCGCCCATGGGCAGGTGTAACGTAATGAGTAGGCGGAAGGGACTTGAATTTCCAGAAGGGTCGAGCGCCCGCAATAAAGGATCGCGGGCGATCCGAATCGTATCGGCATCGCACTCGGAGAATATGTGATCAGCCAACACAGACGCCGATTCACGGATCGGGGTTATCACTGGTTCGCAACAAGCTACCTCTTCCCAAGAAGCCATAACGAGAAACCTCCTTGCTGGCCGGGTCGGCAATCGGACGCCTGCTCGGCAAGGAAGGAAGCGAGCCGGCATCCGGTGCCGCTTGGCTGCTGCGTTGCAACACGAACAGCCTTCCCGGTGTGTGTCGTGATTATACCCGAATCGTTCCAGGCGTGGGGCACGGCAAGCAAAAACCCCCGGTCACCAGCGGCAACCGAGGGCTGCTTACATTCATCATACATTCAATCGCACGACTACTTCACGCTATTCTGGGCTATGCTATTTTCGAGCCGATGTCATAACACACCAAGCGTCAACGAGTTACCGTAGCGGACCGTAGCGAAGCAAAGTCGTGCGGAGAATTTTGAATCCAGCGCGTCTGCCAATTCCGCCACTCCGGCAAATCGTTGCAGTATATCGAGTTACGGAAATCCTCACTACGTCGAAAAATGCTCGACACTCCGTAAACACTCCATAGACAGTCGCAATCTTCAACACGTCGTAGTTCGGCAGCCCCTTCCGCCTTCATCCTTCCACCAACTCTCGCAGTGTTTGCAGGTTAATCACATCGAGCTCCTGGCCGTTCTCCTGGCCCTTGGGCGTTTCCAGGTACATCGGCACACGGCGGAACCGGCGGTCGTTCATCAGGTGCCGAAACGGCGCCAGGCCCATCTGGCCGGCGCCGATCTTGGCGTGCCGGTCGACGCGGGAGCCGAACTTTGCCCTGCTGTCGTTCATGTGCAGCGCGCGAATCTGCTTGACGCCGATCGTCTTGTTCAACTGACGCATCGTCGCCTTGTATTCCTTCTCCGTCTCCATCGGATAGCCGGCCGCGAAGACGTGGCACGTGTCGAAACAGATGCCGACGCGGTCCGGGTCTTTCACGCCGTCGAGCACGGTGGCCAGTTGCTCGAACCGCCAACCGAGGTTACTCCCTTGCCCGGCTGTTGTTTCGAGTAGGCACTGAGCACGGATGCCACGCGTCTGCTTGTGAACTTCGTTCAATGCCCGAATGATCGCCTTCAGGCCGCGCGACTCGCTGCTGGTTGTGTAGGCCCCTGGATGTGCGACCACGTAGGGGATGCCCAACTGCTCGGCCCGTTGCAGCTCGACCACCAACGCATTGACCGACTTTTTCCAGAGCACATTGTCTGGACTGGCCATGTTGATCAGATAGGAATCGTGCGAGATCGGATGCTTGATGCCGAGTTGTTTGAGCGCCGACTGAAATCGCTCGACGTCGGCTTGGGTGATCTCCTTGGCTCGCCACTGGTTGTTGTTCTTGGTGAATAACTGAACACAGTCGCAGCCACAGCCGCTGGCGATCTCGACGGCCTTGTAGTAGCCGCCGGCCATCGACATGTGCGCTCCGAGGATCGGCATGGGAGAGTCGAGGGACAAGAATAGAGAGGGACGAGAGTTAAGTGTTGAGGGTCGAGGGCCGAGGTTGGCGAGAAAGGAGCCGCGCGGCCGGAGACTCCGTTGTACGCGGCGAACAGGCAGCAGGGAAGGAGGAGAGCCAACTGATGGGGAAGTAGTCCCCACGGCGGCCCCGCCACTTGTTCGCGGTCCGGTTCTGTTCCTCGCCCCTTGTTCAATCGTGCGGCGTTAGCTCGGCGCCCTTGGGTGTGACTTCCGATACTCGATGTGGAAACTTCTGAATCATTTTCATGTGTTCCCGCAGGATGATCTGAACCGGCGTCACAGCAAATAGGCCTGGGTAAAGCTCTCCAAATTTCTCGCCCGGATCGCGCATTACGTTGTAGAAGTCCATGCCCGGCAGCCAGCCATGGCTGGCCGTGATGTGGATCTTGAAGTTGTTGTAGCGAACGGCACCTAGGACACCACCGCTGTAATGGAACATCACTTTGCGTCGACCATGGTCTTCACCCAACAGGAGCAGCGCCGTCTGATCGATGCCGTCGGTGATGCGATCGTTGGGGATGTTCTCCATCGCCCCGCCGAGGCGGGCGGCCGTAGTGAACAGATCGGTAATGTGTAGGATATCCACCGGGTCCTGGTTTGGTGCGATCATGCCCGGCCACCACGCCATCGCGGGCACCCGCACGCCGCCTTCTTTAATATCACCCTTTTCACCATTCAGCCAGGAGTAGCCTGAGTTCGGGTAGAAGGCGTACATCGGTCCATTGTCGCTGATCCAGACAACCAGTGTGTTCTCGGCGATGCCCTCGGCCTTCAAGGTGTCGAATAGCTGCTTAACGTGTGCGTTGTGGGCTGCCATCTCGGAAGCCTGGGCGTTGATCTTATCGACAAATTTGTCATTTTGATGGGCCTTCGATCCCTGCAACTGCTGGGTATAGGTGGCCCAGTAGATTAAGAAGGGCTTATCGTCGTTGGCCTTGTCTTTCACATAGGCTGTGATCTGCTTGATCGACTCGGCCTCAAATGCCTCCTGTCGATCGGGACTAAGCTTGCCGGCAGCGCCCTCGATGGACTTGCGTCTCTTGCCCTTGTGCCCCACGTAGCCAGCCACCGAAAGATCAATTCCGGTCCGTTTTTTGTATTCCTCTTCGCCGGGGAAATCGTAGAACGGCGCCTTGAACGTACTCGGCGCGTCTTTGTACAGATCGAAAGAGTCGGGCCAGTTGTCGGGCGCGCCGTTCCAGAGGCCGTAGTACGCGTAGTCGTAGCCCTGGTTCTCGGGCAAATGCTCAGGCTCTTCGCCCAGGTGCCACTTGCCCCACATCGCCGTGTTGTAGCCGGCCTTTGAAAGCACCTCGGCCACCGTCACTTCCTTGCCCGAAAGCTCTTCAGTCTGACCGGGCCAAAGAATGCTTAGCAGGCCCGTGCGAACCGGGTGGCGGCCCGTATTGATGGCGATTCGCGACGGAGTGCAAGACGGTTCCGCGTATGCATACCAGAAGCGCATTCCCTCAAGAGCCATTCGATCCACCGTCGGTGTGGGCGTACCGCGATGCTTGCCGCCGCCTTGCCAACCCATTTCGCCTCAGCCGACATCATCTGCGAGGATGTAAATGATGTTCGGTTTCTTGCCGAACTTCTTTTCTGGTGCTGCAAGTCTTGAATTGATTTGCTTGTCCTCTGCGACCCATTTCAGTTTGTTTCGCTCAAGAAGTTTGTAATACGGAGCGTCAAACTGCTGTGCCGTGGCGGTACTCACCAGCGTACTAAGTCCCACCAAGATCGTCAGACTGGCCTTTGCCTCAAGGCGTACGATAAGGTTCGTCTTCATCGTTCGGCACCTCTCATGTTTGCGGCTGACTGCTGAGACTCAAGACGCGGCCTCTCCACCACCTTGCATGCTGTCAATGACAACAAAGCCCAAGGCAAAATGTTGGGAAATCGGGCCACTGAGATGTGCGCTCCGAGAATTGCCATGGCGGGAATGGTAGCAGAGGAAGGATGGCATAGGAGGGATGAAGGTGGAGATTCGGCGCGGCCGCCTTCATCCTTTCCCTGCTACTCCGGTATTCCCGGTGCGGCGGGCGGAGCGATGAAATGGCTCATGTAAACCGCTAGAATCTCGTGTGTGGCGTGAAATGCGGGCAGTTGTGCAATTTGACTATATTGCGAATTCGAACTGACTTTGTCAAACCGGGTGAGCACCTCCCGCAGCCGCTCGGCCTCGGCATCGGACACTTCGGGCTCGCCCTGGTGGTTCGATGCATCGGTTGTAAAGATCTCGGCCGGCAATGCCAGATGCTTTTTCCAACCTTCGCCGGTTCGCATCGAACGGAGTTGCTCGTCGAGTTCGCGTGACGCATCGGCCAACTGCTGCCGCTGCCGCTCCCACGCCGGCTTGGTTATCTCCCGCAGTGTCAACTGAACCGTCCGAAATCCCCACAGCCGAGCGATCGACGCATACTCCGGCTTTGCCGCGGTCGCATCGTACTGAGCCAGCGCTTCACCGAGCAGCTTGGTCGTTGCCGCGTCGGGTGGTGCGTTTCGGTCGTCTGCCACGGCGTCTTGGATCGCGGCGACTTGCAGGTGTTGTTTCCATCCGCCGCCACTTCGCAAGGAGTCGAGATCGTCTTCCAAACGCTCCGCGCCAAACTGTAACACGCGTCGCAGATGCTTCCAGTTCAGGTAGGTCAATTCCTCGGCCGTCGGTTGCGGCGGGGTATCGTTACCACGACGACGTCTTGGATCGACTTCGTTGTCGTAGCCCCAGCGGTCCCAGCTGTCGTCGCTATACCAATAATGGTTCGGATGATCGTAGTAGTGGCCCGGCCCATAGCCGTAGCTGGTCCGACCGCCCCAACCGGTCCCGACGCCGACTCCCACGCCGTAGCGACTCACTCCGGCACTAATCCCGCCCGGCCCGATCGAGATTCGCTGACCCTGAGCCGTATCAGCCAGCATAACAACCAACACGAAAATGCCAACGATCAGTGACAGACGAAGCGACATGACGTTTCTCCCCAAAGAACGTAGTTCGAGATTCGAGCGGACCGGCCCTTCTTTGCCAATATGACTGAGCCTCGTATTCGGCCCTCGTATTCGGCCCTCGTAAAGCATAGCTCAGAGTAGGTGTTCGGGTCGACATGAATTAGGTGGAAGCCGCGATTCTGCGACTCGCCACTGCCTTTGCGCCGGAGAGCCGAGCGTCTAGAATGCGCAATTCTCTTGCTTTGAGCCCCACCCGGCAGGTGCGGCGCTCTCCGACCGAAGGATTGCAGCCTTGCTACGAACTCATACCTGCGGCGAGCTCCGCGTGGAGCAGGTCGGCCAGACCGTGACCCTCTGCGGCTGGGTCGACAGCTATCGCGACCACGGGGGCGGCGTCTTCATCGATCTGCGAGACCGTTATGGCAAAACGCAGATCGTGTTCAATCCGCCCGACACCCACGACGACGTGAAACAGGTGGCCCAATCGCTCCGGAGCGAGGATGTGATTGCCGTCACTGGCAAGGTGGCGCACCGGCTTGAAGGAAAGGTCAACCCGAAGCTGGCAACCGGTGAGATCGAGCTGCGCGCGACCGGGCTCGACGTACTGAACAAGAGCCTCACACCGCCCGTCTCACCGAGCATGCAAGACCTGCCGGGCGAAGACCTGCGGCTCAAATATCGGTATCTCGATCTCCGCCGCGAGAAGATGCAGCAGACGCTTCTCCTGCGCGATCGGCTGGTCAAGTGCATGCGCGATTACTTCGCCGAAAACAGTTTCGTCGATATCGAGACACCGGTGCTCGGCCGCAGCACACCGGAGGGGGCCCGCGACTATCTTGTGCCCAGCCGCGTGCAACACGGCTTGCTCTACGCACTGCCGCAATCGCCGCAACTCTACAAACAGATTCTGATGATTGCCGGCTACGATCGCTACGTACAGGTTGCCCGTTGCTTTCGCGATGAAGACTTGCGTGCCGATCGCCAGCCAGAATTCACACAGCTCGACATGGAGATGTCGTTCGTCGATGCCGACGACGTGACGGGTATGATCGACGGCATGGTCGCCCGGGCAGCGAAGGAGCTCCTGGGACTCGACGTGTCGCTTCCACTACCGCGGATGACCTATGACGAAGCGATGGAGCGGTTCGGACACGATGCGCCCGACTTGCGATTCGGCATGGAGCTGATCGACTGCACCGATATCGCGGCCCAGACCGAGTTTCGCGTCTTTCGCTCCGTCGCCGACAGTGGCGGACGGGTGCGAGCTATCAACGCCCAAGGCGCCGCCGACCGATACTCGCGCAAAGGGATCGACGAACTGACCGAGTACGTCGTGCAGGACTTCGGCGCCAAGGGCCTGGCCTGGTTCAAGGTCGATGCCGATGGCAAGCTCGCCTCGCCGATCGCCAAGAATTTCAGCGATGCGCTACTGGCCAGGTTCTCGGATCGACTCGGTGCTGAGCCAGGAGATCTGTTGCTGTTGGTGGCCGATTCCTACGACGTGACGCGCAAAGCGCTGGCCGGTCTCCGCCGGCGGCTCGCTGCTGAACTTGAATTGTATGAGCCCGGCTCGATGCACTTCTCTTGGGTCGTCGAGTTCCCGATGTTTGCCCAGGACGACGAGACCGGTGGCTGGGCCGCCACGCACCATCCGTTTACCGCGCCGAGACCACAGGACTTAGAGCTTCTTGCGACCGATCCGGCCAAGGCTCGAGCGCAGGCCTACGACTTGATTATCAACGGCAGCGAAGCGGGCGGTGGCACGATCCGAATCCACGATCAGCAGGTCCAGCAACAGGTGTTCGAGTTGCTCGGGCTCGACCGCGAATCGGCCCAAGAGCGATTTGGCTTCCTGCTCGATGCGTTGCAATATGGAGCCCCGCCGCACGGTGGCATCGCATTGGGCGTCGACCGTTGGGTCATGCTATTCGCCGGCTTGGACAACATCCGCGACTGTATCGCGTTTCCCAAGACGCAAAAGGCAACCGATCTGATGACCGAGGCCCCGGGCAAGGTCGATGAGCGTCAGCTTCAAGAACTGGGCATCAAGTTTACCACGTAGCCGCCGACCCCTTAGCCACCCGCCCCGTAACCGCCGATCTTGTGCCGACCACGACGCGAACAGAATCTCTCCCTTCTCCATTTCTTTTTTCTACTTTAGAATGGTTCCTGTCGGACGTCGTCCATCTTACATCGCACATTTACCATTCGTTTGGGGCGGTAGCTCAGTTGGGAGAGCGCTGCGTTCGCAATGCAGAGGTCGAGGGTTCGAGTCCCTTTCGCTCCACATTTTGCAACTCGTTGACATGAGGTGTCAGCGGGTTGTTTTTTTGTCTACATCACGACTTACGACAGGTGAGGTTTCATCGCCATGACGACAGGCGAAACTCGCTCTCTTGTCACCAGTTGCCCCTGGTTTCCTCGTTTTGTCAGAGTTCGGTGCAAATTCTGGAGCAAACCGAACAGACGTCCCCGCTGTGCCCGTCGCACGCTCACGCTCATTGCATGTTCCGTCGAGCGGCATCTGTGGCAAGGCGTCGAGAGCACCATGTACGTCGAGTAGCTTCGGATCAGTATAGACGTTCATCGTTAGGTCAATCGACGAGTGCCGCATCGCCGCCTGTGCCGTGCGAGGTGCAACGCCGCCCTTGCTCAAGTGCGTGGCGAGGTGGTCCGTTCCAGGTGGCGTCGGGGCGGACTGTGGTGGTTTAGGGGCCGGGTAGCTAAACACGCCCGACTACTCGATTCGCCCCCTCTTCCTTGACCGCATCGGGAATGCCGTCCTTAAGCCGCGTCACCCAACGGTAGAAAGTTGAGCGCGAAACATCTTCATCGACGCAAAACTCGTCGATGCTCAAGCCGCTCGCGTCGCGGCTGGCCAGCCGCTCCTGAAAGGTCCCGAAGAACGTTCGTTTGATGGCATATGTCGAAAAACGCCGAATCAGAGGTTTTGGCACGCACCCGGCGGTGATCTCTGCCAGAGGTCCCAGAGAGCCCTGAAACCACGTCTGGACGGGCAGTGCCACGGGGGTCGTATTGCGACGTCTCGAAGACCGACGGACCAGATGATTGACACGCAACGCTATCCTACCTACAATTGCCCCTGCGTGGGCCGATTCAGGCCCTGAACCCGGATTAAAATTCCTATCAATCAACCGCAGCGTGAGCCCGTGGGAGACGGAAAACTACGTTGCGCTGTATTACGCCATGACCACCGATAACATCTTAACCGCCGGGCTTGCCCGAATTGACATCACGCCGCCGCTTGGCTTCCGTATGCAGGGCGCAATGCGGCGCGTCGAAGGCGCTGAAGGGATCGAAACCAACCTATTTGCAACAGCGCTGGTGCTCGCGGACAACGACAATAAGATCGTGATTCTCGACTGCGACCTGCTCGGTTTTGACCCACCGCTTGCTGCTGAGATCCGCACAAAAATCGGCGATAAGGTGGGCATTGCTGGCACCAACGTGCTCCTAGGCGCCACCCACACGCACAATGGGCCGTGCACGTCCCGGGGAAACTGTGGCGGTTCGCACGACATTCCGGTGCGGGAAGGTGAGATCGAGGAACTCGATACCTATATCGAGAACCTGGTGCGACAGTTGGTCGGACTGGCCGCGCTGGCCGACTCCGACCGTCAGCCGGTGCGGATCGGCGCGGGTAGTGACGAAGCCAACGTCGCCATCAACCGCGAAGAGATCGGTGTTGAAGACGGCGAGGTGCTGGTTGGTCGCAATCCGGACGGCGTAACCGACCGCAGCGTCGACGTGCTCCGCATTGACGACCTGGAAGGCAATCCGGTCGCCGTCATTGTCGCCTATGCCGCTCATCCGGTCGTCATGGGGTACTTCCAGTACCTGTACAGTCAGGATTATCCGGGCGTGGTTCGACGCATCGTCGAGGGCGCGACCGGCGCGACCTGCCTGTTCCTGACGGGCGCAGCCGGCAACCAGGCCTGCTGGTCTTTCCTGCAAAGCGACTGGGGTGAACAGGAACGCATGGGCGGCCGTATTGGTGGCGCGGCATTGAATGCTTTTTATCAGATCGAAACTCGTCCCCACGAAGAGATCCGTGAGCGCGGCATGTCACTGTCACTCATCGCGCTCTACCGAAAAAAGTTCCATGACGGTCCGACGCACGAGGTCTTTCGCACCGCGTCTGGCGTCGCTAGAGTAAAGCTCCAACCCCTACCTTCGTTGGAAGAAGCCGAAGCGCAGCTTGCGACCGCCCGCGCCCAATTGCAGGAATACGAAGATGCCGGTGAGTCGACCGTCAAGACAGTGCCGCAGCGGCTCGAAGTGCGTTGGGCCGAGGGCATTCTTGCGAAAGTCAAGGCCGGTGAGTTGGAGAACACACTCGAATACGCGATTGCCGGCTATCGCATTGACGATTTCGTGTTGCTCAGCATGCCGGGTGAGCCGTTTGTCGAGATCCAGCTCGGGGCTAAGGAGCGCTCCAAGGCCAGGCACACCATGTTTGCAGGATATGCGAACGGTATCGTTGGCTACATCCCGGTTGCGAAGACCATCCAGCGGGGCGGCATGTCCGTCTCTTCGGCCCTTCGCACCTACAACATCCCGGCCGCGCCGACCGAGAGCGCCGTAGACGATGTCGTAGACGCCTTCGGCGCCGTGTTAGAGGAACTCGGGCTCTAATCCGAGCTTACCTGAGCAGGCGGTGCTTCGAGGCGACCATTGTAGAAGGCACGATTGCTGAACTCGATCAGTGCCGGATGTCTACTTCGATAATGAACGCTGAGAAACCGTTCGGGCAGAGTGTCGATTGAGGCTGCCAAGAGATCTTCGACCTGTAGCAGAAAGTTGACGCCCAATTGTTGAAGTTGCTGTTCTCTGGAAACGAGCTTATCTGTCGCTTCGTCGTCATCCGCTTGCTCGACATTCCAACTCGACGAGAAAAAACTGGTTGGCGGAAGTAGCTTCTCGTCGCCGGAAACAATGACCGATTTCCTGCGATAGATAGCAGGGACGGCCTGCCCAGACGCCCAATGGCGGCTGATTTTCGCTCTGAGCCGTTACGGTGGGCTACGCTGCCCCAGCGAACACTTGGCGTTGACGTGGGATTGTGTCGATTGGGCCAACGGCCGAATCCGCATCGCCAGTCCAAAAACTGAGCACCACACCGGCAAGACATCTCGAATCATCCCGATGTTCCCGGAACTGAGGCCGTACGTTGAAGAGGTTTGGGAACAAGCCGAACCGGGCACCGAGCACGTCATCACCCGTTATCGTGACACCAACTCGAATTTGCGAACACAACTGGCTCGCATCATTCGTCGGGCTGGTCTCCAGCAATGGCCAAAGCTCTTTCAGAATCTCTGCAGCACCCGTGAAACTGAGTTGGCCGAAGAATATCCGATGCACGTTGTCTGTGCTTGGATTGGTAACTCTCGTTCGGTGGCCACGAAACATTATCTACAAGTTACCAATGAGCACTTCCTAAAAGCGACGAAAAATCCGACGCAGACTGTGCATGACAAGGCTGTCTGTGATGGACAGGCGCAACAGGAAACCCCGCAATTGTCAATGTCTGACAACGCGGGGCTTAGGTGTACCACGGTACAAGTAGCGGCGCAGGGACTCGAACCCCGGACACTCGGATTATGATTCCGATGCTCTAACCAACTGAGCTACGCCGCCGTAAGCCGTCAAGCTAGTGCTGGACTTTCGTTACGTCAATAGGTCCTCGGACGCTGCGGCGTCGAACAGGCCGGGCGGATGGGTGCCGGCCCGCTCGCTAACGAACAACAGCGCAACACCAACCATCGGAGGACTATTCTACTCGACCAGGTTTGAAGTCGTGCGCAGTAATTAATCGTCCCGAATATCACCCTATACAGACGGCGATTATGGGTGCTAAGGTGCTATCGTGACCAATGCAAAATTTGAAAGGAGCATCTCGTGGCAGAGTCCGAAGCAACACCGTCGCCCGAGCCACCTTCCAAAGAGGAACTCAAGCGGGCCCTTAAAGCCTTCAAAAAGCGTCTCAAGTTGACCCGGCTCGACGACGAGTCCAGGCTCGGCTATGGCTCCATGACCGGAGGTGGCAGGTCGGGTATCATGGCAATAACGCCACCCAACCAGTATCCCGTAGCGGTGTGGGAAGAACTGGTTAAACAGGGAAGGCTCAAGCGTTCGGGAAACGGACTCTACGAGCCCATTCAAACCTGAGACCGAGTAAAACGGGCGATTAAACGAGACGATTAATCGTATCTTCTCGACCGCTAGCAGTGACTGATGGAGCAGCTTGTTGGATGCATTGTGCGAGAGATGGCATTTCGAAACGTCGGCTGAGGCGATCGCGAAGGTATTCGCAGGCACTCACGCCCAACTTTTTGGACGTTTGGACCAGCGTGGCGAATATGTCCATTGTCCGAGCGCCTCGCACGCTTCTGCTGTGCAGACTAACATCACGCCGGCGGGCACTCACGCGCGCACCCAGCTCTGAGGCGTTGTTGTGAAACGGAACTTCGGGGTGATCCAACACCGTGAGTAACTCGTCCTTCTTCGCGGTCGTCTTGGCTTTCTTCTTCTGTTCGAGTTGTTTTCGTAGCCGCTCAACTTCATCAGCCAAGGCTTGCTTGTCCGAGCTCAATGCCTCGACCACGTTGAGTAGTCGACCAAAGGCCTCTTCG
>Ga0310123_10003592_pt1 | contig 11928 bp, 10 predicted proteins | sample CB6_AW_1057_MG_FD_203505 | JGI IMG/M metagenome (GOLD analysis project Ga0310123, IMG submission 203505) | Marine microbial communities from Western Arctic Ocean, Canada - CB6_AW_1057 | ecosystem: Environmental > Aquatic > Marine > Oceanic | place: Canada: Western Arctic Ocean | collected... | reverse complement strand
GCCACCACCAGTTTCGTCAGGATGGCGGCGGTCGAAGCTTGAGCACCCCCTTCGAACTCCTCGATGGACACGGAGTCTTTGGCCTGTTTCGCCCAGTGGACGGACAGCCATAGATAGCCGCCAAGTAACGCGAGGAAGAGGATGCCGACGTATTGGGCCAGGTTTCCTCCTTCGGAAAATGCGGACATCGGCGACACCCAAGGCCAACAGCATACGATCAGCAGTAGCCCGGCCGCCAACTGGATCCATCCCTGGCGATTGACGATTTGGCGCGGCAGCGGCAGCGGCGCGATCAGGCAGGCGATCCCCAGGATCATGCCCGTATCGCAAATGATCGATCCGACCGCGTTTCCCAGGGCCAGGCCCGGATTGCCTTGGAGAGCCGCCAGCACCGAGACGGCCGCTTCCGGGGTCGTCGTGCCCAGGCTGACGATCGTGGTGCCCACGATAATTTTCGGCATCCCCGACCGCTCGCTAAGCACCACCGCATGTTGGACCAAGGCGTCGGCCGCTTTGACCAAGACAAGAATAATGGCCGCAATGAGACCAATCAGCAGAAGCCAAGAACGATCGGCAAAGAACACGGCAAGCGATTCTTCCATGATATCTCGTTTAGCGGTGTCTCATTTAGCCGGCTCGCTTGCGAGCCGTGTGTGCTTGGGAGTGTCCGAGTAGTAGCACCCCGGCTGCTGCGCCACGATGAATTCCGAAACTTCGCTCGTCAGCAGCCGGGGTGCTTCCGAGTAATCGTAAATCATTGATCACACATCTACCACCGCGATTACCTTCTGGCCCGGCTTCGGCGCCGTCGGCTGCTCGGCAGTACACACGGCCAAGTTGCCCGACTCCTCCACCACAAACAACAGAATCGCCGACTCCCCATACCGGCCGACAAATTCGTCGTACCCATAGTCGTCGGTTAGCAGCGACGCCTTCACCTCAGCTCCTGCGGCGAATCGGCGAGCCAACAGGTCGAACGTCACCTCCTCGCCGAACAGCACGCGACCGCGATGATGGGCCGAGAGCGGCTCGGTCCGCTCGCTCGACGAGGCCGGCGTGGCCAACTGATACACGCCGGCCCGTGAAAAATCCTCGGCAAAGTTAAGCGCTGCCAGGGCGTTCACCTCGTCGTTCGGCGTCATCGCCAACAGCCGCCCGATGTCGCCCAGATCGAGTTCGTTGCGAACATATTCACTGCCGATATTGGCATAACAAGTCGCCAGTCCAGCCATCCGGGCACGCGACGTATTCCACTGATTCGTGTCGACCAGCAGCACTTGAAAACCTTCGTTCTGCACGGCCAGGGCAATCTCGCGGACCACGGTCGAGGCCCCGGCGAACAGAATGCCCTGCGGATTGCTCCGCGACAGTTCCAGCCATCGTGAGAGCGGCCCGATCGACAATCCGTAGACCGTGACCGTGCCGATAATCACCAGAAATGTGACCGGCACCAGTTGCTGTGCCTGGCCGACTAGCTCGGGCGACAGACCGGCCGCTTTCGTCGTGCTGGCGATTTCCAAGGCAAAGAGCGAGGCGACCGCCGCCGCCACGATCCCTCGCGGGTGAATGCAGCACAGAAACAACCGCTCCGCCGGCCGAATTTCCGTGCCAAGCGTCGCCAGCCAGACCGAGACCGGCCGCACCACCAAAATCAACGCGGCCACAAAAGCCGCGCCACCCCAGCCCACGTCCGCCAGGCTGCTCAGAGGTACCCGCGACGCCAGCAGCACGAACAACACGGCGATCAGCAGGACCCGCAAGTTCTCTTTGAACTCGACGACGTGTTTCACCGTCACCCGCCGCTGATTGGCCAGCGCCACGCCGAGTGCGGTCACGCTGACCAGGCCCGCCTCGTGCCGCAACTGATTGCTGAGCGTAAACACCACGACCACCACAGCCAGAAATACGGCACTCTGCAGGAAGTCAGGCACCCAATGCCGCCGCAGCGCGACAACCATCACCACCGCCGTCAGGCCGCCTATCACAGAGCCCAACAGCAGCGTGAGCATCAAGTTGAGAAGCGTCAGGCTGGCCGCCCCATCGCCCAAACCTTTCAAGCCGCCATGCAGCATCGCGTCGAAGACCAACGCCGCCAGCACGGCCCCGATCGGGTCGTTCACGATTCCTTCCCACTTCACCAGCGACCCGATCCGCCGCTCGGGCCGCACATGCCGCAACAGCGGTACAATCACCGTCGGTCCACTGACGGTCAGCAACGCGCCGGCCAGCACGGCGATCGGCCAATCGAACGCCAACAGCCAATGCGCCGCCACCGCCGTCAGCCCCCAGGTCGTCAGCAGTCCGGCGCTGACCAGTCGCACCACGAGGCGGCTGGTCTCTCGCACTTCGTGAAACTGCAACGACAGCCCACCTTCGAAAAGAATAACGGCCACCGAGAGCGACACAAACGCCAGCAGCAGTTCCGCCTCTATCAAGTCGTCCGGGTTGGCGAATCGGCCCGCCGCGAAGCCGGCCACCAACAGCAGCACGATCGCCGGCAGCCGCAGCCGCCAGGCGAGCCATTGGCCCAAAACACCCAGAGCCAAAATGCCGCACAGGTAAACCAGCGGTGAAATCTCATCCATGATAAGCCCAATTATGGTGGAAAGTGAGAAGTTCAGCACTCCGGCTGCTTCCGACGAATATAGAGTGTTGGGAAGTCGTTCTGGAGAGCAGCCGGGGGCTTTCCGCCGACCAAGTTGCCAGATTCTCCCATTTAGCCGGCTCGCTTGCGAGCCGCTGCGAATTATAATGAAGCAGGGGCTTTTCAGCGGTTTTTATAATCTTTTAGCCCTGGCCGCCAGGCCGGCAGCGATACAAGAACCAAGAATACAAGAGCGAAGAGACACCCGATGCAGCATCTGAAACAGCCGACATGTCTGGCAATCGTCGCCGCGACGCTGCTTTCCGTAGCAGCAGCCCATGCACAGGAAGGCCAACTTGCCCCAGGTCCATTTGCCCCAGGTGTTGTCACGACCATCTCGCCCGAGCGTCTCTATGGCGAGACGGTCAGCACGCACGATGTGGTCGAGCTACGCACACCGGACCTAAAGCACAGCCCCCACTATACGCCCGAGAGCCGTACGCTCTATGCGATGGCCGGCGGAACCAAATTTCATCGCAAGATCTGGGCCCTCGAATTCAACTTCAAGCCGTTGCGGATGCTGCAAGTCGACATTCCGCAGCCGACCGGCCACATGCAGCGCAAGCTTGTCTGGTACCTGGTCTACAACGTCCGCAATCTGGGCGAAGAACTTGTGCCCGCGGAAAAAGAGGACGGCACGTTCGAGGTTCGTACCACGGCCGAGGAGCTCCAGTTTATTCCGCATCTGGTGCTCGAGAGCCACGAGTTCGGCAAGGTGTATCTCGATCGCATCATTCCGGCCGCACTCGGCCCGATCCAGCGCCGCGAGGCGCCTCATGTTCCGCTGCTTACCTCGGTCGAAATGGCCGAAACGCCGATCCGAGTCAGCGCCGGCCGCGACAGCCGACCGGTCTGGGGTGTCGCCATGTGGGAAGATGTCGACCCGCGAATCGACTTTTTGTCTATCTACGTCGATGGTCTGACCAACGCCTATCGGGCCGAGGACGATCCACAGGTCAAGCACCAGAGAGGTGACCCGCCGGGCAAAGGCCGCCGCATCAAGCGAAAAACGCTCCAACTCAACTTTTGGCGGCCCGGCGACACGGTCGATGAGAGCGAAGAGGAGATCCGCTTCAGCACGCCCGCAGGCCGAGAGGCCATCTACGGCGTCAAGCCAGGGGTTGATTATACCTGGGTTTACCGGTAAAAAGCCTAATTCAATCACCTTTGCTAGCCGCTCGCCGCGGCGAGCGGCTACTATCCATAGCTTAGAAGAGTAACCAGCAATGGCTCATAAAAAAGGACAAGGCTCCAGTCGCAATGGTCGCGATTCGAACGCCCAGCGGCGCGGTGTCAAGAAGTTTGGCGGCGAGCGGGTCATCGCCGGCAACATTATCGTCCGGCAGGTCGGCAACAAGTTTCATCCCGGGACCGGGGTAGGGCAGGGCAACGACTACACGCTCTTCGCGGTCGTCGAGGGCACCGTTATGTTCGACCGCAAGGGACGGCGTGTCAACGTCGTGACTGCCGGCTGAGTGATGGCGAGCTGCGGACGTAAGCCCGTGGGTGAATGCCCCCATCTACGCACACGCGATCCAACCAAGGGATGGGCCCCGCCGGGCGCATCCCTTCTTTGTTTAACATTCAACGCTGCCTGGAAGCACCCCGGCTGCTGACGAACAGGCTTCGGAGTTCTTCGTGACACAGCAGCCGGTGTGCTGGTAGCTCATCCTTCAACTCTTCAACCCCTTTCCCCTTCCGTTTATGTTCGTCGATCGCGTGACCATCGCCGTGAAGGCTGGCAAAGGGGGTGACGGCTGCGTCAGCTTCCGACGCGAGAAGTTTATCCCCCGAGGCGGACCGGACGGCGGCGATGGCGGGCGTGGCGGCAGTGTGATCGTTCGCGCCGAGGCAGGCGTCGACAGCCTCTCAGCGCTCATTCACCGCAAACATTGGAACGCTCGCAACGGACAACAAGGCGGCAGCAGCAACTGCACCGGTGCTTCGGCCAACGATCTGATCATTCGCGTTCCGTCCGGCACGGTCATCTTGGATGCCGAGGATGACTTCGTCGTCAAAGACCTCGCGACCGAGGGCGAGAACGTCTGTGCTGCTCGGGGCGGAAAGGGCGGTCGTGGCAACACGCGTTTCAAGTCGGCCACCAACCGCACCCCGCGCAAGGCGACCCGAGGCGGACAAGGTGAAGAGAGGCGGCTAACATTCGAGCTCAAAGTGATCGCCGACGTCGGCCTGGTCGGACTGCCCAACGCTGGCAAAAGTACGCTGCTCAGCCGAGTGAGTCGTGCCCGGCCCGAGATCGCCGACTATCCGTTCACCACCAAGGTGCCCAACCTCGGTCTCGTGCAGCTCGACATCGACCGTTCGCTCGTGATGGCCGACATCCCCGGCCTGATCGAAGGCGCCCATGCCGGGGCGGGACTCGGTCACGAGTTCCTTCGGCACATCGAGCGAACCCGCGTCCTGGTCCACCTCGTCGAGCCGATGCCTGTCGACGGCTCTGATCCGATCGATAACTATCACGCCATCCGTGGCGAATTAGAGCAATATGAAGTCAACCTGACCGACCGACCCGAGGTCGTGGCTGTGAGCAAGTGCGAACTGCCCGGGGCCGACGAGGTGCGCGAGCGCCTGGCCGCCGATCTTGATCGCCCGGTACTCGCCTTTTCGGCCGTGACCGGCGAGGGCCTCGATCGCCTGCTCCATCAAGTAACCGACGCCATGGCGCAGCTCGACGGGTAAAAAGAAGAGAACCGCAGATGAACACAGATTGTTACAGTAGATCGCAGGGTGGGCCGAGTTGCACGAGGCCCACGCGTCTCAAATCTCAACCGAATCGAACATGAAGAATAAACGCAGAGATCGCTGAGGACGCAGAGATTCGCAGAGAAAGAGAAGTTGGATTAAGATATTTCCTCTGCGCATTTCCGCGAACTCTGCGCCCTCGGCTTCTAACCCTTTTTCATCTGCGTTCATCTGCGGTTCCCCTTAAATATGCCCTGTGCTTGTGACTCAAACCAATCCACCACTGGTCGCCGTCGACATCGGCAACAGCCGGATCAAACTCGGCCGGTTCAACCAGCTTGACGGCCAGGGCTTGCCCCTGCTGAGCCGTATACCCGAGCCGAGCCGAACAGCGGAGTTGGCGTCCGAGCGGTGGACCGAGCAACAACTGCTCGAAGTGCTGGGTGATTCGCCCGCCTCGAAGCCTGATGCCGCGAAGCCCGAGGCCGCCACCTGGGTCCTGGCCAGTGTGAATCCGCCCGCCGCCGCTCGACTTGCCGATTGGCTTGCCGCCCGCGGCGCGACAACGCACCAGCTCACAGCCGCCGACATTCCGATCACGGTCGATCTGAGAGAGCCGAATCGTGTCGGCGTCGATCGCCTCGTCGGCGCTGCGGCCGCCAACATGCTCCGCGATCCCGGCCGATCGGCCATCGTCGTCGACCTGGGCAGCGCCATCACGGTCGATCTGGTTAGCGCCGCAGGCACTTTCGCAGGCGGGGCGATTCTGCCGGGCATCGCCATGTCGGCCCGCGTGCTGCACGAACAGACCGAGCAACTGCCCCACCACCCGCGCGAAGAGTTGACCGCCGAGCCGCCCGCCCTGGGCCGGTCGACTGATGCGGCGATCGACAGCGGACTGTTCTGGGGCGCCGTTGGTGCGATCCGAGAGCTGATCGCCCGGCTGGCCGATGAACAACCCAACGGGCCGCACGTTTTTCTCACGGGCGGCGCGGCGCCATCCGTCGCCAACCTGCTGGGAGAGTCCACCGTCCACGTGCCGCACCTATTGCTCGCTGGCGTCGCCATCGCGTACAAGCACAGCATGGGCAAAACCTGATGCATCTGGAAGCACCCCGGCTGCTGAATCACGACAGAAGTTTGTAGCTTTTTCATCAGCAGCCGGGGTGCTGAACTCGTACAGTTATTTATCGGGCGAAACCTGATGAGCGTTTGCCAAACCAATGTGGTCGAAACTGGTAAATCTGAAACAAGCGTCGCACTGCTGACCCCGCCCGGCCGCGGCGCCATCGCCACGCTGTTGGTCGCCGGACCGGCGGCCGTTGATTGCGTACAAACCTTCTTCCACTCCGCCGAGGGCCGTCCGCTCACCGAGCAACCGCTTCGGCGGATCGTCTTCGGACGTTGGTGTGCAGCCGGCTCTGAAAAACCGGGCGAAGAGCTTGTCGTCTGCCGCACGGCTGCAGCGCGCATCGAGATCCACTGCCACGGCGGCAACGCGGCCGCGGCGGCCATCGTCAAAGCACTCACGGCCGCCGGCTGCACGGCCCGCGATTGGTTCGAAGTGTTGCCCGACGGGCTGCAAGCGGCTGCCCACCAGGCACTCGCCCACGCTGCGACCCGCCGCACGGCCGCCATTCTGCTCGACCAATATCACGGCGCGCTCCGCCGCGCGATCGAAGAAACCATCATTTTGTGCGACGACGGACAGACCGACCGGGCCATCGATCGACTCCGCGAGATTTTGCAGTACGCCGATCTCGGTCGGCATCTCACCACACCGTGGCGCGTCGTTCTGGTCGGTCGCCCCAATGTCGGCAAGAGCAGCATCATCAATGCGCTGGTCGGTTACCAGCGGGCAATCGTTTTCGACCAGGCGGGCACGACCCGCGATGTGGTGACCGCCACCACGGCCGTCGATGGCTGGCCGATCGAACTGGCCGATACGGCCGGGCTGCGATCACCCGAAAATGATCCGGGCGACTCGATAGAAGCGGCCAGCATGGCCCGTGCGGAGGACGCTTTGCAACGTGCTGATCTGGTCGTGCTGGTCTTTGACGCCAGCCAGCCGCCCGACGAACAGGACGCCCAGCTCCAACGTGCCCAGTTCCGACGCGCTCAGCCCGACGCGCTGCGAGTCGCCAACAAGATCGACTTGGCTCCTGTTGGTGATGTGCCGCCCAGCATGTTGCCGACGATCGCCACGCTCGGCACCGGCATCGACCGGCTTGTCTCGGCCATCGCCGACCGGCTTGTGCCCGGCGCCCCGCCCGCCGAGGCGCCGGTGCCGTTTGCCGAGGAGCAGATCACAAGGATCGAAAATGCCCTAACCGCGATCGGCACGGAAGATCAGCAGACAGCGGCTGTGCAGCTCAGGGCGTTGCTGTAAAGGGGCTTGTTGCAAACGGGGCTACCGCCGGCGCGAGATTCTTCCGGAGCGCTGCGACGGACCGTTGTACCGCCGCGTATTCTTCCAATTCGTGCTTCAGATCGACATTCGATCGCTCCAGACAGTTCTGCCGCACAACGCCGACGCCGTTCTGGCCAGGGTTCCCCAGCGTCGCTGCACCCGAAGCGTCCGTCTCGCGGTACAGATTCGCGCCCAGCCGTTCCAGCCCGGCCGGATTCGGAAACGAAGCCAGTTGAATTGTACCGACGGCCGACAATTGGTTGTTGCCCGGCTGACGCACCTGTATCTCGCCAGTGTCTGTCACACTCACGTGAAGCGAATCAGGCGGAATCCAGATTGCCGGTGAGAGCCGTCGACTTGTGGTCGCCGAGGCCAGCACCAGTTCGCCATTGGCGTTAATCGCGAAGTGACCGGCGCGCGTGTACCATCTCTCGCCACTGGTAGAATCCGCGATGGGAAAAAAACCGCGTCCCTCGATTGCCAAATCAAGCGGCTGCCCCGTCGATTTCAAAGCGCCTTGTTCGAAATCGGCCTGCACGGCTGAAACCCGTACTCCCTGGCCGATTGCAATGCCCACGGCCGAGGGACTTCCACAGGTATCTAATTGCTCGGCAGCCCGACACTGCTTGTACGAGCAGTCTTCCAACAACACGCGGCTCCGTTTGAAGCCGACCGTATCGGCGTTGGCCAGATTGTGGGCGATCGTACGAAGTTGCACGCGCTTGGCTTCTAATGCTTGCCGCAGATTGTCACGTGCTGCGGCGTCCGCGACCTGCGGTACGGCTTTGAGGTCGCCGGGCGTCCGTTGTAGTTCGAGTCCTTTCGGTACAGTTACCCCACCGGTCACGTGCGTCGGAGCCGTTGCGAGATACGTCACAAGAAGGCTGTCACCGGCGGTTGGCACAGCCGAGCTGCAATGGTTCATCGCTTGGTCAGCTGCCGCCGTGGCAAAGTGTGGTACGTGGTCGCCTGGCCGCTGGATCGGAGGCTTATTTCGCCTACTCGTGCCGAATGCAAATCCGATTGAAAGGCACCCACAGACAATAAGTATCAGTGTAAATGGTCCTGGCCGGTTCATCGGAAATCCTCCGCGAATTGGGAAACAGAAAAACCATGCCATTTCTCGCATCCGACAGCTGGTGCGTAGCGGCGTCTGCGGACAGTACTCGAACCGACGTTCTACGGCAACGTGAAGCCAGTGCTCGATTGCCCGTTGCAAGTCGGCCGCCGCTTCACAAACATTGCGCCAGCTTTGCTAGCATACGTGCGATCAATTCATATTCACCTAGACGCGTGTCGTGTCGATACTATACTACGCCGTTTAATTATTTGCGCCCGAAATAGGCAGACGTCGCGGTTGCGCTATCGGCGCCTTGTTGTCGGGCGGGGCCGCAAATTTGTGGCCCCATTGTCGCTGTAAAGCATGTGAAGGAGCACGACATGCAGTCCCCGCGAATCAACATCTGGCCAACCATCCGGTTCTTTCTGACCCCAGAGTTCATTCTGGCGACAGGGTTCTTGTTGGCAGTGTTCTTGTTGGCAGTTTGGCTGCCGGTGGCCTTGGCTGCGCAAGCGCTCGACGATTCTGCCTCACCGCCCGGTGACGCCGGCCAGATCGAATCCGTACTAATAAGGCAGGCGGTCTCGCCCACGCCGGATTCCCAGACGCCGGATTCCCAGACGCCGGACTCTCAGACGCCGGGCGAAGATCAAGACGCCTTCGCCGACGACGAGGCAGCGCCGGACTTGGCGACTCACGACACCTGCGCCGCACCGGCGCCACGTGTTTGCCTCTCGCCCGCCGCGTTCGAGGGGATCGTGCCGGGCAAGTCGACAGCGGCCGATCTCGATCGTGCTTGGGGCCAGCCGACCGAGACGATCGCGCCAAAGGATGAGAAAGCCGACCAAGATGCCCAAATCCGTGTCTACGACCACGAGTCGCTCGGCCGCATCCAGGTCCATCTAAAAAGGGGACAGGTCCAATTAATCCAGATCCAACTCCCGGCGCCCGCCGCGCCCGAAGACCTGGCCGAACAGCTGGCGCTGGCCGACGTTCGCCCGACCTACGTTCCGGACGCTGAGGGCCATCTCCTGGGACTCGCGTTTCCGGAACTCGGCGTGCTGATGAGCATCGATCCGGCGAGCGACTCGCTGCAAGTCGCCCAGATCATCTTCGAGCCGATCGACGCTCAGCCGTTTGTCGTCCGCGCCGAGTCGAACCTGCACGGGCCGTATCAACTCAACCTGGCCGATCTCGAGTTTGCCATTGAGCGGCAGGCGGACTACGCCTATGCCCACTGGCTCACGGCCGAAATCTATTTTGCTATCGGCAAAATCGACCGGGCGCGAGCCGCCGCGGAGCGAGCCGTCGAGCTCGACCGCAACTCGGCCAGCTTTCGTGTCACGTTGGCCCGCTGCCTGGCTGCTGGCGGCCAGTACGATGCGGCGATCAAGCTCGTGACCACGCTGCTCAACCGGAAGGGCCTCGCGCCGGTCATCCAGGCCCAAGCCCTCGTCCTGCTGGGCGACTTGATTGCCGCCGGTCCAAATCGCAATATGCACCAGGCCCTCAAGCTGCACACCAAGGCGATCCGTCTGGCCGATCCGCTGGCGGTTGCCAAGAGGGTGGCCGTTCGCCGTGCCGCCAAAGAGGTCCTCATCGACGCTCACCTGGCCACGGCCCGTGATATCGCCTGGGGCAACTGGCAGCAACGAACGCAAACCGTGCCCAAGTGGCTCGAGCGAGCCAGCGCTTTTGCCGAAGAATCGATCGACAACGAACATGCCAGTCTCGAGCTGCGGCTACGCATCGCCCAACAGGCGCTCTCAGCCTACTCCGGCGTCACGCCGCCCGTCGAACCCTCAGGCTGGGTTCGCGAAGCTCGCCAGACAGCCGACCAGCTACTTGCCTCGACCGACGATCCACTTTTTCGCCAGCGCATCCATTGGCAACTGGGCATGGCCTACTTCCATGCCCTCGTATCAGCCCGCGCCGGCGGCCAGGACGAGACAGCGCTCGACTACGGCCACTTGGCGATTAAGCACCTGGATCTCGGCGCACGCGAGCGCGAAACCACGCCCGCGGATGATCATCTGGTCGGACGTCTTTTCTTCCAGATTGGGACCGTTCATGCCGTCGGACGCAAAGACGCCGCCGAAGCCGTCACCTGGTACGACCGTGCGGCCAAACGCCTCGCCGCGCCCCTGGCCGGCAGCCTGCTAGCCGACCCCCGCCTGCACGGCAACTCTCTGATCAGCATGGGCGTCACCTATTGGCAAGCCGACCAGCGTGACCGGGCCGTCGCACTGACCGAAACGGGCGCCGAGATTCTCCGCAGCGCCGTCGCCGGCGGCCTGCTGAAAGAGGTCGATCTAAGCGTCGCCTTCGGCAACCTCTCGACCATGCATGCCGAGTTGGGCGACAACCTGGCCGCCCGCCGCTACGCCGAGCGTGCCGAACCGGCCAGCCAGCAGCGCAAGCGCCGGTAGCGACTTCTCGAAACGGGGAAAAACCCAGGGAAAGCCTTCCCCAGGCTTCGAGCGGGCGCGTGCCGAGCGCTGGCCAAGCATCTCTCGTTGCAAAGCCGATATGCGGAAAATCCTCGGTGCCGTACGGGATGCCTGACGCTATAATGAAATGGATATACGGAACCCATCATTCCACTTGGTCCAAATCTAAACCACATTTGCGGGACGGATATGAACATTCGGGTTGATCTGACCGACGAGCAGAGCGAGCGTCTCGCAGCACTTGCAGAATCGTTAGGCGTAGAACCCGCCGACTTGGCGCGTGCAGCCTGCATCGATTTGGTATCCCATCCGCCAGATGACTTCCGAGAAGCTGCGAAGCATGTGCTGGAGAAAAACCGCGAGCTTTATCGGCGGCTAGCCTGATGCGCTATCTCTCAATCGCCGAGCTGATCGAACTGCACCGAATGGTGATCGACCAGTCAGGCGGATCCGATGGAATTCGTGATCTCGGCGGCCTTGAATCTGTGATAGCTCAACCACGCATGACGTTTGACCAGCGGGAATTGTACCCCTCGCTCGAAGAAAAGGCTGCGGCGCTCTGCTTTTCTCTTGTCGGCAATCACCCGTTCGTCGACGGCAATAAACGCGTCGGCCACGCAACGATGGAGACGTTTCTCGTACTCAACGGCCATGGGCTTCA
>Ga0310123_10003589_pt1 | contig 11935 bp, 9 predicted proteins | sample CB6_AW_1057_MG_FD_203505 | JGI IMG/M metagenome (GOLD analysis project Ga0310123, IMG submission 203505) | Marine microbial communities from Western Arctic Ocean, Canada - CB6_AW_1057 | ecosystem: Environmental > Aquatic > Marine > Oceanic | place: Canada: Western Arctic Ocean | collected... | reverse complement strand
ATGTCCGCGACCGTTTTCCGTTTGAACTGACGATCTACCCGGCGGACAAGGCACACTATGTTTTCAAAAGCTCGGTGACCGACAAGAGAATCGAGCGGGCCAGCATCGCCGAGTTGGAACAACTGCTGCAGCGCGAGTATCCGGAGTTGCAGCTCGACGCCGCGATGGAGGAAATCGAAAACCGCGTAGACCGATTTCAGGTGTACGAATCGCTGCTCTTGCCGCTCGAGCATGTGAAACAGAGCCGTAAGTACCATCCTGAGGGCGACGCGCTCTATCACAGTCTGCACGTGTACGACTTGGCGATTGACAAGCTACCGTACGACGAAGAATTCTTGTTGGCTGCATTCCTGCACGACGTCGGCAAGACGATCGACCCGCACGACCATGTGGCGGCCACGCTCGATGCACTGGGCGGTTTCATCGGCGAGCGAACCGGCTGGCTGATCGAATACCACATGCTGACGCACGATCTGCATGACGGGTCGCTGGGCGCCCGGGCAGCACGTCGGCTGCGACAGTCAGAGAGCTATGACGAACTCGTGTTGCTCGGTGAGTGTGACCGAGCCGGGCGTGGAAGTGTCGGAACTGGACGACGCGCTCGAGTCCATCCGCGGCCTGGCGGGCATGTTCGGTGGGTGAAGTGCCAGCACCCGTGTAGCGGCTTTGAAGCCCAGGGAGGGCCGTTCCTGGGCCTATTCGAGTGATCTGGCTCTGGCTCACCCGGGTGCGAGTTTTCCCAGTTCACACCACGTCTCTGCCGGCGGCGCGACGACGGTCACCGCTTCGTGTGTCATGGGGTGATGAAACTCCAACCGCCGGGCGTGCAGCGCGATTGCCCGCAGTCGCTCGTCTTCGTACTGTTCGCCAAACGAAACCTCGCTCCCATACAACGTGTCACCCAAAATCGGGAAACCTCGCGAGGCGACCTGGACTCGGATCTGGTGCATCCGGCCCGTTTCAAGGCGTACCTCCAACCACGTACCCCAGGAAAAAGTTTCGAGCACCTTGTAGTGGAGCACCGCCTCGCGTGCGTCCTGGTGATCTGCCGGAACGATCTCCGCCAGTGGCCGGTTCAGAATTTTACGCAGATAGTCTCGCCACGTGCCCTCGGCCGGCGTCATGCGGCCAACCACACAGGCCCAATACACTTTCTGCACGGTTCGCGCTTCGAACTGCTCCGAAAGCCGCCGTGTGGCGCGGACATGCTTGGCAAACACCATCGCCCCAGACACCGCACGGTCGAGCCGATGCGGAACACCCAGGTATGCCTTGCCCGGCTTCTCGTCGCGCTCGATCAGAAAGTTCTTGATGCGAACTTCCATGCTGTCGATCCCGGCCGGCGCTTGCGTGAGCAGCCCCGCCGGCTTGCAAACCGCCAGGCAGGGCCCCTGCTCATAAAGAATATTGATCATCGGCTCATCCGTAACGCTTCATGATGCGGTCCAACAGCCGCGGCGACAACCGACTGAGCCAGACCAGCGCCCGCCCACGCCAGGAGGACACAATCTCATTGCGACCCTGACGAATCGCACGCACCGTCGCCCGGGCGACGTCCACAGCCGGCGCACCTTTTCGGCCAGCCCAGGCCATGCTGTCATCTCGCTCTAACAAGTTGTTCATCCACTCGGTTTCTGTAGGACCAGGACTCACCAACAGCAGATCCACTCCCCGTTGCGCCAATTCCGGGCGGAGTGCTTCGCTAAATCCCCGCAGTGCGAACTTGCTGGCACAGTATTCGGTATTTCTCGGCACCCCACGATGACCGAGGATCGAGCCCACGTTCACAACGATCGGTTTCCGACCCTTTTCCAACAGTGGAAGCGACTCGCTGATCAGTTCGGCGGCAGCGAAGAAATTGACCTCCATGATCTTCCGCAAACGATCGGGCGCAGCCGCAGTAAAACGCCCATGAGCGCCAACACCGGCGTTGTTCACCAGAATGTCGAGACCACCCAGCTCCTCTGCGGCGCCATCGATCGCCGCCCGCCGGACGCTCTTGTCGGTTACGTCGCCGACCACCGCGATCGCTTTGCAGCCGATCGACGAAATCTCTTCGGCGAGTTCCCCAAGCGGCTCTCGACGGCGGGCCAGCAGCACCAGATCCACACCGCCGTGAGCAAGTTCGATAGCTATCGCACGGCCGATGCCGCTCGATGCGCCCGTCACAATCGCCCGACATCCTTCGATCCGTCGCCTGGTCATCGGTCCTACACCACGTCGTCCATGGACGATTGAATATCCACGGGATGCGTGTCTCCAGCGCCCTCCAGCATGCGACCATTGCCGCCCTGCACATGCGTACTAACCTCGGCATCGCTTCCGGGCAGCCGGCCAAGATACTTTTTGGGGATTCGACAATGTACGATCACCCGATCGTCATGATATCGGCGCGAAAGTATCTCGCCCTTCGCCGCCAGATAGGCCAGCAAACGTCCGTTGCCAACCGTTGTTTCGATATCGACATCAAGAAAGTGGCGACTGAGCGCTTCGCTCACGGCTGTTGCCAAACGCGACAATCCCTCCCCCGAGTGAGCGCTGATCGTTAGGGCATGTGGGTAGCGGTTTTGGATTGCCTCCACGATACCGCTCTCTTGAATGCGGTCCACCTTATTCAACACGAGTAATGTATCCTTTTCCTCGATCCCCAACTCTTCCAGGACATGGTAAACCGATCGAATCTGGTCGAGCGCCGCCGGATTGCTCGCATCGGCAATGTGCAGCAAAAGATCCGCCTGCCGCGTCTCTTCCAGCGTCGCCTTAAAACTGGCGATCAATTGGTGGGGCAGGTCGCGTATGAATCCTACCGTATCCGAGAGCAGAACCGGCCCCCAACTCGGCAGTTGCCACCGCCGCGTCCGCGTATCGAGCGTGGCAAACAGCTTGTCGGCGGTCAGCACCTCGGCGCCCGTTACCTTGTTCAACAGCGTGCTTTTGCCAGCGTTCGTATACCCGACCAGCGACACCGTCATGAGATCACGACGGCTTTCGACCTGTCGCTCCTTGCGACGCTCGATCGCCTTGAGCTGGGCGCGCAGATCGCTAATTCGCCGCTCAACCAGCCGACGGTCCGTCTCTAATTGCTTTTCACCGGGACCACGCATGCCGACACCCATCTTCATACGCGACAGGTGGGTCCACATCCGTTTCAGGCGCGGCAACGAGTATTCGAGTTGCGCCAATTCAACGGCCAGATGGGCTTCGTGAGTTTGGGCGCGACGGGCAAAGATATCCAGGATCACTTCGGTACGATCGAGCACTTTCACGCCGGTCGCCTTTTCCAAATTGCGCGTCTGAGCCGGCGAAAGATCATTATCAAAAAAGATAACGTCCGCACCACGTGTGGCGATCAACTGGCAAAGCTCTTCTACTTTGCCACGGCCAAGATACGTAGCCCGATCGGGCGCGTCTCGACGTTGGACGATGCGACCGACCGCATTCGCGCCGGCAGTCTCGGCCAGTCCGGCTAACTCGCTCAGCGGCGGTTCCGAAGATTGATGGTCGGGCAAGATGACGCCAACCAAAATCACCGCCTCAGCCGCGACTCCGTTGGCACGGTTCACTTCCTTCACGGTCGGTCGATTCCTCCGGGGAAAGATCCTCTCTGCTCTGCGTCTATTTTACTCACAATCTAGGCGGATTGCCGAGTAGAAAACCGGCCATTACCGGTATCTTATCACCGGATGTTGATTTCTGCTGCTTTACCAAAGTTGCTCTCTGAAAACGACTTAGGCGCAGCCAACCCCAACGCTCGATCCATTCGTTCGGCGACCTCTTGAAGCCGGATCCGATCGCCGCCGGCAACCTCACCCGTACACCAGCCCGTAAATTTGATTTCCGCCAGTGCCTCTCGCACCGCAGGCCAGTTGACGTCGCCGTCGCCAATCTTGCAAAACCCGTTTTCTTGTCCCCAATCTTTAACATCCAGCTTCACGATGCGACTGCCGAGCGTACGAATCCACTGCTCACTAGGAGAAAACTTGACCACGTTGCCGATGTCGAAGTAGACACCGATCCAGGGACTGTCAAATTCGTCGACATAGTCGCACAGTTGTTCAGGCGTTTCACAGAAACCGTTCCATACGTTTTCAATCAATATCCGGATACCTTTCTTGGCCGCTTGCGGAAGGACTTTTCGGATTTCCGGAACAGAGCGTTTCCAAATATCGTCATGCGTTTCGTCCGGGCCGCTCACTTTACCTGGCAAAAACAACACCGAAGAACCACCGAAGAGATGAGAATCGTCGATCGCAGTTCTCAACGCATCGAGACCCTTTTTGCGAATGGCCGGGTCGGGCGAGGAAAGTCGTTGATGCCACTGCACCGAGTCGACCACTCCGTGGACCGGCATGTCGAGTTCACGACTGGCTTCGAGAACCGCCTGCTTATCGATCGAGCTGGGGCTATTCAGCTCTACCCCATCGAAACCGAGCTCCTTTTGCAGCCGAAATTTGTCCATGACAGAACCCTCGGTCTGGACCATGCCCCATTTGACCGATTTGAAAATCTTGGCCGCGTTCTGCGGGCCGTCTCCAGGGTGAGAAGATTCCCCATGTTGAGCGTGCGCGGCCAATCCAGAGACTGCGGTAATTCCAGAGACGGCCATCACCCCAGCGCCCGAGGATGCCAAAAACTTGCGACGGTTCACAAAGTTGCCACGCTGCATGAGTCAGATTCTCCTATTCATAGTACGTCAGTCGCAGGCCCGTTGCATTGTAGATTGCTACTCACTGCCTGACCATCACCCCTGAAAGCACCCCGGCTGCTGTGTATCGACAGACTTTGTGGCTTGTCTATCAACAGCCGGGGTGCTGGAATCCCCCTCGACTGCCTGACTATAACCTATTCGCCATTTCCGCGTTTGGGCCAAACCGCTCGCCCTCGATACCAAGTCTGTACAACCTGACTCGCGTCGTCGAGCAGCAGCGCGAACAGCGCCTCATGGGGATCCGAGTTAGGTTGATCGGCAAAGGCCACGATCGCCAGATCGGCCGACTTTCCGCACGTGAGACTGCCAGCGCGATCGTCGCACCGCAGCGCCCCTGCCCCGTCGAGTGTCGCCATCCGCAGGATCGTCTCCGCCGAGACACCGGCGTGATGAGAGGCAACATAGCGCATTTCCTTCCACAGATTCAAATCAGGGTTCGACGCCCGGCTGTCCGTTCCCAGCGCCAAGCGAACACCAAACGATAGCGCCTGCTCGAGCGGATAGGTTGTGTGATCGAAAAATGCGTGTGTTCGTGGACAGTAAACCAACGACAGTCGATCACGGCGATCAGCCAAAAAACGCAGCTCCTCCTCGTCCAGATAATTTCCATGGACAACCAGCGCAAAGTCGGCCTGGGCCAGCCGCCGCAAGTAGTCGAGCGGCCGACTGTCAGACGGGATGGCCGTCGCGTCCCACATGCTACGTTCTTCGAGCAGATCGCGCAGTGGCCCGTCGCCGTCGCGCAGAAGCTGCAATTCCTCCTGCGACTCGGCCACGTGCATAGTGAGCAGAGTCCGATGCTCGGCCGAATACGCAACGATCCTGTCGAGCAACTTCGGATGAACGGTATACGGAGCGTGCGGGCTGAGCCCCGATCGCACATCGTTCAAAGTGTCAAAACTATCTATTCGGTCGATCGCTGCATCGTAGGCCGACTTGCTACGCGGCTCGGAAAAACCGATTACCTCGTGCAGTAACATCAGGTCGATCGATCGCGCGTGCGCCCAATCCGCCCCGGCTGCATACGTCTCGGCCGCATACATCTCTGCCGGGGCAGTTGCGATTTCGCCCAGCATCGTGATCCCGCTGGCGATGCATTCAGTCAGACCACACCCAAGCGACGACTGAACATCCAGATCGCCACGCCCTCGATAGGCAATCACCTGGCGAATCCAATCGGGCAGCGTCATCCCGGGCCGTCCTAGTGGCTGCTGCAGAGAACTAAATTCCAAGTGCGCGTGCGCGTTAACCAGGCCGGGTAGAATTGCCACGTTACCCAAGTCACGGACGGCCGCCGCGTCAGACGACTTGCCGACCGCGACGATTCGCTCGCCTGAGAACGTGACCACGCCGCCTTCGATCGGAGGTCCCTCGACGGGAAAGACATACTTAGCGCGAAGCGCGATCTGCGGCATCGTTTCCAGGGATCGTCCAGCAACAGATAGGGGCAACTAAGATACGCAACAGGGCGCAGGGTACATTCAAGGGGAACCGCAGATGGACGCAGATAAACGCGGATTGCACAAAATTTTAAGGAATCACTAACCATTTGCATAGGACGGTCAGGCACCCCGAAGTCCAGTGGATCCCGTGATTATCTGCGTTTATCTGCGGTTCCTTTTTGGATTGTCTATGGAACCCTGCCCTGTGGTCCTAGCGTTGCCGCCGCGCCGACGCCATGCTCGCACTACGACGCCAGCGAGCCGGCTGCCTGATGCTGCAAGACATCTTGCAGCTTTTCTTCCACGGTCGGCTGAAACGGCAGCCGACCAAGCCAGGCCAGTAGGCAGGCGGCACAGATGCCACCCAACACAACGACCGTCCAATCGTAGACGTACAGCGTCTGGCCTTCCTCGACCATCGGTCGCAAGAACAGACGTAGCGCCGGATATTGCTCGTAGGTGGCGGTCGGAATCTTCTGAACGTGAGAATAGAGAAACATCAAACCATTGTGCGTCATGTGAAACAAAATGCACGGAATCAGGCTGCCCGTCTGCACGGCGAGGTATCCAATGACACAGCCAGTGAGCGTCGCCATCAACGATTGCTGCAAGAACCCGTGGGTGATGCCAAAGAAAACGGCCGTCAGGCCGATCGCCCACCACTTGTGGCCCAGGTGCCTCAGGCCCGACAGAATGAAACCACGAAACGCCACCTCTTCACAAATCGCTGGCAATACGGCTAGCAGCAGAAACGGCAACCAGACGTACGGTGCATTGTTGAGCGCACTCATCACACCGCCCGCCATTTCCGCAACCTCTTTGCTCATCGGATAGAGCCATTGCACCCAGGTGCTCAGCACGGTGACCAGCGGATGCAAGGCAACGGCGAGCATCAGCGCCGCTGGGATCGACAAGAGCCGGGGCCACCGATCGAGCAACAACGTCTTGCGAGGATCGCCCGTCAGCAAGATCGTCATTAGGAGTGCCGGCATGACGATAATCACGACCTGAGTGATAAACATCAGGACCGCAATATCCGAGAAGCTCCCCTCGCGTGGCATCGGCAACGCGCTCTGCATGAAGAACTTGATCATCATAATGAGTGCCACACAGCAGAGCGCCGCCGCGACACCGGGCGTCGGCTGCCGATCCGTCACCAAATGCTTCACCCACAGGCCCATATCCAACCGTTCGCTTTCACGGAACAGCACGGATTCCTTATTGAACTGGTCGATCGCCCAGCGAACGGCCAACAGACAACAGCCGAGCGTTACTGCCACCACGATCGGCACGTACGGCAATGCCAAGCCAACGTTGCCCTCGAGCACCGTACGCAGCAGCAACATCACGCCGGTCACCGGAATCAGGGCGTTGCCCAGGTTCAGCTCCACGCCCGGGGCCATCGGCAGCACCATCAGCGGCATCGTCACCAGAATCAACGGCAACAGATAGTACTGCCCCTCCTTGCTACTCCGGGCAAACGCCGCCAGAGCCAGACACAACGCGCTGAACAAGGCCGACACCGGCCCCAACGCCAGTAGCAGCCAAAAAGCGGCACTCAACAGCGGCGAGCTCAGATTCATCGCGCCTGCGCCGTCCTGCACTTGGTTCAGTTGGCCGATGATGAACGCGCCGGTGATGCACATATTCACGAGGTTCAGTATGGCCGTGACCACGCTAAACAACATCACCGTGATCAACTTTCCCCAGACAATTTCGCTACGCTCGGCCGGCGACGAGAGCAACGTCTCGAGCGTGCCCCGCTCCTTCTCCCCGGCACACAGGTCGATGGCCGGATAGAACGCACCGGTCAAGGCCCAAATCAGTAGCACAAATGGCAAGATACGAGCCCACATCACCGCGTCGCGATGTCCCGCTTCCGCCACGTCGGTCACGTCGAACCGAAACGGCTGGGCCGCGACGGACGGCAGTTTACTCCGCTCAAGATTTTTCTCAATCACTGCCGCTTTCCAGCGATGGAGCAAACGTCCCATGCGGCCGTAGGCCATCCGTGACTTTTCATTCGTCGAATTGTAATGCACCGGAGGTTCCGGTACCTGCCACTCGTCGGCACCGGTCGTCGCGTTTGCCGACTGCCTGGCCAGTTGCTCACGAAACTGCCGCATTCGTTCACCAAAGCCTGGCGGAAACTCAACAATCAGGTGATAGTCACCGTCGTGTACCAATTGCGAAGCCGTTCTCTTTTCTCCCGTTGCACCCGCTCCATCCGACGCCTTTTCATCCGACGGATGAGCGATCGTATCATGGTCGGCCAGTGTCAACTGCAGCAGATACCCGCTGTCCGGCCGGTCCAGCCAGGCGGAGGCAAATTGCCCGTCTTCAATCAGCTTGGGAAAATCTTCCAGTGAGTCCAGTTCCGCGGCGCCGAGCACCAAGACGTCGTTCGGGTGCTCTCGCATAAACTGCGAAAGCTGGAAAAAACTCATCCCCAGCAACGGATACAGCAGCAGCGGCACCACCACGATCATGAACAGCGTACGCCGATCTCGCAGCTGATCGCGGATTTCGCGTGAAACAATCAGTCGAACGTTGGACCAGTTCACTACGTGCCTTTCACAAAAGGGCTGCCTGCTTAGGAAGCACCCTGACTACTATGTCACTTTGGATTCTGTGGCTAATTCGTCAGCAGCCGGGGTGCTGAAATCATTACCCTCGGCTGCATCAACATTTGCGTCACTTTCAGAAATCAGACGAACAAACACATCTTCGAGGTTGTGCTGCTCGTACCGGTCGCAAAGCGCTTCGAGTGTGCCTTCCGCCAAGATACGACCGCGATGCATGATCGCGATCGAGTCGCACAGCCGCTCCGCCTCACTCATGATGTGCGTCGAAAACACGATACACTTGCCCTGGTCGCGAAGCTCGGCAACCGTGTCCAATAACGCCCGCGCCACCAGCACATCGAGCCCCGATGTCGCCTCGTCGAATATCAATACCGGCGGATCATGGACAATCGCGCGCGCCACCGACACTTTTTGTTTCATGCCGGTCGACATTTTGGAACCGAGCAGGTCACGGATCTCCTGCATCTTTAGCCGCTCGAACAAGTCTTCCATCCGAGCGTGCAGCGGCTCGTCGGCCATTCCGTACAGCCGGCCAAAAAATTCGACCATTTCCCAGGCCGTCATCCGATCGTAAACCGCCGTATTGGCCGACATGAAACCGATCTGATGACGCACCAGCGACGGCTGCGTCACCACGTCGAAACCAGCCACGCTGGCCGTGCCGCTGCTCGGTCGCAGAACCGTGCTCAGAATGCGCAGGGCCGTCGTCTTGCCTGCGCCATTGGGGCCCAGCAGTCCGTAGACCTGACCCGGCTCTGCGCGGAAGCTGACTCGATCGAGCGCCACAAACTCGCCCCGCCGCAAATCTGCGTACGTCTTCGTTAGCTTCTCCGCGTGGATCATCGTCACCACAGTTCCGTTTAGCGGGCCTCGCTTGCGAACCGTGTTTTGTGCGAGCCGTGTTTTGCCATGCTCTCTGGGTTCTGAACCCTAAACCCCATACCAGAGCTTAGCTTACGTTCGACGCCGCGCCAGTCGCTAAAGCCGGATCCCCGTCAATCAGCTCGTAGAAGACGTTACGCTGACGCGGAGTGTACCCCAGCTCGCAAATCGCATCACGAATCTGCGACAATGTCAAGAAATGGACCGTGCCCGCCTCCGCCACGACGTTTTCTTCGATCATCAAGCTGCCCATGTCATTGGCGCCGTAGAGCATGGCCATTTGACCTATTTTCAGGCCCTGGGTGACCCAACTTGACTGGATGTTGGCGAAATTGTCGAGATAAAGTCGGCTTACCGCGTTCGTCTTCAGATACTCATAAGCGCCTGCCGCCGAGATCTCCGCCATGTCGGTATTTTCCGGCTGAAACGTCCAACAGATATAAGCCGTAAATCCGCCCGTTTCATCCTGCAAGGTCCGCAGCCGCTCCAGATGCTCGATTCGCTCGGCGAGCGTTTCGACATGGCCAAACATCATCGTCGCCGTGCTCCGTCCGCCCAGTTGATGCCACACTCGATTCACTTCCAGCCAATCGTCCGTCAGCACCTTGCCCCGGGTAATCTCGCGACGCACCCGATCGACCAGAATCTCCGCACCGCCGCCTGGCAAACTTCCCAGTCCCGCCTGCTGCAAACGCTCGAGCACCGTGCGGAGCGGTAATTTGTTCACCTTCGTAAAGTGGTAAATTTCCGGCGGACTGAATCCGTGGATATTGATCCGCGGGAACGCCCGTTTGATATCGCGCAGCAAGTCCTCGTACCATTCGAGTTTGAATTCGGGATGCAGCCCGCCTTGCATCAAAATCTGGTCACCGCCCAACTCGACCGTCTCCGCGATCTTTTGCAGCAGTTCGTCGCGGTCGAGCACATATCCTTCCGGCGATTTCGGCCCGCGATAGAACGCACAGAAATCACAAACCGCCGTGCAGACGTTCGTGTAGTTGATGTTCCGATCGATGTTGTACGTGCGGTACGGTTCCGGGTGAAGCCGCCGCGTCACTTCGTCGGCCGCCCGACCCAATGAGGCCAAGTCGCTCGACTCCAGAAGCTGCAGACCCTCGGCCGGCGTAATCCGCTCGCCACGCACGGCCTTCGCCAATATCTCGCTCGTCGGCAACACGGTCTTTGTACCGGTAGCGATCATGTATCTTCGCCCATTCGCTCTGCGTTTAATTCTATGGTGTCCGTCCCGACACTATCCGATCCGCGCCGATTCGCGTGATTCGCTGGCCCCTCTTTTCTCGTCCGACAACAAACCGAGTTGGAACACATAGCGCTGAAACAATTCAAGTCCCTGCCGCTCGCGATCGCCTAATCGAAAATGGAGGTTATCTCGCAAATACGACATACATTGCGGTCGTGTTAAACCGAGCGATGCCGACTCGGCCGCCACGATCTCATCCAAATGGGCCAAGCCGTCGTCACGCGCCGTGTTTAACAATGCCGCGACCCTCTCCTGCTCGACGCCCTGGCGAGCGACCCACATAGCAAACACAAATGGCAGATCGGTCCAGCGGCACCACTGGTCACCCAAGTCCCAGATCTCACAGAACTCGCCTGGCGGCGAATAAACGGCCCGGTCGCCGATCAGCAGCACCGCATCCGTATCGCAGTCGGTGAAGCTTGCGCCAATCGCCAGCGGCTGTAACAGCGGCGCCACTCCATACTTTTCTTGCAGCAATATCTGAACCAACGCCACGCTGGTTCGCGAGCCTTCGTCGAGCGCCAACGTCCGTATCTCGGCCATCGGCGTCCGACTGAAAAGCTTGACGCTCAGCACCGGTCCCTGACAGGCAATGCAAGCGTCCGAGACAATCGTATAGTCCGGGCTGCGGAAGAATTCAATCGACGGGACCAGTGCCACGTCGAGACGACCCGCGGCCAGAGAATCGGCCAGTCGGCTCGGCACATCCAGCACCAACTCCGCCTCGCGTATCCGTTGGCCCAAGCCGTAAATGAGCGGCTTGCTGTTCAAATAGCTAACGGCGCCAATACGCAGCGGTCGCTCGTTTTTCTGTTCCGCACTGATCGTCATAACGGGCTCCTGCATAGCCGCCGTGTTACGCACGGCCGGAAGAACACGAGCCTCCGATTATAGAAATCGCCTCAGCTAAATCCTAGAGGGCTCACTGCCTGAGTGGCGCGCGAAGGAATGGGTGCCACCCAACGCCGTATCCGTTTGTGGGGGTCTATGCGGCGATTAAGTTTTGTGGGACTCGGGGTTTACGTTCTTCTCTTAGCCTCAGGATGCGGGGTGGGTT
>Ga0310123_10003588_pt1 | contig 11936 bp, 11 predicted proteins | sample CB6_AW_1057_MG_FD_203505 | JGI IMG/M metagenome (GOLD analysis project Ga0310123, IMG submission 203505) | Marine microbial communities from Western Arctic Ocean, Canada - CB6_AW_1057 | ecosystem: Environmental > Aquatic > Marine > Oceanic | place: Canada: Western Arctic Ocean | collected... | reverse complement strand
TGTTGAAGATCATCCAGCCCACGCCGCCGTGCTTGTGGGCTTTCATCTTTTCAGTGCTGAGCTGCATTCTTTCGTCTTTCAGTGGTGAACGCCGCTGGGGGGACTTTGTGATGGTGTCGCCTGCGATGTGGGAAGGTCCGCCTGGTCTCGGAACGTGCGTCAGATCGCGCCCTGGTCGCGCAGCGGCTCCCATCGTAGGAGGAATCGGCTGCCCGTTGCGCTTGGCGCTGGGACCTTCGCCAGCGCGTACTGTGGGGGAGGCACCGGGCGGACCACGACGGGCCTAAAGATCACTCCGCACTTGCGGCCAGACCTTGCGTCGCGAGCGATTCGGCCAGGGCCACGAGTTCGTCGCGCGGGAAGACGCCCCGGACGGTCCAGTAGCCGCCGTCGGCTGTGGTCCACTGCACCGCATTGCGGACGCCGCGCGCGAGCTGCGCTTCGTCATCCGGGAAGTTGAAGCCGATGTAGACGCCTTGGCGGCTGGCGACGACGAGGCATTCGAGGGGGCGGGTGGTGAAGCCTGGGTAGGCGGTTGGCGGGATGCGCGCATCTTTTTCGCGGGGCAGGCCGCGCCGCCAACTGCCGTAGACCAGGAGGTCGGCGCTGGCCAGGCGCGGGTTGATGAAGACGGCCGTGCTGGATCGCGCGTACCAGGTGCTGACCTCAACCAACTCTTCGGTTTCGGGGTGCAGGACGACGATCACGGCGCCGATGCGATAGCCGGTCGGGACCGGATCCAGCCTGGGGATCTCGAGCCAAGGCACGACGGTCTCTGCTTCCGCGAGATTGCGGAAGACCTGGGCACCGGGCACGTCCGCAGGGCTGCCGTCGCCGGGCGACCAGGGCGCGACGCGTGACTCCGTCGTGACGATGGTTTCGACCGCCGCGGGATCGCGAGCGACGACGAAGTCCCCCCAGCGGCGGAGGTCATCGTCGTCGGTCAGGCACGTGGAGACCGGCGCGGGCGAGGGTGTGGACTCAACGTCTGCCGTGACCGAGTCGTCCTCGGGCTGCTCGCTTGAGGTGGTGGTCGCTCCGGTAGTCGGGGCGGCGGCGTCTGGGGTGGTCAGTTCCGAGGTCAGCGGATCATCGACGGGCACCTGTTGCGATTCCGCCAACTCGTTGGCCGAACACGCAAGCAGGACGACGGCGGCAATCGCCAGCAGCAGGAGGCTCGCTCGCGATACCACTCGTGCGTTCCTCGCCATACGCTCCACGTAACCTAACGAGGTAAGCGCCGGCTCGGTTCCGCAGTTAATCGCGAAAGAGTGCCTGAGCCTGTGCCGGGTTGGGCACCGTCGGATGGTGGGCGGTGCAATCGGGTCCGACGCCGCTGCTCTATCGTCAGCCGGACCGGCACGCTCGGATCGGCGCGGCCCGAGACCCGCCGCGAGCGGCGCGCGATCAGATGGTGCCCTGGTCGCGTAACTTGGCGATCGACTCTGCGTTGTAGCCGAGGTCGGTGAGGATCTCTTCGTTGTGTTCGCCGAGCTCGGGGGTGGGCAGGTGCATGCGCCCGGGCTGCGGCGTGCGGGTCAGGTTGATGGGCTGACCGACGACGCTCAGCTCGCCGCGCGTGTGGTGGTCCATGGGCTGGGCGATGCCGAGGTGTTGGACTTGTTCATCGGCGAAGGTCTTGTCGATCGTGTTGATCGGGCCGCAAGGCACGCCCGCTTCGTTGAGCCGCTCGATCCAGAAGTCGCTCGACTCGTGCTTCGTTTTCTCGCCGATCGCGGCGTTGAGCGCGACCCGGTTCTGGGAGCGCAGCGCGCCGTGCTGGTAGTCGGGATGGTCGATCAGTTCGGGCGCGCCGATCGCGTCGCACATGCGCTGGTAAAGCCGCCCGCCCGAGGCGGCGATGTTGATGTGGCCGTCGGAGGTGGGGAAGACGCCGGTGGGGATGCCGGTGGGATGGTCGTTGCCGGCCTGGGGCGGCACCTCTTTGTCGATCAGCCAGCGCGCGGCCTGGAAGTCGAGCATTGCGATCTGGGCCTCTAACAAGGAGGTATGGACCCACTGGCCCTCGCCCGAGCGCTCGCGTTCGATCAGGGCCAGGAGGATGCCCTGGGCGAGGAAGCCGCCCGCCGTAAGGTCGGCAATGGGGATGCCGACGCGGACGGGGCCCTGCCCCGGCAGCCCGGTGATCGACATCAGTCCGCCCATCCCCTGCGCGATCTGGTCGACCCCCGCCCGATCGCCGTACGGCCCGTCCTGGCCGAACCCCGAAATACTGCCGTAGATGATGCGCGGGTTGACGGCGCGACAGGCCTCGTAGTCGATGTTTAAACGGTGCTTCACGGCGGGACGGTAGTTCTCGACCACGACGTCGGCCTTGGCGGCCAGCTTGAGGAAGATCTCGCGCGCCTGGGGGTCCTTGAGGTTGAGCGTGAGCCCGCGTTTGTTGCGGTGCAGGTTCTGGAAGTCGGGGCCCTCACGCGCGCCGGTGATGCCGTCAGCCTTCTTGGGGTCGATCGGCTCCTCAATCTTGATCACGTCGGCACCCCAGTCGGCGAGCTGGCGCGTGGCGGTGGGGCCGGCGCGGGCGCGGGTCAGGTCGAGCACGAAGATGCCGTCGAGCGGGAGTCGAACCACGTTTTCCTCCCTTGAGGACGGTCCTTTTGCGGGCGGTCGCTCGCCGGGAAAGGATAGCTTGGCTCGGCGCTAACCTGCGGCCGTCCGCCTGGGGCGGCGTGGCGCCCGCTCGCCTATTGTGTCGCGTGAAGCGCCCGCTGGCGGCGTCTTCAGGAAATGAGACGAGCATGCCCGACGATCGACGTACCGCCCTCGTGACCGGCGCTGGACGCGGCATCGGCCACGCGATCATGGAGCGCCTGCTGGCCGACGGTTACGCCGTCGTGGCGGGCGAGGTCGCGCCGGGTGGCATCGCCGCGCTAGAGGAAGAGGCCAAGCAGCACGTCGTCGACGGTGAGGACTTGCTCGTGCCGGCCGCGCTCGACGTGACCAAGCTCGACCAGATCGCGGCCGCCGCGCAGGAGCGCTGGGGCCGGCTGGACGTGCTGGTCAACAACGCCGGTCGCAACCGCGCCGTCGATTCGCTGTCGGCCTCCGGCGAGGACTGAGACTGGGTGCTGGACACCAACCTCAAGGCGGTCTTCTTCTGCTCGCAGGCGGCGGCGCGGCTGATGGCGGAGGCCGGGAGCGGGTCGATCGTCAACATCAGTTCGACGTCGGCCAGCGGGATCGAAGGTAACGCGCCCTATAGCGCGTCGAAGGCCGGGGTGATCGGCCTGACCCGTTCGATGGCGACGGAGCTGGGGCCGCCGGGCATCCGCGTCAACGCCGTCGCGCCCGGCACGACGCTGAGCGACTGGGTGGTGCGCAACCGGCCTGACGAGGAGTTGCAGGCATCGGCCGAGAGGAACCCCCTGCGTCGCAACGCGGAGCCCGAGGACATTGCGGCGGTGGTCGCCTTCCTGGCCTCGGACGACGTGCGGCACGTGACCGGCCAGGTCAATTCCGCTCCGGCGGCTGCTGGATGCCCTGATCCGCTAGTCTCCCGCTCCACGAATAGTTGGACGGGGGATAATTTAGGCAAGTAATATTGATCGTCAACTGGCAGGTCAAAGAGGGGCAGGCGGCGGCCTGGGCGGAGGTGGCGAAGGAGTTCCAGCCGATCGGCGAGCGGCTCGGCTTCCAGAACATGCGCTTCTTCACTTCCTTCGGCAACCCGACAGTGGGACCGAACCTGGTCACCTGGGCCGCCGAGCTTGAGAACGTCGCCGTCGTGGGCGCCGCGATCGACGCGTTGCCGGCGGACTCCGAAGTGCAAGCCTGGCTGGCCGGGGCGAGCGGGGCGGCGACGCAGGTGGGGACGCAAATCGCCGCCGAGGTCGTCTACTAGGGGGCGATCCCGCGCGCCGGCGGGGGGGGGGCATTCCCGATCTCCGCAGCGGAACGATCCGACCCGGAATCCGGTGTCGTTCTTGGCGTCCCGCGCCGCTAGCATGCCTGCGAACGGAGATGACGTATGACGACAACGGCCAACGACCCCGCCATGATCCAGGATTACATCGACCGCGGGATTAAGCACCTCTGGCTGCAGACGCAGCAGATCAACGATCTGCGCAAAGACGACGGCATGATCGTGATCGAAGAGGGCGAGGGGATTTACCTCACCGACGCCAACGGTCAGAAGTACATCGACGCGATGTCCGGGCTCTGGGTCGTTGCTGTGGGGCACGGGCGGACCGAGCTGGCCGACGTGGCGCGCGAGCAGATGGCCAAGCTGGGCTACGCCAACACGTTTGCCTACGCCAACAAGCCGGCGGTGGACCTGGCCAGTAAAATTGCCTCCGTTGCGCCGCCGTCGATCAACAAGGCGCTGTTCGTGAACTCCGGTGCCGAGGCCGTCGAGACGGCGATCCGGATGGCGAAGCAGTACCACTACAACAACGGCGACCGGGGCAAGTACAAGGTCATCTCGCGGGTGGGGTCGTACCACGGCGTGACGATGGGGGCCCTTTCGGTCAACGGCTCCAACTTCGTCAACCGGGCTCCGTTCGAACCGCTCTACCCCGGCAACGTGGCCGTGCCCAACGTCCTCTGCGTGCGCTGCCCCTACGAGAAGACGTTCCCCGAGTGCGACGTCTTCTGCGCCCGCACGATCGAGGACACGATCCAGTTCCACAAGCCCGAGACGATCGCCGCCTTCATCGGCGAGCCGATCTCGACGGCGAACGGCAACTGGGTGCCGGACAAGAAGTACTGGAAGGTGATCCGCGAGCTGTGCGATAAGTACAACATCATCCTGATCGCCGATGAGGTGATCAACGGCTTCGGGCGCACGGGCAAGTGGTTCGCGTCTGAACATCTGGACTTCGAGCCGGACGTGATGACGGTGGCGAAGCAGATCTCGTCGGGCTACGCCCCGATCGCGGCAGCGCTGGCGTCGGACAAGCTGGCAGCAGCGTTCGAGGGCGACCACGACAAGGCGCTGGTGGGTGGCAGCACGTTCGGCACGCACCCGGTGTCGTGCGCGGTGGCGCTGGCCAACATCGAGATCATCGAGCGCGAGAACCTGGTCGGCAACGCGGAGAAGGTGGGCATCTACCTGGCGTCGCAACTCGAGGAGCTGCAGTCGCGGCACCCGACGGTGGCCGACACGCGTGGCATCGGCCTGATGCACGTGGTGGAGTTGAAGCGCAACCCGGAGACGGGCGAGGACTTCACGGACGAGGACGCCGTGGGCGAGCGGATGCCCAAGCTGCTGCGCGAAGAGGGCATCTTGGCGCGGGCCGGTGCGTCGATTGCGGTGGCGCCGCCGTTGATCATCAACGGCGAAGAGGTGGACGAGTTGGTGGACTCGCTGGACCGCGCGATCGGGCGTCTGGAGTCGGAGTTGAGTCTGGCTTAGGGGGTTATCGCGCAACAACCAATTCCCCGATTGCTGCCTACCTGGCCAGTTGTCGCGGTGGGCCTAGCGGAATCCCCAATTCTCGAACGCTGCGACGTCGAGCCGCCAGACCTCATCCGCAGCCTCGCGGAGTTCCGACGCCAGCCCGTCGCTGGCGATGACGACCACCGTCACCCCGTGCCGGCGCACCTCGTCGACCGCCGGAACCATGTCTGCATTGCCGGTCAAGAGCAACGCGAATGACAGGTGCCCCGCCTGGGCGTCGGCCAGCATCTCGACTGCCATCAAGACATCAACTCCCTTCTGCTCAAGGCGCTGTTGCCCCTTACCCCGCCTCCCCATTCGAACATTTCCGGTGCGGACGGTGCAGTGGGGGACGGCTTCGATGGCGTTCAGATACGTTTCCATCAAGAGCCGGTTTTCGTTGTCTGCGATCTCCCCGACGCTTGCCTCGTCATCGTAGTAATTGAGCCTGTGAAGCAGTCCCCCCGAAGACGGATGGTTGCGAGTCCCGGAGAAGCACCCCATACAGACTTTCCACGGATCGGGCCTAGGCACTCCAGCGTCCGCAGCACGTTCCCGCAAGTAGCGACCATCCACGTATGCGTAGACTTGGTCACCCATGCCCCAATTCTAGCTCGGAATCCTCCCTCGAGTTTCGTTGAATCGGCGCGTGTTGATCCCGCCCGGACGTGGACTCGTGTGCACCTGATCATGAGTAGTGTCCGTAGGATCGAACGGCCGAAGGGATGGCGACGCGATGTCGAAACTCACAAGGCGGACGGAAGGCGATCCTCCTGATCATGGGGAGGTTTGGGTGTCGCTGACGAGTGTCGAGCTACGGCTACCTTCGGTCGACGTAGGGGACGTTCTGGGGTCGACGGTCCGCGTCCTAGTCTCCGGGCAAAGTGTCGAGGGGACCGTCACCCAACTCGACCCAAACAGCGACCGTGCGCTCATAGTGTGGTGAGGCCCGGACCAGATTCCGTTCGGTCCGACTATGAGCCCGCGTTCGGCCCTACAAGAACCGCTGGAGGGGGAGCTCGCGGTGGCGGGTGCCGGTCTGGTCGAAGACGGCGTTGGCGATGGCGGGGGCGATGGGGACGATGGCGGGTTCGCCGGCGCCGGTGGACTCGACGTTGGGGTCGCCGACGATGGAGACTTCGATGCGGGGGCTGTTGTTGCTGCGGGGGACGCGGTAGCGGGCGAAGTTGCCGTTGAGCAAGCGGCCGGCCTCGAAGTCGGCGCCTTCGTAGAGCGCGGTGCCGAGGCCCATCACGATCGAGCCTTCGACCTGGCTGCGCGCGCCGTCCGGGTTGACGGTGAGTCCGCAGTCGAGTGAGGCGCTGACGCGCCGGACGGTTATTTCCTTGCCCTGTACGTCGAGTTCGACGGCGGTCGCGGCGTAGCTGCCGACGTCGAGACCGAGCGCGATGCCGACGCCGCGTTCGGGGTTGCGGGAGGGTTGCGTTGCGGCCTCCCAGCCGAAGTCGGCGGCGGCGGTCTCCAGCACGCGGCGGAAGCGGGGGTGGCTGAGGTTGCGCAGTCGCAGTTCCATCGGGTCGACGCCGACCTGGGCCGCGATCTCGTCCATGTGGACTTCGCGCGCGAAGTGGTTGAGTGCCCCGCCCAGCGAGCGGTAGGAGCCGGGCGGCAGCGGGCTGGCTCCGCCCGCCACGACGCAGCGCACGTGGTCGACATCGTAGGGGGTGGGCGAGCCGCGCTGGCCGATCATGGGGCGCTCGGCGGTGGTGTGGGCGGCGTAGAAGTCCCAGGCCTGGAGGATTCCGTCGTTGTCGAAGCCGCTTCGGATCGTGATCAGGGCGGCGGGGCGGAAGCTGGCCCAGGTCATCTCTTCTTCCCGTGTGTGGGCGACGCGCACCGGTCGACGCATGATGCGCGCCAACCGCGCCGCCTCGTGGGCGGGGCGGTAGACGCTCTTGCCGCCGAAGCCGCCGCCGATCTCGGGCGCGATGACGCGTATGCGTGACTCGTCGATCTCGAAGCGCTGCGCCAGTTCGGCGCGGATGCCGAAGGGGCGTTGCGTGCCGGCCCAGACGGTCAGCTCGTCGCTCGACTCGTCGTCGCCCGACCACTCGGCGACGGCGGCGCGCGGTTCCATCGGCGCGTTGGAGACGTAGGGGGCGAAGTAGGTGGACTCGATGGTGTGGGTCGCGGCGGCGAGGGCGGACTCGACGTCGCCTTCTTCTTGTGTCGTGACGGGGTCCTGGGCCGACTCGGCCAGCAGGGTGGGCAGATCCCAGCGGCCCACATGGTCGGTTTGCTCGTCCCAATCAGCCTGGACCAGGGTCGCGGCGAGGTCGGCCTGCTCGTCGGTTTCGGCCAGCACAGCGACGATCGATCCGTCGCGCACGACGTCGACGACGCCGGGGAGCTGGGCCGCGACCGTCCAGTCGGCGTCGCGCAGGCGCGCGCCGTACGTCGGCGGGCGCAGCACCGTCGCGAAGAGCATGCCCGGCCGCCGAATGTCTTGGGAGTAGAGCGATGCGCCGGTCACCCGCGCGATCGCGTCGACGCGAGCGGTCTCGCTGCCCATGACGGTGAAGTCGGACTCGGCGGTCAGCTCCACGTCATCGTCGATCTCGACGAGGTGATGTGCGTCGCCGATCAGCTCGGCGTAGGAGAGGCCGTGCGCGGCGCCGGACTTCGACTCGACGCGGCCGTCGCGGCAGAGAAGGTCGGAGGCGGGCAGGTCGAGTCGGGACGAGGCGAGGTCGAGCAGGGCGTGGCGGGCGCTAGCCGCGGCCTTGCGCAACTGGAGGCCGGTGCGCAGCGTCGACTGGCTGCCGAAGGTGCCCATGTCCCAGGGCGTGCGGCCGGTGTCGCCGAGCACGACGTCGACGGCGTCGAGCGGCAGCCGCAGTTCGTCGGCGGCCTCGACGGCGAGGCCCCAGCGGATGCCCTGGCCGTACTCCACCTTGCCGGCGAAGGCAGTGGCCTGGCCGTCGGGGTGGACGACGAGCCAGGGGTGCGGTCCGTAGTCGGGCGTGACGTTGCCGTAGGCACCGCGGGCGTAGCCGCTGCGCGGGGCCGGGAAGCCGAGCGCGCCGCCGCCCTGCACCCAGAGTCCGGGGGGCTGGGTGTCGAGCAGTGCGGCGTCGACGGGGTCCGGTGCGTCGGTTGTTGGGGGGGTCATGGCGCGCCGTTCCGTTCGGCGGCGAGCGCGACGGCGTCCTCGATGCGCTGGTAGGTCCCGCAGCGACACATGTTCTCGGACAGCGCCTCGCGGATCTGGGCGCGGGAGGGGGAGGGGTCGCGTTCGAGCAGCGCGACTGACGTCATAATGAAGCCCGGGATGCAGTATCCACACTGCATCGCGTTGCAGTCGACGAAGGCCTCCTGCACGGGATGCAAGACGTTCTCTGTACGTAATCCTTCGATAGTGCGCAGATCACCGCCGGCGACGGCATCGGTGGTTGTCATGCAGGCGCGCAGGACCTGTCCGTCGACGAGGACGGTGCAGGCGCCACACAGCCCTTCGCCGCAGCCGTACTTGGAGCCCGTGAGGCCGAGGTCGAAGCGGAGGTAGCTAAGCAGGTTGCGGCGGACGTCTTCAAGCTCGTGGGCCGAGCCGTTTACACGGATTTGCATTGTCGCCTCTCGCTGGTGCCGCCCGATGGTAATCGGTCGCTGTGGCAGGCGCGAAGGGGCGTTGGTTGGTGGGATCTGGTCATAGGGAACGGGATATGATCAATTCCTGTATGCGCAGTTTTGAGGATTTGCGGCCTGTCAGCTGCGGCCTAATTTCAATCCACGGTGTGGTGGTTTTCCCCCTATTTTAGGTCAACCCGCCAACAGTCCAAACCCGCCAATTTGGGATGACGCGACACCAGATGTGAGAAACCCCCGCTCCCCCGCGGGGGTTTTTCTTTTTAAGTCTGCCGCGGGATCGAGTTGGCCTGCGTCGATTGTGCGCTTCGCGTCAGTCGCCGTGGATCGCGATGTGACTGGTTGCGGAGAGCATGGCTCTGCGAGGTGGGGAGATCGGAAGTCGCTGCTAGACGAGGGCTTCGATCAGGTGCGGACCAGCTTCGGCGACGGCGTTGGCGAGCGCGCTGTTGAGCTCGTCGGCGGTGGTGGCCTGACTGGCGGGGACGCCGAAGCCTTTGGCGATGGTGACCCAGTCGAGGCGCGGGCCACTGAGCGCGGTCAGGGCGCGGGCCGCGGGGCCGGGCTCATCGACGCCCGCCCGTCCGAGCTCCGCCTGCAAGATGCGATAGGCGTCGTTGGCCGCGATCACGACGGTCACGTCGAGCGCTTCACGCGCCATCGTCCAGAGCGATTGGACGGTGTACATGCCGCTGCCATCGGCCTCGAAGCAGAGCACGGGCTGGTCGGGCGCCGCGATCGCCGCCCCGACCGCCGTCGGAAGGCCCTGTCCGATCGCGCCGCCGGTCAGCCCCAGCGTCGTGTGGGGGTTGGCGGCGGCGCTAAGCGCTTCGAAAGCTGCCGCCGAGGTCGCGGCTTCGCTGACGACGATGGCGTTCTCGGGAATCGCGGCGGCCAGCGCCTGGCCCAGCGAGCTCACTTTCAATTCGCCGCTGGCGGGCTCGAGTGCAGTCCGCTCGTCGAGCGCGATGTCGGACGGTGCGCCGAGTGCATCGGCCAGCGTTTCGAGCGCCGCGACGCAGTCGTGCTGGGGCTCGCAGAGCGTGACGACGGCAGCCGACTCGGGGGTGAGGCGGCTGGGGGTGTCGGGGTAGCCGAAGAAGGCGACCGGGTCGAGCGCGCCGGCCAGGATCAGGGTGTCGATGCCTTCCAGCGCTTCGAGCGCCGGCTCGGGGAAGTAGGGCAGGCGGGGGAAGTCGGGCAGGTGACGACCCGCGTCCCGGGTGGCGCCGAAGGTCTCGATGAAGACGCGGCAGCGGTCGCCGGACGCGGCGGTCACACGTTGGGCGGCGCGCAGGGCTGGGGCGCGCAGGGCCGGTCCGCCGAGCATGATCGCGACGGAGGTCGAGTCGCGCAGGGCGCTGGCGGCGGCGTCGATGGCGGCGGCCGGGACTGTTGCCGGTGCCGCTGGTGTTGGCGCGGGGGCCGGGCCGCTGGAGTCGGACCACTGCGCATCCTGCGGCACGATCAGCGTCGCGACCTGGCCCGGAGGCGCGAGGGCCGCCGCCACGGCGGCGGCGCCGTCGGCGGGGAGGCTGTCGGCGTCCTTGGCGGAATGGACCCAGTTGGACATCGGCGAGGCGAGGCCGACGATGTCGGAGGCGAGGGGGGCGTCGGCGGCGAGGTGCCAGCTGGCGTGGTCGCCGACTAGGTTGATGATGGGGCTGCGAGCGCGCCGGGCGTTGTGCAGGTTGGCGAGGCCGTTGGCGAAGCCGGGGCCGAGGTGGACCAGGGTCAGGGCGGGCCGGCCGGTGATGCGGCCGTAGCCGTCGGCGGCGCCGGTGCAGACGCCCTCGAAGAGCGAGAGCACGGGGCGGATCTCGCTGACTTCGTCGAGGGCGGCGACTAGCTGGATCTCTGTGGTGCCGGGGTTGGCGAAACAGGTGTCGACGCCGGCTTGGGCGAAGGTGCGGAGGAGGGCTTCTGCGCCATTCATGAGAGGTGTCCTCGTTTCCACCAGCAGTCTCGCAGAGGTCACCTCAGCGCGCCAAGTGCAGGTACTCTTTGATGACGAGCGTAGTCATGAAGGAATTGATCCCGTGTCGAAGGGACGTTGTGATCGCCGTGGCAGGGTGGTCGATAGCACCTGTGATCGCGCTCGTAGAGGGACTGATAGACGAGCGATCCGCGACGGAAGTGGCGCTCACGGTACTTGGCGAAATGGCGTTGGCGACGGTACTCCTCGCCGCAGCTCGTCAGGTTTTCAATCCGCAGCCCCGGGCCTTGCCCGATGGCGACCTCGTGGAACAACTGAGTCAGTGGCTCTACCGACAGGGATATGGCGTCAAGACAGAATCAGGCGTGATCGGGCGCCCGAACGCCATCTCTGTGACGGACAGTGGTGGTGGCGTCCTGTGGGTGAGCAAGTTACCCGCGCATCCGGTGATCACCGTTGCAGGCTCGCGGCAGACGACGAATGACGAACAGAACGTCTTCACCGCGATGGACCCAGCGAGGCAAGCGGCGATGCTCTCTGAGATGCGGACCGACCTGGTGAAGATGGGGTTCTGGTGGGTTCCGAACGACACGGTCGGCTGTTTCGGGCTGACATTCTTTCTCAACTTGCCTGTCAATCGCGACTTGACTGAGGCGACGCTCCTTAGCGCGGTCGAGCGAGTACGAGGTGCGGGGTTCGTCGTCGGAGAGATCGTCCTGCGGGAGACAGAGCAGGCGATGTTGTCTGAGTGGGCGACCCCAGCAGCGCCGACGGAACCTGGAGGCCCGGTTTCGCCTTCGGATCTGCGCGTCCAGCCGTAGCGATGTCGACCTTCGGCCGGACCGGGCGACGGGAGCAGTGCCGGAAGCGCTGTACGTGAACATGGCGGCCCGACGGACGGCCCCCGTCCCTGAGGGAGAAGAGCAACCTAGGGGGGCTCCCCAAGCTCCAGCAGAAGGCTCCGCCCTCTGCACTCCGGAGGGGGCGGCTTCA
>Ga0310123_10003587_pt1 | contig 11940 bp, 13 predicted proteins | sample CB6_AW_1057_MG_FD_203505 | JGI IMG/M metagenome (GOLD analysis project Ga0310123, IMG submission 203505) | Marine microbial communities from Western Arctic Ocean, Canada - CB6_AW_1057 | ecosystem: Environmental > Aquatic > Marine > Oceanic | place: Canada: Western Arctic Ocean | collected... | reverse complement strand
AACCGGGAAACAAAGATAAGGCCGTACCTGACCCGCCTGCCAATTTCAAGAATGTTCGTCTGTTCTGCATATCTGCCTTTCTACGTCGGAGGAACCCAAAAAAACAGTGGCAAAGTGAGCGGTCGAGGAACCCGAACGGAGACATAAACAAACGAGGTACTATGATAACTTAACTTGGATACATCCTTCGCTGCCAGCCTGAACCCGACTCAAATTGTGATGTCCTAATATGTCCGGTTCCAGGCGAAGGATATACAGTTAACTTGCATCACGTGCGACTTGCGCTGCGATCTTTTTTAGATTGACCTGTTCTCCAGTTTTCGGGAACCGATGCGGCAACAGCCACCAAGTCTCGGTGAAAGATGCGGACTGGCTAGGCGTGAGTTTCTCACGCGGGCCAATTGGCTCCAGCTCGCACATTGGGATATCCTGCTTTTCAGGATAATATATGGAAACGGTTAATCCGGCGACCTCGTTATAAACACGATTCGGATAAGTCGGAAACCGTTTAACGAACATCATGTTGTTGTTCATCAAGTAGGCAAACCAGCCAGCGTACGAATCCATGCCCAACTTCGGAAGCTTTGGTGGTGCCGTGATCTCTAGGAAACCGTCGCGCACACGAATATTAGGATCTTCGGGACGAAAATTGATCGTCCGGATTCTGGGACCATACATTACATAGCCGTGCGGAAAACGACTTTGCTGAGTCAGTGGAATCACACAGATGCCCCCGTGTAACGCATACGTGCGGCTCCAATGGCAGTATTCCTTAGTGTCCTTTGAGACGTTTTTAATTGTTTGCTTACACTCTAATCGTGATGAATCTTCGCTCAATGTAAAATCACGAATCAGTTGAACTCCGGTGGGCTTGTCCTTCACACTCACCAAACGTGCCGACAACGGTCCGGTGATCTGGCTGGACCAACGACCCATCCACAGCTGAGGATGCTGCGGAATGGTTTGCTCTGGTCCAATGTCAAACCGACCGCCATCCATCGAGCATTCCTTCTTCCCTGATTCGTACTGCCAGCCCTCGCAACCCGGCGGCAAATACAGTGCATTCTCGCCTCTAAACGAATACTCCAACACTCTCCCTCCGGCTGCCGGACAAAGCGTCACCCGCGTGCTGTCATTTTCCAGACGCAAACAATCTTCGTATCCGTAGAACTTGACGACACGCGCACCGACAACGTTGTCCTCTGCACGGACAGAACAAACGAATGATCCGACCAGGAACCAGATAGTGATGTTGTACGCAATGTTGCTGGAGTTCATATTTGTCCTTTCATGTCGAAATGACCAACCCTTCATGGCAAGCAACAAAATGAAAATCGTGACCGCCAGTAGCAAGTGGGGCCGAGGCATCGAGAAGTGTTTTTTGGAGAGGGCACTCATTCACACTTCAGTTGAGTCGACATTAGACGGCAATGTCAAGGCATAGCAGGGGACTGTACCAAAAGAACTGCCCGAATCACCGATTGCCAATCAGTGTCGATGGAACGTTTCCTGATTCAATCACTGTGTGACGCGCTGTACTGGCCTTAAATTGGTCGACTTTCTCTGTTTTCTTGTTGGCTAATAACGTACCCGAAATTCGCTAAGTTCTTTCATCCCAATTGGCTCGCTGACTACGCGATCGGTAATATTTCCTTCGAGCGCCGCATCAATCTGATCAAGAAATCCCTGCATCGAGCACGATTCGGCTTCAACCACTAGTTCCACGGTTCCATCGGGTAAGTTCTTTACATAACCAACGACGGGTAAATGCCCTGCGATCGTCGCCACGGTGTAACGAAATCCGACTCCCTGCACGCGGCCGTGATAGATAATCCGTCGTCTTACTCGTGTAGTTTCCATTCGTTCATTCGACATCGGATTCGCCCGGGACACTCAATCTGGAGTTCCACACTCTCTGATCCTTAGTGTGTCGTCAAAGGCGTAATATTTCCAGTTGGTAACCTACGATACTGATTCGCGTTGACCAGTCATGGTACGTACCGGTTTGTGTGTCACAGAGTCCCACGACCGCCATGTTCCGTGAAACTGCCCATGACGATCCACTCTCTCTCCAACGTACTAACTACCATATCTATTGAGAGGTTATCCTGGCCGATCGCCTGGAAAATCGTCAGTTGCCCCGACGACATAGAATCGGTTGGTCCAAAGGGTTAGAACCGGAAAGCCCAAACCGATAGACCTAGGACTTGGAACATACCAAAACCCCGTTAAGTCCCAACAGAGCAATACCCACGTGAATGACAACAAGCTGGTTCTTGGTTCTTTTGTGTAGAATATTAAGGCTTCTGGACCCCGAACTCGTTAATCTCCCTGGACACATCATCACAATTTCACTATCAACCCGACCTCTCACTTCTCTCTCCCAACTGCAATCCACTGTAATTCCTAAGTTGTACAACGGCGGAGGCACGGATGCCTGCAGAAGCGGCACCTGGCTTGCGCGAGCTTTGGGTGCGCAATCGGGGCTTGATTTTCCCTGGACTCATCGTGACATCGGTGCTGGTGCTCGTAACACCACTGCCGCCGATGTTGATGGATCTCTTGTTGGCAGGCAACGTAACCATAGCCGTCGTCATTCTATTGACGACCATTTACGTCAACCGACCGCTTGAGTTCAGTGTTTTTCCGGCCCTCTTGCTAGGAACAACATTGGCGAGACTTGTGCTGAACGTCGCCACAACGCGTTTGATTTTGACCGGCGGCGCCTCCAAAGGAACAGGAGCAGCCGGTGGAGTGATTGAAGCGTTCGGACAATTCGTGGCGAGCGGTGAAATCGCCGTCGGTCTGATTTTGTTCGTCATTCTGGTGACCATTCAATTTCTGGTCATCACCAAGGGGGCAACCCGTATCAGCGAGGTGGCCGCACGCTTCGCTCTGGACGGTATGCCCGGCAAGCAGATGGCCATCGATGCCGACATGAATGCCGGCTTGATCACCCAGAACCAGGCCAAGTGCCGCCGCGAAGAAATCACTCAACAAGCCGACTTTTACGGAGCCATGGACGGTGCCAGCAAATTCGTTCGCGGCGATGCAATTGCTAGCATAGTGATCACGCTGATCAATATCGCTGGCGGACTGTACGTGGGCATGGTCAACCATGAAATGCAGTTCAACCGTGCAGTCGAAGTGTTCACCACACTGACGATCGGCGACGGACTGGTGACTCAGATTCCTGCGTTCTTAATCTCACTGGCTGCTGGTCTGATCGTGACACGGACATCAGTTGACAGCGATTTGCCGCACGACGTCGTCAGCCAACTATTCCGTCACCCAGAAGCGATGTTCATGGCGGCAGCTTTTCTGTTGGCGCTGGCATTTACCGGCTTGCCGACTGGACCGATTTTGATTTTGGGAACTAGTTGCGCGATGATCGGTCTTGCATTGCATCGAAGCAAAAACTTCGCCGAACAAAGCGAGCAGGAGAAGGAAGCGCAGAAAGCCAAAAAACGTCCCGAGCCACGACCCGAAGACAATCTTCTGGTCGATCCGTTGGAGCTGGAATTGGGTGTCGGATTGATCCGCCTGGCCGATCCAGCTTCAGGAGGTGACCTTTTGGAACGTGTGACACGAGTCAGACATAAGATCGCACAAGAGTTGGGCATCATCCTGCCAAAAGTCCGCATTCGCGACAACATCCACCTGGAACAACAGCAGTATCAAGTCAAGATTCGAAACTTTCCCGTCGCGTGGGGCGAATCGTATATAGACGGACTACTGGCGATCGACACGGGCACCACTACGGACGAAATCCCTGGTATTGATACGACCGAACCTGCCTTCGGACGACCGGCCAAGTGGATCGAATTCGCTCAAAAAGAACGTGCCGATCTGCTGGGATACAGTGTCGTCGAACCAACCGCTGTAATCATCACACACCTGACCGAAGTGGTGCGCGTACACTCATCCGAACTGCTTACTCGGCAACAGGTGCATCAGCTCTTGGACAATCTGAAAAAGACATCGCCCAAGGTAGTTGATGAATTGATTCCGAGCGTCCTGAAGACCTCGCAGGTGCATCAAATCTTGAGCAATTTGTTACGCGAACTCATTCCAATACGCGACCTCGAGACAATCTTGGAGACGTTGGGCAACTATGCCGATCGCATCAAAGAATTGGGAATCTTGACGGAATACGTGCGGACCGCGCTGGCCAGGACCATTTGTCAGCAATATAGGGACAAGAATCACGTACTGCGAGTCGTCACGCTTGATCCGGCACTGGAAGACATCTTGGCGGCCGGTTTCGACTTCAACGACAGCGGTCTCGTCGTCAAACTATCGCCACAAGTGGCAGAAAGGGTAGTTGGCGACTTGGTCGATCAGTTGGAACGCTTGATTGCATCTAGCCATTATCCCGTGCTGTTGTGTAGTACTCCGGCCGTGCGTGCCGGTCTGAAACAGGCAACTTTGTCCGTCTTACCAAAGGTTGCAGTGATCAGCTTGAGTGAAATTACGCGCGATACGCAAGTCGAATCAGTCGGTCAAGTCAGCGTCGAATGCCTGCAGAGAGTTGGTGTCGCTGTCGCCTAATTGGTTGTCAATCGATAAGGATCAACGAACATGAATGAAGTTCGGACATTCAGAGCAACTACCATGCAAGAAGCCCTCGATATTGTTCACCGAGAAATGGGAGCTGAGGCCGTCATCTTGCACACTCGGCAAATCGCCCATCGTCGGTTTCTGCCTTGGCGGAAGCCGAACCAGGAAGTCGAGATCACGGCTGGATTGGGAGTCAACATTCGTCAGCCGGTTGCCCAGCTCCGAGAAAACCAGCAACTAACAGCGAGTTCCGCATCGAAATCGTGCGAGCAAGTGCACGGTGTCATGACTCCGCACACACATCAAACAGGGTCATTTTCCGCGCGATCTGTTGCAGAGCAAGATTACTTGGTCCCTGGCGGACTCAGCACGAGAAAATCATCAGCCCAACCGAGCCGTGTGCAAACCACCCGACCGCCCTTTGCCCAACTTTCGACGCCAATGGCCGAACAATCTTTGACGGACAGACAGAGGCCACATGCAAATCATGCATCCGTAGCCGGTCCTCTAACAACGTCCCCAACAGCAGCGAGCGATCCTCAGTTGGACCAGACAGCCACGTTCGCGACTCAATTGGCGTCAATTCAAAAAATGGTCGAAAACCTAGGGCGCATTCGAAACACCGGCGGAACGGAAGAGATTCCCAACGAACTCTTTCATCTGTACACCGACTTGATCGATGCCGATGTCGAAGACGATCTGGCCCGAGATCTGATCTTCCGCTTGCGGCAGAATGCTACTCCCAGTCAACTTAGCGATGCTACAGTCGCCACAGCGCTGTTAACCGGAATGGTTGAATCCGAAATTTGTTGTTCCAATCCGATTACGCCCACACCAGGACAGCGAAAAGTCGTTGCGCTGGTCGGCCCCACGGGCGTCGGCAAGACGACCACCATTGCTAAACTCGCTGCAAACTTTCGGCTGCGTGACGGAGTGAAGATGGGCCTGGTTACGGTCGACACTTACCGAGTTGCAGCGGTCGAACAACTGCGAACCTATGCGGAAATTATCGATTTACCGATGAAGGTCGTCACCAGTCCGTTGGAAATGCGGCGTGCACTGGACGAACTGACGGCGATGGACTTGCTGCTGATCGACACCGCCGGACGGAGCCCACGCGACGAATTGCAGATACAAGAACTAAAAACATTACTGGCGGAAGCGGATGTGGATGAGGTGCATCTGGTACTGAGTCTAACTGCAAGCGTGCGAAGCCTGGAAGCAACTGCTGAAAAGTTCTCCGTGGCGAACACAACTTCGATCATTCTGACGAAGCTCGACGAGGCGGCTGTCATGGGTTCGCTGTTGTCGGTTGCTCGAAAAGTTCCGTTGCCGATCAGTTACTTGACAACAGGACAGGACGTCCCAGACGACATCGAACCCGCGAATGCTTCGCGCATTGCCCGTCTAGTCTTGGGGCAGGATCGCCTGTTTGACTGATCATTGATTCAATATCCTTCAATCGTCGATGCTCCAGTAATGTAACAGATCACACATCATCCCAATATCGCGAATCATAATCATTCATGAGTGACCAAGCCGACATTCTGCGAGACTTGATGCAGCGCCGGCAGCGGGAAGCTGTTGTGCCCAAACCGCCGATCAGGCGAACAGCGCGAACAATCGCGATCACCAGCGGAAAGGGAGGCGTCGGCAAAAGCAATATCGCGCTAAACCTAGCCATCGCGCTGGCTAAGATGGACGCGTCGGTCTGTATTCTCGACGCGAACTCGGGACTGGGTAACATCGACCTGCTCTGTGGTTTGAACGGATATTGGAATCTTTCGCATGTGGTAACCGGCACACGCTCGCTGAAAGACATTGTGTTGAAAGGGCCATGCGGCATTAACGTCATTCCTGGCGCCAGCGGCCTAGCTGATGTGGCCGATGATTCTGAATCGGTCCAAACGGAAATCCTTCACCAAATGCAGCATTTGGAACGAGCTCACGATTTTCTGATTATCGACACTGGCACGGGTATCCATCAGCATGTCCGGCAATTCGCGATCGCCGCCGACGTGGTGCTGATTGTGACCACAGCCGAACCCACTTCGATCGCTGACGCTTACGCAACAATCAAAGCCTTTGCCGGAGGCGACAGCGCTCAGTTAAAGACGCTCGTCAATCGTGCCGATTCACCGCAACAGGCCCGCGCGATATTGAATCGTCTACAACAAACGGCCCGAATTTTCTTACGGACCGAGGTCGGATCGATCGGTTTTATCCCGAATGAGCAGAGCGTCGTTCAAGCAGTGGCCAAGCGGACTCCGTTCATCCTAGATTCGCCGCAAGCTGGCGCATCTCAGGCGGTTCATCAATTAGCCCAGCGACTGAAAAATCTGACGGACGCCCAACACGATCGCGGTTCATTTTTCGCCCGCCTCTGGAATCGACTGACTCGAAAGGCGGCCTAGTGCCCCATAACCATAATCCCGCATCAAAACGGACCCTAAAACTGGGCTCTGGGAATAGGAAGCAGTTCTACCGACTAGGAAAAATGTAACGGAAATATTGATTTTTCTGGTTGCTGTTGCCGATAGATATCGACAAGAGAGATATAGTCGCAATGCATCGCCGACTGCAGCGACAATTTGCGGGGTTGACCCAGACGTAAATTAAAAAACAGTAGCCAAGCAACTTACCAGCAGGCTACTACTGATCGTGTTTGTCACGGTATCGCTTCGCAAACTTCGAAAGCACGATGCGGGCGGCAGTGATTGTGACGACCGTGTTTTACGGTTTAGATCTGATCATGGGCGAATTGGCTCGTTGTGTCGTGGAAGAAAACATGGAATTAGAAGTTCGGCGGATACTTGCCGAGGAATTCGAATCACAATCGTGAGGCCGTTGAGCCGACAAACTTGGATGACTGACCACGGAGGGATCTATGGCGACTAAGGTCACCGACCAGGCTGTACTGAAACAATGGAAAACTTACAAACGGGACCAATCTGACCAGCAATTGCGCAACGCGCTGATCGAAAAATATCTGCCGCTGGTTCGTTATAACGCTGAACGTGTTTGGCAGAAGCTGCCGGAAGGTGTCGATCTGAATGACTTGATCTCCGCTGGAGTTTTTGGCCTGATGGACGCCATTGATGCTTTCGATTTGGGACGGGGCGTAAAATTCGAAACGTATTGCGTCCCCCGCATCCGCGGAGCCATGCTGGATGAACTTCGCACAATGGACTGGGTGCCCCGACTAGTCCGCAGCAAAGCCAGTAAGCTGGAAGCCGCTCGCAAACAGGCCGAAGCGAATTTGGGCCATCCGCCCACTGACTCTGACGTAGCCCAACGGATGCAATTGACTCAGGAAGAATACGACAAGCTCAAAACCGAAGCCAACGCTGTCAACCTGGTCAGCATGAATAAAAAGTGGTACGAGACCGACAGCTATAAAGATGTCCGTGAGATCGATATCCTAGAAGATAGTAAAGGCGAAGACCCCACAAAAAGCATCCAAAAACGGGATTTGATGAAGCTGGTCACGAAAGGTCTGACGCGCAATGAACGACTAATTATCATCCTGTACTACTACGAAGAGTTGACGATGAAAGAGATCGGTAACACGCTGGGCTTATCCGAATCCCGTGTCAGCCAATTGCATTCCAGCATCGTCGGTCGGCTCAAAGACCAACTCAGACGTCGCCGGCCGGAATTTGGGTAGATTAAAAGCAACCGCTTTCAAAACTATTTACCACGCACGTTGCCAAATTGCTCAATCTGCAACCTTGGAGAAACGTGGTAACCTAATCTGTCGGCTTCTAACTTTAGCCACTCGGTCTTCCTCATCAATTGGTCCGCATTGATGGCCTGCGGCATCAGCCAAACGTGGTCGGATGTGGCGTTTGCAAATCGCGCCAAATAATTCTGAACTTCGTCAACGTCTTCGCGACGATCGATTACGAATTTCAGTTGGTACGAATACTCACCGATAAGACGCCGGACGACTTCTGGATTGTCGCGGAGACGGTTATGGCGTTCAGACCACTGCCCCAACTGCGGCGTTGAATTCGTCAGTTTGGGACTGACTGACATTAAATCGGAGTGAACTGGACGAAAAACAGTTGCCGCCGTTTCAACAGTCACGAACTTGCCCACTTCAGCCAATGCCAGGGTTAACGGCACCACGTCCGGCTGGAGCATTGGTTCCCCACCAGTCACAACAACATGCTGGCAGTCAAACTGCTTGACTCGCTCGAACACCGTCTTCCACGTTTTGTGGTATCCTTCCGGATGCCAAGACGTGTATTTGCTGTCGCAAAACCAGCAGCGCAGATTGCAACCGGTCGTTCGCACAAACACCGATGGCGTTCCCGCAAACTGCCCTTCACCTTGGATCGAATGAAAAATTTCAACAATTCGCACAATCATTCCTACTCAAGCGGTTACCCCAGTGAATGACGGTTACACTCCGATCCCCTCACCTGGCTTAGACAGTCGCCCCTGGATGCACGACGTATTCCAAAGGATCGGCCAAACCGGCTTCGGAAAAACCTTTCAAACGCAATTGACACGAATCGCATCGTCCACACGATCGTCCGGAAGTATCCGGATCGTAACAACTGAGTGTTAAGCTGTAATCCACTCCCAATGTTGTTCCTTTGTCAATGATTTCGGCTTTGGTCAACGAAATCAATGGTGTATGAACCTTCCACTGTTGTCGGCCTTCGACACCTGACTTGGTTGCCAGGTTAGCAAGGCTCGAAAATAACTCTATGAACTCCGCCCGACAGTCAGGATAGCCACTGTAATCGATCGCGTTCACTCCAATAAACAAATCCAACGCACCAATCACTTCTGCCCACCCCATGGCGATTGACAAAAAAATCGTATTGCGGGCTGGAACATAAGTAATAGGAATACCCGTCCCGATCTCAACATCGCTGCGATCTTTCGGGACATCGATATCCGTCGTTAGCGCTGATCCGCCGAAATCACGCAGGTCCAGCTTGAAGACGACATGATCTGTGACATCGTTCGCCTCACAAACTCGTCGTGCGGCGCCCAGTTCGAACCGGTGTCGCTGCCCGTAATCAAACGAGATTGCATAAAGCTCGTAACCATCGCTGCGCGCAACAGCCAACAGAGTGGCGGAATCCAACCCGCCACTAACTAGTACAACTGCTCGCCTTCGAACCACTGACATTAAGTTGAAGTCTGGCGAAAAGAGATGCAAAATTCAACACGTTCGCCCGGAGCCGACCATGGCAACGGTCGCCATCGACCGATCAGATCGTTACAATTTTTATCAAACTGTCGGCGGCGAGCCACTTATCCGAAGAAAGCCGAACGTGGCAACGAGTTCCGATTGGATCATTTGGCAATTGGCAGACTCCGCATTTCCGTCGGGCGGATTCGCCCACTCAGGCGGAATCGAGGTGGCGTTGCGGTGGGGCGAGTTGCGGCGAGCCGATGACCTTGACGAATATTTGAAGACCAACTTAACTCAGATAGCTCATAGCGGGGTTCCGTTTGTCCTGGCAGCAAACCAAGACCCCCAGCAGTTCGAAGAACTGGATCAACTTTGTAACGCATTTTTGAGTAACCACGTCGCGAACCGCGCCAGCCGTGCTCAAGGACAGGCCTTTCTGATCGCGGCCGAAGCAGCATTCCAACGCGACTCATGCAAGAAACTGCGAACATTACTGAACGAGGGACATTTGATCGGACATCTTCCGGCAGTTTTTGGTTTCGTGACTGCCGAATTGGATATCGATTCGGAATCAGCAGCTCGTTTATTCTTGTACATCGGCTTGAGAGGCTTGGTTTCGAGTGCAGTCCGGCTAAACCTGATTGGTCCGCTCAAAGGACAAGCAATTCAATCAACTCTCGGTCCGTTTGCCGATCAACTCTGCGACCAATGCATCTGCCGGCGCGTCGACGAGGTTGCACAAACCGCTCCGATCATCGACATTCTACAACAAACCCAGGATCGGCTATATTCTCGATTGTTTCAGAGTTAGAAGTCAGCATTTTTGGGATTTGGAAGAGGTAACGACTGATGCATTCCCCCCACTCGCACGATCACGATCATGACCACGATCTCTTGGACCATCCGGGCCATTTCCATAAGCGATCGATGCCGCTGCCGGAACGTGATTACTCAAAACGAACCTTCACTGTAGGAGTCGGCGGGCCGGTAGGAAGTGGAAAGAGTGCGCTGGTGCTGGCTTTGTGCCGAGGACTTCGGGATCGATTCGAATTAGCTGTTGTGACAAACGACATTTTCACGCGCGAAGACGCCGAATTCCTAATCCGCAATGAGGCCTTGGAGACCCAGAGAATACATGCTGTGGAAACAGGCGGATGTCCGCACGCGGCAATTCGGGAAGACATTTCGGGCAACCTGGTGGCGGTCGAACAGCTCACAAGTCGATTCCACCCCGACATGCTGCTCTTGGAATCGGGTGGTGACAACCTGGCAGCAGACTTCAGTCGCGAACTGGCGGACTACACGATTTACGTGATCGACGTAGCTGGTGGCGACAAAATTCCGCGCAAAGGTGGTCCTGGAACGACACAATCCGATCTGCTGGTAATCAACAAAGTCGACTTGGCCGACGCAGTGGGTGCTGATTTGTCCTTGATGGAACGCGATAGCCGCACTATGCGCGGCGATGGACCATTCGTTTTTGCTGAGGTCAAGAATGGCAAAGGCGTCGATGCAATCATCCGGCACGTCGTTGACGCGTGGAAACATCGAACTGAAACGACCAAGTCGAACTAAGCCGTCGTCTGCTCACCTGCGACTGAATAACACAGCACGTGCGTTACTAGATAACACGGCGTCTTCGAGACGACCCATGAGCGGTTACTGACATAATCGCCGTTTATCATTCGTTCGGTGCGTGCCTTTCCAGATACGATTGCAGCATAACTTGAGCGGCCACTTGGTCAATTCGCGCTTTGCGTTTCTTTCGACTCAATTCGGTCTGCTGCAAGTACCGCTCGGCCGTGACCGTTGTCAAGCGTTCGTCCCAGAAACAAACAGGAAGTCCAATAGCATTAATGGCCCATTGTCCAAAACGTCGAGCTTTCTGTGCTTGTTCACCCTCCTCACCACTCATGTGCATCGGCAGGCCGACAACTATTCCAACTACCTGGTATTCAGCAACCAACGCGGCAAGATACCGACCGCCTTCGTCCTCACTCCGCCGAATGTAGGTCGCCAGCGGTAGGGCGATTGTTTGTTCGCGATTGCAAATGGCAATGCCGACTCGCTTACTACCATAGTCTAGTCCCAGCAGAGCTCCTTGCCGGGATAACGAATCTTGATCAAAGGAATCGCTCATAACCGTGTTTCTCGATCAATGCAACTAGCTTGCGGATGGCGTTTTCGTCATCTTTTCGTGCAACGAGAGTCGCGTCGGGTGTATG
>Ga0310123_10003586_pt1 | contig 11941 bp, 16 predicted proteins | sample CB6_AW_1057_MG_FD_203505 | JGI IMG/M metagenome (GOLD analysis project Ga0310123, IMG submission 203505) | Marine microbial communities from Western Arctic Ocean, Canada - CB6_AW_1057 | ecosystem: Environmental > Aquatic > Marine > Oceanic | place: Canada: Western Arctic Ocean | collected... | reverse complement strand
TCTGGGTCTATTATTGGGGCGAAATTTTTCCTACGGTGTCACAGCACTGCGCAAAGTTCAGGACGGCTGGGTCGAAAGCGGCCAGCGCCGACAACGTGCCACGGGCGTGGCGACACTGCAAGTGGATCGCTTCGTCTCGCTGGATGCCGGCGATCAGGGCGGGTATGTCATCACCAAACCACTCAAACTTCACGGCAAACAATTGATTTTCAATGTGTCTTGTAAAGACAATGGCAACGCCTCGGTCGAGATGCTCGATGGGTCTGGCGGGATGCTTGGCACGTCACATCCATTGACCGGAGACGGCGTCCTTGGAAGAATGATGTTGACCTGACTTCGCTGGCGGGCCGCACGATTCGGCTGAAGATCCACCTGAAGAACGCCAGCCTTTATGCAATTTGGACGGAATAGGCGTAGTGCACGCAGCTTGCGTGCAGTCCAGCCCGCTGGCAGCGGGCACTACAATGAGATTACTTTAATGCAACAAATTCGAATTGGTCTTCTTGGCGCCGGTGGCGTGGCACGTAGTCGCCATCTGCCTGCGTTACGGAACTGTCCAGAAGTATTGCTGTCTTCGGTCTGGTCGCGCAACACCGACAAGGCGAGTGAAGTTGCCCGCGAGTTTGGCTTTCAGTCAGTCCAGAAAAGCTGGCAGGACGTCATTCACAGCTCCGATACCGACGCGGTTATCATTGCGACACCGCCACCGCTGCACATGCCAGCGACGCTCTTGGCGCTCGAAGCGGATAAACACGTACTCTGCCAGGCGCGGATGGCCCGCAATCTGACCGAGGCGCGTCGCATGGCCGACGCGGCCGAAAAGGCGAACAGGATCACGGCGTTGTATCCCCCGCGTCCAGGGTTGAAGGGTGATCGTGTCATGAAGCGGTTGCTGCATGACGAGCACTTTGTAGGCGCCATTCGAGAAGTTCGCATCGCCGGAATGACGCACTTTGCTCCCGGAGACAATTACCAATGGCAGCTGGATCCTGAAGTCATGGGAGTCAATGCGATGACGCTGGGAATGTGGGCGGAGGTCGCTTTGCGTTGGCTGGGCCCGATTGGCACCGTTTCCGCGGTCGGTCAGTGCCACACGAAGCAACGTCTGTCCAGCCACGGCGATTGGGTACAGTCCGCGGTGCCGGATTCACTTGCGGTCGCCGCCACGCTCGAGTCCGGTGCAGCGCTGAGCTGCCACTTTTCCTTTGGCGCTGCGGGTGGCGCCGGCAATTCGCTGGAAGTCTATGGATCAGAAGGGACACTGATCTATCGCTTTTTCGACGAAGAGATCTGGGGATCTCGCGAGGGACAACCGGTTGACCGCATTGACATTCCACCCAACGAAGAGAGGCAGCAAACGACGGACTTAGAGTTTGTAACAGCCATCCAGCAAGGTGGTCGTGTCTCTCCGAACTTCACAGAAGGAGTGCAGTACATGGAGTTCTGCGAAGCGGTGGCCTACTCCATGCATGCCCGCAAGACGATCTCCTTGCCGCTTCGTAGACCCGCAATGGAACATTGGGGCAAGCCGCTGGAATGACGGTTGATTATATAACTGCGTCGTCAACCTCCAGGAGTAACAAGCGATGAAGGATAGAGGCCAAATCTCACGTCGCGACTGGCTGAGGTTTGCGAGTGCTTTCGGATTCAGCACAACGGGATACGCCCTTTTCTCAGCAGGTACTGCTGCTGCTGAACAATCAGGCGTCCTCGACATCGGCTCGCCAATCAGGCGTCCTCGACATCGGCTCGCGGCGGCAGTTGTTTCTCGACGACTTGAAGGGTAACGGCGAAACCGTTAGAGTAGAATGAGGTGTTTGAGGCTTACCTATGAATCGCACAACCATCGACCGATGTGCCGACATCGCCCGCGCATTTGGTGTGCGCAAGCTGATCCTGTTTGGTTCCGCGTTGCAGTCTTGGGTACGATTGACACAATCTTTGGAGGGAAAAAATGCCGACCGATAGACGGAAGAAGCTAGTCGGCGCCGTCGGCGCCCTGCGGACCTTTACCAACGAGGACTTTTCGATCAACCTCGACAAGCAGCGCCGGCACCTCGAGTGGGTGATCGACAAGGGCCTTGTCGAGGGTAGCGCGTGCATTCTCATTGCCGCCGGCGGCAGCGAGGGTTATTTCATGACAAGCGCTGAGTGGGAGGCCGAGGTTGCCATGGCGGCCGAGACCGCTGCCGGACGCGTACCACTGGTCGCGGGCATCTTCGAGCTGTCGGTTCGCGAGGCGATCAAGAAGGTGAAGTTCTGCGAGAAACACGGAGTGGAGTTCGTCCAGGTCTCGCCGCCTCACTATATGGTTCCGACTGATGACGAGGTGCTGTACCACTATCAGATGATCCATGACGCAGCCGATATTGGGATCATGATTTACAGCACGCCGTGGGCCATGCCGATACCGGGCTGGGAGTTCAAACCTAAGATTCTCGAGACGCTGGTCGAGTTGGAGAACATCGAAGGCCTTAAGTGGGCCTCCTTCGACTTCAGCAACTTTATCACGGTTGCCAGGCTGTTCACCGACAAGATCCACTTCATCAACAACCAGGCCAACGTGATGTCTCTGGCCCCCAAGCTGGGCTTCAAGGGCTTCATCAACTCCGACGGCCTCGTCGCTCCCAGGCTGGTGCTCCACACCTATAAGCTCTGGCAGGAGAAGAGGTACGACGAGCTAGACCAGCTACTGCTAAAGCTCTACATCGACCCCTTCCTCGGCCTCGCAAAGCCCGAGGACATCACCTGGCGCAGCATGGGCGAGGGCCCCGCCGTGCGCATGGGTATGGAGAACCTGGGCATGCACATGGGCCCGTCCTTCCCTGCTCAGCTGGCGCTTTCCGACGACTCGTGGAGGCAGCGCGCCGAAGGCGTCAAGAAAAGCGGTCTGATGGAGTGGGTCGACTGGAAGGACGAATACGCCGAGGCCGAAGCGGCTGCCCGCGACTAGGGTAATCATTCTCAAGCTCCCTGAGTTTTTCGGCGCGTTTTTTGTGTACGCCCTCACTCCTGAAAGTGGCGAGCCGACGCGGATCGATCTGACGCGAAGCGCCTGGCCGAACCAGATCATGTGGCGGCCGCATACGGGTCAGCGTGACCATCCAGGTTACAGATCATTGAGGTGTCCGGAATTATGACACGTTTTCAGAATCTGTGTCTGGAATTTCCGGACACCCTCAGATCATTGTCTGCACGGAGGAGGTCGGCCGGACCTGCTAGGTACGAAGAATGACAGACTCAAATGAATTCGCTGGGAAGGTGGCAATCGTCACGGGGGCGGGACAGGGTATGGGGCGTGCCGTGGCCGAACGGCTCGCCAACGCGGGCGCGAAGGTCGTGGTCAACGACATGAGAGGCGACGCCGCAGTACGCGCTGCTGGCGCGATTAAGGTTGGCGGCGGCGAGGCGATCGCAATCGCCGGCGACGTGACCTCGGCCGCTGACGTCCGTGAGGTCGCGGACGGTGCGCTACGCCAGTACGGGGCGATCCACATCCTGGTTAATAACGCCGGCGTGCTACGGACTACACCGATCATCGACATCGAAGAGGACGAGTGGGACCTCGTCGTGAACGTGAGCATGAAAGGGGCCTACCTTTGTACCCGAGCGGTGCTTCCGGCGATGCAGCGAGCAGGATGGGGCCGCATCGTGAACTTCTCGTCGTCCGCCGGCAAGACGGTGAGCACGCTTGGTGGCCCGCACTACACCGCTGCCAAGACCGGCTTGCTGGGCCTGACACGATCGGTAGCCAAAGAGGTTGCCCACTACGGGATTACGGTAAATGCCGTCTGCCCTGGCCTAGTCGATACTGAAATGGTCCGCTCGACGATCACCGAAGAGCGAGTCAACGCCTACGCGGACAGCTTTCCGATCCCCCGACTCGGCCAACCCCGCGAGGTCGCTGAGCTGGTCGCTTTCCTGGCGTCAGACCGCGCGGCCTACATCACCGGCTCCGCCCTCGACATCAACGGTGGCGACCTGATGGTCTAGCCCGAATTTCCGCCGCGATTGACCTCATGCCTTGAGTCGCTCGCCGAACAATCTCCGAGCGTTCCCGCTCCAGAAGGTCGGTGATCATGTTCATGTCCAGGTCGTACTCATGTTTGATGGCGTGGATCTTGACGCCCAGGACCCGCTCATGACCGCCGAACCGCTCCCAAAGCCTTTTGGATAGCGCCATGCACATTAATCATTAATCTGGATGGGGGATTGAAATCGCTATTAATCGCTATTATTCTTTCTCTCTAGTTGCCGCGGTCTCGATCATTGCTGAAGTCCCTAGGCCTATGAATCCTTGACATCTTGCCGAAGGCCGTGGTGTATTCGCGGTCTGGACCCGCTCACTCTGCTCGACAGAGGGCCTACCGAGTCGCATGTCAAAGTCCAGTCTCAGCCTACGAATCCTGGGGGCACTCATCCTGGTCGCCGCACTGATCAAGTTGCTGGACCTGGCGTTTGTCCAGCTCAACTCCCGCACGATCGTACTTCCCCAGTTCGACGTCAGGCTGATTCCCACTCACGATCCGCGGGTGACGAAACGCCTGGCCAGTGTTCTAAAGTACAAGCATCCGCCGGTGATCACGTTTACAGGGGACTCCCGGACCAAGTGTGGCTTTGACCCGGAAGTAATTGGGCGCTCACTTACTGTCCCACCCGAGACGTTCTTCAACTTCGGTACCGGCTCTCAGACGGTCCGTTTCACCCGCGAGGTGTTCCTCCCCTTTCTACTCCTAGGCAACAGAATTGAGACCAGATACCTCGTGTTTGGTGTCAGTCCGGACTGGCTCTTGACGACGGGAAAATCGCTGCGGCTGATCAATCACTACAAGGAGTCTCTCCACTACCGAATGGGACACCCCGATCCCGACGAGGACGATCGAGTCGAGAGGGAACTCTCACACTTCCTAGCCCGCCACCTCGCTCTTTACAGGTACCGCTTCGACCTCATCCATCAGGAGCTGATCCCGTCCTTGAGATGTTGGTTCCTTGCGGACTGCTATGTGAAGCCTTACGTCGATGCCTCGATGACTTTTCGAGAGGCAGAGCGCGTGGCGGGTCTCCAGACTCGTTACGGGTGGCATAGCGACCTCTGGGCCCTTCAGACCGGAGGAGAATTCAAGAGCCATGTCTCGAAATCAGGCTCAACTGGAAGTCCTGGCTGAGGCGAAGGATGTCGACGTTCTGTATCCTCAGGGGGAATATTCCGACCCGGAGCTCTTCACGGATGGGCATCACCTTTCCCCTTCTGGCGCCGCCTACTTCAGCGCCGACATCGCCACTCGGCTGAAACCTTATCTTCAAGGCGGTGAGCCGGCCCAAAACTGAAGTCGGAGAGGATGAGAGTCACTGCTCCCTGGTCCCCATCGAGAGAATGCAATGAGACTCCTGTTCGCAGCGATATTGGCATGCGCAGGCCTGCAGCGTCTCATTCCAAAGCATCGCCGCCTCCCCCCTCGAAATCGGAACCGCGAGACAGCTTTTTATCGATGACTTCACGATTGGCTCGATGGAGAATCTGACCCGCGTCCTGCACCATCCCGAGCGCTACTCCGGGAATCCCATTCTGACCGGGACCCAAGATTGGGAGAAGTGGGTGATCGGAGTGAACGGGAGATCTGTAATTCATGATCCGGATTCCCAACATTTCAGAATGTGGTACGGGGGCTATCTGATCGATGAGGGATATCCCAGAGGCATCCTCTTCAAGGTCTGCTATGCGGTCTCCCCCGACGGGGTCCACTGGAGGCGCCCCGAGCTGGGTCAGGTCGAATGGGGGGGCTCGCGTAAGAACAACATTCTGAGGTGGGGGCAGAACTGGATGCGCCGTCCCAACGTCATCGAGGATCCAAAGGATCCGGACCCCAAACGCCGTTTCAAGATGACCTACGTGGACATCCTCGAAGGCAAGACGGCGATCGCCAAGGGCTACTCCGAGGACGGGATCCACTGGAGATTGAATGCTGACGGAAAACCGTGGTTTCGCACATCCCACAATGCGAATCTACTGGGATGGGATCCGCATCCGCGGCAGTACGTTCTCTACGTTCGGATGCCTGGCTTCCCCGACTCGGTGGGTCGCTCCACCAGTTCTGACTTCATCACCTGGTCTGAACCCCAGAAGGTCCTGACTCCGGAACTCGAGGAGGGAAAGCACTTCACGGGCCTGGCGGCCTTTTTCTACGAGGATCTGTACCTGGGGTGGCTGTGGGTTTTCTACGGACGCAGAAGTGCCGACGCTGAGATCGTCATGAGCCGCGACGGCATCCATTGGCAGCGGATCTCGCCGGAGAAATTCTTCTTTCCGCGCGGCGAACCAGGGTCCTGGGACGACCAGAGGATCCTGCCTGTAGCGCCAGTAGTGCACCAGGATCGCATCTGGATCTACTATTCCGGGGAGAACCTGATCCATCACACCCTCGAGACGCTGAAGCGAGCCAACTCAGGTTGGGAAGAAGACGGCCGGCGAATGCAGCGAGCCATCGGATTGGCCACGCTCCGACTGGACGGGTTCATTTCTCTGCAGGCGGAAAAACAGGCTGGCAGATTGACCACCAAGGCCGTGACGATCCCTGGCGCCTCTTTGTTCGTAAACGCTGACGTCAGCGGTGAGCTGGACGTCGAGCTCCTCGACGAGCAGGGGCGGCCGATTCCTGGATATGCCGCGGTGGATTGTATCCCGATTCGATCCGATTCCGTGCGACACTCCGTCCGCTGGAAGGACTTCTCCAGTTTAGAAGATCTTCGCGGGAAGACAGTAAAACTGCGTTTCTGGCTTCGGGAGGGACACCTCTATTCGTTCTGGTTCGAGAAGCAGCAAAGGTAGGGAATCAACGGAAGTGAAAGGGAAAGGGTTCACGATGAGACTTTGGTCTTTGACGAACTGAAAAGGAGATGGAAGTGGTCGATCAAATGCATTTCATTCGTGTTGGGATGCGTCGAAATGGGGCCAGTGTGAAACTCAAACTTCGTTGGGATAATTCACCCCGAACCTGCGAACTGGTTAGTGCCGCGCTGCCCATCGAAGGCGACATGTGGCATGCAAAAGTTGATTGCGTGGTGGTACCAGACACGGCGCTGCCTACGCTTCATCTGGTCGACGAAATGGAACGCCGCTGCGATTGTCCTGTCTTGACAGCGGAGACGTCGATAGTAGTCGGTGATGACCACCGAGGAGACAGAGTTGATTCCTGAATCCAGGCTGGACATAGCGGCGGAGAAGAGGGCTGCCACCACCAACCCTGCCAGGCCCCGCGGTAGGACATGGCGAATGAAGTGGGGAAAGACGTCGATGGGGTGAAGGCCCTGGAACCGATTTAGAGAATTGCCCATTGCCAGAAAGAGCGTCATGGATTCTTGTCCCTGTCATGAGCTGGACCATGTGGCCGTGAGTCAGTCAGGCGGGTCGTGACACCTGCGGCGCTCGCCTTCTAATCCTCCACCACCAGGTGGTAGAGCAGGGGCTGCAGGTCTGCTGGCAGGCGGCTGTAGATGGAGGTGGGAAGGGGATCTACCTTGGGATCCGTCGCGTCGCTGCCGCCGGAGTCGTCGACGATCTGACTCCGGTCCCGGCTTCCCGGCCGCAGGGGATTGAGGTTCAGCCACCATGGGGCGTAGCGAACGATGACGCCGACTCGTTCCTCTTCGGTGATGTTGGGCGCGATGGAATGCCAGGTCCGGGCGTCGAACACGGCCACGTCTCCCGGGTCCCCTTCAATTTGCATCTCGCCCTCGAAGACCGAGTCCGGGTCCAAATCAGTCCCCTGGCGAGGCGCGTTGCTGTGCAGATGGCTGCGGGGCACCACGATGGTTCCCCCATTGGCCTTGGTGTAGCGTGAGAGCATCCACATCGTAACCAGATTCATGATCACGTCCGAGTAGGGGGCCCTGACGCGGGAGTACTGGTCCTGGTTATAGGGCCAGTCGGCGTGGACCTGTCCCCTTTGGATTCCGGGGCCGTTGATCATTCCGGTGAGCATGGAGATGCGGGCGTTCTCACCAAAGAGCTCTTCGACGATCTCCATGATCCGGGGATCGGTCAGATAGGGGGCGATGGCCTGGTTCAGACGCAGGAAGCCGGTGACGTATCCCTGGGGAAGCGGCAGGCTGGTGTGCTTGCGAACGGTGTCGGCGACGCTTTCCCGGACAGGGCCCACCTCATGGGCCGGGATCACGCCTTTTAGGATCACGTAGCCGTCGCGGCGTAACACCTCTAGGGGCTTCTCATGCATGGCTGAACCTCTCCCGTCACGACTCCTTTCCCTCAGGATATATCTCCCTCAGGATACCTCGGTTTCCGGCGCGGGGAAATGACAAGGGATCAACAACACGGTAGAGTTAACTCAACAGAGTGGGCTGAGTTGCCCGCTCCACCTCATGACCATACCAGGGAACAAAGATGTCCTTCTCTCGCGCCTTCCGTTGCTTTCAGTCGCTGATCCTGCTTGTGGGGGCCTTCACCGCAGGGGGTCAGGCCAAGGAAAGCGCTGGCTGGATCGAGGCGGTCGGAACTCAATACGCCTCCAGACACGCACTACCCGTGCTCTTGCACACGGGAACAACTTTCATAGCTCAGGGTCCGATCGACACCACATTGCCCCGGCACCTCGATCCTGTGGCAATTAAGTATCCAGATTGTCCCATCAATCCTGGCTCATCTGGGCCATCCTTACGAGTCGGAAACCGTGGCTGTGATTCGTAAGCATCCCAATGTTTACTCTGACGTATCGGCCCTCCATTTCAGACCATTCCAGCTTTTCCATAGTCTCATGTTAGTCCAGGAGTATGGAGTGTGGGCAAAGCTGCTGTTCGGGACTGATTTCCCGTTCACCAATGTGGACAAGTCAGTCCAAGCTCTTCGGAGTCTGAATAACATGGTGGAAGGTACGAATCTCCCACGTCTCAACCCGGAAGAGATCGAAGAATTGATTCATCGGGATGCGGCACCTCTGCTAGGGTTGGAGTGATGATGGCCGCCTGCGTCGCTTCTTCGAAGCTACTTGCTGGGGTACATCCTTGCCAATCAAGGAGAATTCGAGTCTGCGGCCAGCCAGTTGCGACATTTCCTGAAGATCAGTGAAAAGGCACCGGAGGCGGATCAGGTGAAATCCCATCTGGCACAGTGGGAGAAGGAAGGCCGCATCAAGGAGGTCACGAAGAACTGATCGCGCGAGGCGATCGAAGTCTGCCTGGACGTCGAGGGTGAGCAGCCACGCCCTCAGCTCCCCCTCTGTCACTTCGTTTCTTCGGACATCATCTGAGTTTTGAGCACTCCGATTCTCTCGATCTCTGCTGCCATGACGTCGCCGGGGTGTAGATAGACCCCTTTCGGTGAACCGATACCTGAAGGCGTCCCGGTGGAGATGAGATCGCCCGGTTCGAGGGTAACGAAGCTGCAAATAAACTCGATGATCTCCGCCACGCTGAAGATCATGTCCGCCGTGCTGGCATCCTGATGGGTAGTGCCGTTGACACGAAGCTTCAATTTCAGGGATTGGGGATCACCGATGTCGGCCGCGGACGTAATACACGGACCGACCGGGGCAAAGCCGTCAAACCATTTTCCGTGCAGCCAGTCAAAGAAACCATCCTGTGTTCGCTCTTTGCGGTTGGGGTTGGGCCGAAACTTCCGGTTGGAAATATCGTTGACCACCGTATAGCCGGCCACACAATCAAGCGCTTTGGCGGCTGGGATTCCCTTGCACCTCTTTCCCATCACCACGCCCAGCTCAATTTCCCAGTCGATGAAGTCGGGAGAAATGGTCGGAATGGCTACCGGCTGACCCGATGCCCGAAACGTCGTGCCGGGCGGCTTTCAGAACAGATACGGAAAGGTTTGCGTTTTTTCTTCAGCCTGCTCCCCTCCTTCTTGAATGTGCTCTGCATAGTTTCCGGCCAGAAGGAAAAATTTGCCTGACGGCCGTAGCGGCGGCAACAACTGCACGGAAGAGATCCTGCTGCGAAGTTCGTTCTTTTCCTCTGATTTCAGTTGGATGTAATGGTCGCCCAAGGTCTGCGCCAGTTGAGCATGGGATCCGTGAGAAAGAAAAAGGAGTGCTTCGCTCCACTCCGGTACCGGATCCATGCTTTTCGTTCCGAACTATGATAGTCTATCTTAGACTTCGTTGCCAAGCGAGCAGTCGAGGCGTCGCACGCATCGCAGTGACGGACTGAAGTAATATCGAACGCAAGACTCAGGAGAAAAACATGAACATGGCTCCTTTGACACGTCGCGACTGGTTGAAATCCGCAGGCGCTTGTGGGTTGATCCTGGCAGGTATCACGTCGTGGTCTACTTGCGCCAGAGCAGACGACGAAACCACCGTGATCAACATTGGCTCCGATCGCCAGTTGTTTGTCGATCGCCTGTTGATCGACGAGATGGATGGCACGACGCTCCGGCTCCATCATCCCGTGCGGCGCGAGAAGGTCTTTGCGTTCAATAAGCCTTGGGAGGGCGAGCTGAGTTGGTACCCAGTCGTTATTCGGGACGGGGGGAAATACCGCATGTGGTATCGGGCGTGGGGCAATGCCATTGCGAAGGGTGAGATAGCCTGGAAAAGCCGATACACCTGCTACGCGGAAAGTCCGGATGGGATCCACTGGCAGCGGCCTTCTCTTGGCATCCATGAGTTCGACGGTTCCAAGGAAAACAACCTCGTCTTCACCGACCCGCAGTTCGCCAACGTCTGCATACTGAAGGACGACAATCCCGCGACGCCGAAGGAAGAACGGTACAAAGCAGTCGCCCGGTCCTCTGCAGCGAAACCCGGCAAGATATATGGAGCGGTCTCGGAAGACGGTGTTCATTGGAAGCGGCTCGACAAACCACTTTTCGTCGAACGGCCTGACGGTGATTTTTTCGACGGCGCGCCGATCGTCTACTGGGACTCCCATCAACAGAGATATATGTGCTACGTCCGAGGCCACCGCCCGCCGGACGCAAACAGAAAAGTGCTCCGGTCAATCAAAGTCTCCACGTCCAGGGACTTTCGTAACTGGGAACCGGTGGAATACATCGATATCGGCGAACCATGGCGCGAGCAGTTTTACACGAACGGCGCCCAGATGTACTACCGCGCCCCGTTCTATCTACTGTTTCCCAAGCGAATCGTCTTTGGCCGGAAGTTTGATCCCCAGTGGAAACACGACGGCCTATCCGACATCATCTTCCTGGCCAGCCGCGACGGAAGGCACTTCACGCGCCTGTTCCACGAGGCCTTCATCCGGCCCGGCCTGGATCGCAACAACTGGCACGAGCGTGCGCTGATGGCCGGGCCGAGCTGGATTCCGACGGCCCAAGGCGAGATGTCCACGTATATCGTCGAGAACTACCGCACCAAAGACGTTCACGTCCGCCGCGTGGCGCTCCGCGAAGACGGTTTCGTTTCCGTGAATGCTCCGCTTTCCGGTGGTGAGCTGATCACCAAGCCATTCATCTTTGAAGGCAGCGAACTGAAAATCAACTTCTCCACTTCCGCTGCTGGAAGCGTCCAACTGGAACTGCGAGACGCCGCTGGCAAGGCGATTCCTGGTTTCACGTTGAAGGACTGCCCGCAGATCTTCGGCGACGAAATTGAGCGGATCGTTCAATGGAAGGGCAACGCACACATTGACAAGCTCTCCGGAACAACGGTCCGGTTGCGGTTCTTAATGAAAGACGCCGATCTTTACTCGTTTCGATTCACCCGCAACGAATGAACCGTCAGGAGTTGTTTAACGCCCAGCCGGCAAGTGCCGGCGCAGCACGCATCCCGCCTTCGCCTGCCGGGGACAAAACAATATGAACGAGACACCGTTTTCCAGACGCGATTGGCTGAAATCCGCGGACGCCTTCGACCGGTCGGAGTATTGGTTTTCGATGAACCAATGGACGCTGATGCTGATTCTCATCGTGCAAACGGTGGTTCCACTGAAGAAATGCTGTCCGCGCGAACCGTTG
>Ga0310123_10003585_pt1 | contig 11945 bp, 10 predicted proteins | sample CB6_AW_1057_MG_FD_203505 | JGI IMG/M metagenome (GOLD analysis project Ga0310123, IMG submission 203505) | Marine microbial communities from Western Arctic Ocean, Canada - CB6_AW_1057 | ecosystem: Environmental > Aquatic > Marine > Oceanic | place: Canada: Western Arctic Ocean | collected... | reverse complement strand
CTCTGACCACAGCACCTTCTAAGCTCGACTCTCCATGCCGTGGTTTAAGCGACGTCGGAAACCGATCGAGTCCAGGGTAGGTCGCGCGAGTCGCGTCCCAGAAGGGCTGTGGGTTAAGTGCCCTGCTTGTGCGCAAATCCTCTACAAGAAGAATCTAGTCGCCAATCTGAGTGTTTGTGCGAAGTGTGGTTTTCATTTCAGGTTGAGTGCGGTCGATCGTCTTGAGTCGTTGTTTGACGATGGGTGGGTTGAACACGACAAATCACTCGCTTCAACCGATCCGCTCAAGTTCGAAGACACGAAGCCATATGGGGCACGGTTGGAAGCAGGCATGGCATCAACTGGACTCAGGGATGCCATTATCGTTGCTTCCGGGCAGATCGACGGTTACCCCACCGTTATCGCGGCGATGGAATACGGGTTCATCGGCGGCAGTATGGGCATCGTTATGGGCGAGAAAATTACCCGCGCAATTGAGCGAGCTCTTACCAATCTTTTACCGATCGTGATCGTGTCATGCTCGGGCGGTGCCCGCATGATGGAAGGAACGCTGTCCCTTATGCAGATGGCCAAAATCAATGCGGCTTTGGCTCGATTCGATCGGGCGAGGCTACCCTACATTTCGGTCCTCACCGACCCTACTACGGGCGGCGTCACAGCCAGCTTTGCGATGCTGGGCGACCTCAACATTGCTGAACCGAAGGCGTTAATTGGCTTCGCTGGCCCCAGAGTAATCGAGCAGACAATTCGGCAGAAATTACCTGAAGGATTTCAGCGTAGTGAGTTCCTCCAGGAACACGGCATGCTTGACGCCGTCGTTGACCGTCGAGAACTTAAGAGAACGCTATCGAAAGCATTTCGGTTCATGGGTGCAACCCGTACTGCAGTGGATACCACCTCTCAAGAAACGACGGCAGTCGAGGCAGGCCTAGAAGAATCAGCGGACACGGAGTCTGACGCCAAACCGGCCGAGTTGTCATTACCGGACCCGCGTAAGGAACCTGATTCAGGCACTAGTACGCCAGGGGTGACTAAAAAGCCCTGAAGTTTGCCAGAATCTACATCCTGTAATGGTCAATCTCACACCCTCAGCGGACGTGAGTTCCTATCTGCGTGACCTCGAAAAGTTCGGCACTAAGCTGGGCCTGAACAACATAAACCGACTGTGCGAGGTGCTCGAACACCCCGAGCGAACATTCAAATCGCTCATAATTGGTGGCACCAACGGAAAAGGTTCGGTCGCAGCAATGACCGAGGCCGCGTTACGCGCTGACGGTTACCACACGGGGCGCTACACGTCGCCTCATCTAGTCCGGCTAGAGGAACGAATTTCGATCGCGGGCAAGCCAATAACAGCCAGTGAATTTGAATGGGCCGTCGAAACTGTCCGCCGTGCAGTTAACCGGCTGCTCCGAGAGGGCCGGCTCGAAATGTCGCCTACGTTCTTTGAGGTCACGACTGCTGCAGCTTTCGTCGCATTCAGGCAAGCCGAAGTTGAGCTGGCTGTTCTAGAAGTTGGTCTCGGTGGCCGATTTGACGCAACAAATGTGATACAGCCTATCGGAGTTGCGATTACAACAATTGCTCTTGACCATGAAGCCCAGCTCGGAAAATCGATCTCCGAGATCGCGTATGAAAAAGCCGGAATTATCAAACCGAACACTGTTGTCGTCCTAGGCCAAAACGCGCCGGAAATCGACGACCTGATCGCGGCTACGTGTCGCGAGCGCGACGCTAAGTTTATCGACTCGCGACAGGGTATCTCCGTGAGTGTCCACTGCACTCCGGATGCCACACAGCTATCACTTGAAACGCCCGTGCGCCATTACAATCAGGTTAACCTGGCCCTTCAGGGCCGACACCAAGCCATAAATGCGATCACCACCGTGAGACTGCTGGAAGGGCTAGCGCACCAAGGAATCGAGGTGAGTGAATCAGCAATTATCTCTGGCCTGACCGATGTAACTTGGCGCGGTCGACTAGAATGGATCAAAGTTCCTTCCGGCCGTGTTCTACTCGACGCCGCTCACAATCCTGCTGCAGCCAAAGCATTAGCTGAATACCTCACTGAAATCAGAGATGCTCCGGTGCCGTTCGTTCTGGCCGTCATGCGGGATAAGGACATAGCGGGTATTATTGACGTGCTAGCGCCGCTCGCGAGTCACATTGTCTGCACAGCAATGTCCACCGAGCGTGCGGTCGCCGCGAGTACCCTTGCGGCCTGCGTGCGTGACCGTTCGCCGAAGACGAACGCAACCATCGAATCAGACCCACAGGCTGCGGTTGCATTGGCCATAAGCGATGCGGCTGACATTTGTGCAACAGGATCAATCTTTTTGGTCGGTCATCTCCTCAGCACCATTGGGACCGACGAGAGCGTCCGTCGCACTCCATGTGGATGACTATGCTGTTTGATGGGGTCTTGGCAACATGCTATCTTCGGGGCATCCGTACAGCGCGCCACGTAAGTTGTAAGAGTCGCGGCGATTTCGACACCTGCGCTTTGGCAACGACTCGCCGGCTGACACTCATCCTTATCTGCATCTTAATGTTTCCACTGGCGGGTGCGGCCCAGTCACTCGCGGGTTACAACTCTAGACAATTTCGAATTGAACGAATTGATGATAATCATGTGCGCCTGATCGGTGCGGTCGAGATTGAGCGTGACGACTGGAAATTCTTTGCTGAAGAGGTTGAGCTGTTCACTGACACGGAGCGATTAGTAGCTAGCGGTAACGTCGTGTATACATCGGCCGATACCAGTCTCGCTGCGGACCGAGTGGAATTCGATATGAAGACGCAAACCGGTACTTTTTTTGTCGCCACCGGTACCGTTTCGCTAAGGGACGCCGAGGTTGACCGAAGCCTTTTTGGCACTCAAGAACCTGATATGTATTTTTATGGGAAGACGATCGACAAGCTCGGACCACGTAAATATCGCATCACAGATGGTGGGTTTACAACTTGCGTACAGCCAACGCCCAGATGGCTGCTAACAACGAGTTCGGCAGTGGTGAATCTCGACGATTACGCAATTCTTAAAAACACAGTTCTCAAAGTGAAAGGAGTGCCACTCTTATACCTGCCAGTGATGTACTACCCAATTCAAGAGGACGATCGGTCCACCGGTTTCCTGCTTCCCGCTTACGGCAGTTCGACGTTTAGGGGGCAGTCACTCAGTAATGCCTTCTTCTGGGCGATCAACCGCAGCAACGACGCGACGATCATGCATGATTGGTTTTCGACCGCGGGCCAGGGAACAGGTGCACAGTACCGGTATATTGGAGCTGGTGCTTCTCGTGGCGACTTAACGGCCTATTTCTTAAACGAACCTGCAATTACCCTCTCGGAAGACGAGAATGATGTGATCCCGGCAAGGCGAAGCTTTTCGCTGACCGGTGATTTCAATCAATCGCTTGGTTCCAACATCCGTGCCCGTGGACGGGTCGATTACTTCTCCGACGTCACTGTCCAACAAACTTTTCATACGAACGTCCTCGAAGCCTCTCGTCGGCAGCGTCGGTTCCTAGGCAACGTTCAGGGCAACTGGGGCAGCTACACCGTGAGCGGAACAGTCGACTGGAACGAAACCTTTTTTGGCGACACTGCATCAACCCTAGTTGGGTCGACGCCAAGGATCTCGCTAAGACGAGCTGAGCGACCAATCGCGCAAAACTGGCCGATTTACTTCTCACTAGGAGCGGAGGCTGGGACCCTGGTTAGACAGGGACGTAGCAATGACCAAATTAAGGACCGTGGGCTAACCCGCCTCGATTTCAATCCGAGAATTCGGGTGCCATTCACAAAATGGCCATTTTTGACGGTGAATACCTCGGTATCGTGGCGCGGCACCTACTGGACGGAACGCTTGGATCAGGAGCAAGCTTTGCAGGTCAACGAAGGCCTTTTTCGCCAGTATTTCGACTTGCAGTCGACCATTACTGGCCCAGTCTTCATGAAAATTTGGGATACCCCTAACAGTGGGTACGCTGAGCGTTTCAAACACCTGATTGAACCGACGGTAACAGTGCAGCGTGCAACTGCGATCAATAACTTCAATCAAATCGTGAAACTCGAAGGAACCGATATGGTCGTGGGTAGCGTGACGCGCCTAGGCTATGGCCTCGTCAACCGCTTCTTGGCCAGCCGACGCCAAGGAGACGCTCGCGAAGTGTTGAGCATCTCACTGCTCCAGAATTTTTACACCGACGACAGGGCCTCACAATTTGATCGTAGATTTCGGACCAGCTTTAACGGTACAGCGCCCAGCCGATTAACTCCCATTTCACTGCTCGTACGTAGCAGCCCAAACGAACAAATCAACACCTCGGTACGGGCGGAGTACGACACGCGTTTTGGCGCGTTTCGCGAGATCAGTGCAAGTGGCACGCTGGCAGTTAGTGATTGGATCCAGACAACGGGCGGATGGAGCCAACGTCGATACATCGAAGGTCTTCAGGGATTCGACAATCCCGCGCAACTTAATCACTATCTCAACGCATCGACCATCGTACGTTCCCGCGGAAATCGTGCAGGGGGCATCTACACGTTTAACTACGACATGTTAAGAGATAGCTTTATGCAACAGCGCTTTATGGCCTACTACAATGCCCAATGCTGTGGCATCTCCGTGGAATATCAAAGCTTCAACTTTACAGGGCTTAGAAGCTACTACGGACGTCACAGCCGTATACCGGTCGACCGCCGAATCAATATCTCGATTACTTTGGCTGGTATTGGGTCATTCTCGAACTTTTTTGGTGCCTTTTTCGGTAATCAGGAGCAGCTCAGATGAAGGGGTTGATCCTAAGCGGGGGAAAAGGCACTCGCCTGCGCCCTCTGACCTACACCAGCGCCAAGCAGTTGGTTCCCGTGGCAAATAAGCCAGTGTTGTTTTATGGCATTGAAGCACTGGCCGCTGCAGGGATCCACACTATCGGAATTGTCGTCGGCGACACGAAGAAAGAAATATGCGCTGCTGTCGGTGACGGCTCTACCTGGAACGTTGACATCACCTATATCGAACAGGACGCGCCACGTGGCCTCGCACACGCCGTACTTATTAGCCAGTCCTTCATTGGCGACGACCCGTTTATTGTCTACCTTGGGGACAACCTCCTGGCGAAGGGCATCGTACCTTTTGTTGAACATTTTGTGGACGCTCAGCCGGCCGCTCAGATCCTGCTTGCGCACGTGTCGGACCCAAAGAGATTTGGCGTAGCTGAAATTGCAGCAGATGGCCGGGTGAAGAAGCTCGTCGAGAAACCGGCGGAAGCCAGGAGTGACCTAGCCTTGGTCGGTGTCTACATGTTCAAACCGGAGGTGTTTCAGGCTATTCGGGAAATCTCACCTAGCCCACGTAATGAGTTGGAAATAACCGACGCGATTCAGAAGCTCGTTGATAATGGTCTAACGGTGACGTCGCACATCGTCGACGGATGGTGGAAGGATACCGGCAAACTTGAGGACATACTCGAAGCCAACAGACTTATCCTGGAAACTATGGAGCGAAGGGTCGACGGAGAGGTCGACAGCGACTCCCGCATCGACGGTAATGTAATCATTGAGCCAGGCGCCTCAATCAAACAATCTAAGGTCCAGGGGCCCGCGATTATCGGCGCAGACGCAAGAATTTCGAGCGCTTACATTGGGCCGTTTACCTCGATCATGAACAATGTCAGAGTCCATGACTCAGAAATCGAACACAGTATAGTTTTAGAAGGTAGTGATCTCCGTGGCCTTCAATGCCGGATGACCAATAGCCTGATTGGGAAGAACGTGAAGATTTTTCGTGATCCGGGCACGCCGTCGACATACCGATTCATGCTGGGAGACAACTCAGAGGTCGGGATACCATGGTAGACCGCCGACAGAGGATCGTGACCCTATGACGAAGGATCCCAAAACCTATACTGCAACTGGAACAGCCACAAGAATCGAGGGAGTCAAGACCAAATCATTGCGTCTCATCGCTGATGAGCGGGGTTGGTTGATGGAAATCCTGCGGTCGGACGATGCTGAACTCTTCACAAAGTTCGGCCAAGTGTATGTGTCAGCAACCTACCCTGGCGTAGTGAAAGCCTGGCACTATCACAAGAAGCAGGTTGACAGTTTCGCCTGCATCGCAGGCATGGTGAAGCTTGTTCTAATCGATACGCGGTCTGGCTCAACAACCGAAGGGACCGTGAACGAATTCTTCATTGGCTCTAAAAATCCGATGTTAGTGCAGGTGCCCGCACTCGTCTACCACGGATGGAAATGCATTGGAACGGAGCCTTCATTGGTTGCCAATATTACGAACGAGGTTTATCAATACTCGGAGCCCGATGAATACCGCATGGAGCCACACGGCACGCTTCCCTACGACTGGTCAAGAGTCGATGGTTGAGGTTCTCGTTACGGGTGGCGCCGGTTTCATTGGTAGTAACTTCATCAAGTTCGCGCTAGACGCGCATCCTGATTGGCGAATCACCACACTCGATAAGTTGACCTACGCAGGTCGCCTCGAAAATCTTGAGTCGGTCAAGGACAATCCTCGACATACCTTTGTCCACGGTGACGTTACAGATCCGGTCATCGTGACGCCGCTGGTCGAGCAAGCCGAGGTTATTTTGCACCTTGCCGCAGAGACCCATGTCGACCGGTCCATTGTGAACGCTAGCGACTTCATTATGACCGACGTCTACGGAACCTCTGTTTTATTGGAGGCCGCTCGTAACGCTGAGAAGCTACGACGCTTCATTCAAGTATCGACTGATGAGGTTTACGGCAGCGTCTCGGAGAGCGCCAGCCGAGAGACCGACGAGATTCGACCAAGCAATCCGTACTCGGCCAGCAAGGCTGGGGCCGACCGTCTTGCTTACAGCTTCTGGGCAACGCACCGTATACCAATCGTCATCGCGCGCGCGTCAAATAACTACGGGCCGAACCAGTTTCCAGAGAAGGTAATACCGTTGTTCATCACAAACGCCATCGATGATCGCACCGTACCACTCTACGGCGACGGCCTAAATATTCGCGACTGGCTGCATGTTGATGACCATTGTCGTGCACTCGACCTTCTAATAGCAGATGGCGAGCTTGGCGAGGCTTACAACGTTGGTGGTGGTCACGAAATTGCTAACATCGAGTTGACCCGAGAACTCCTTCGACTACTAAACAAGCCGGAATCGCTGATTCAGTGTGTCGACGACCGTCCTGGCCATGACCACCGTTACTGCCTTGACACCACGAAGCTGCGGAAGCTCGGATGGCAGCCGGTCGTCGACTTCGTTCAGGGACTGACCGACACCGTAACGTGGTACCAGGAGAACGAGTCATGGTGGCGACCAATTAAGAGAGATAGTCCGGCATTCAAAACCTACTATCAGGAGCAGTACGGCCATCAAAGCTGAGTACGAGCGACCTCGAGCCCTGGTCACTGGTGCAACAGGTTTCGTTGGAAGTCATCTTGTTGACTTACTGGGCAACGAGGGTCTTCCAGTCGACGGGTGGCACAGACCTGGAACCGAACCCGATAGGAAACGCGCCCAATCCAGTCTAGTCCGGTGGCTACCGGTCGACTTGCTCAACGCGAGGGCGGTGAGTAAAACGATTGAGGAAAGTCAGCCAGATGTTATTTTTCACTGCGCGGGAGCTGCTCACGTCGGGTCGTCCTGGGAGCGAGCCGTAGACACATTTGCCACGAACGTTCGTGGAACCCATATCCTGCTCGAAGCTGTCCGGCGCTCACAACTGACAACAAGAATCGTAATTACTGGTTCAGCACTCGTCTACCGGCAGTCCAGCTTGGCTCTCTCTGAGGGAGCACCACTGGGGCCGTCCAGCCCTTATGCCGTGAGTAAGCTCGCTCAAGAGCAACTGGGTATTAGGCTCGCTGAGGAAGACGGTTGCAAAATCATCCTAGCTCGCTCGTTTAATCACCATGGACCTCGTCAGTCACCGTCCTTTGCCGCTTCCGGCTTTGCCCGCTGGATTGCAAGAATCGAAGCAGGGCAAGTAGAACCAGTTATTCACGCTGGCAATCTCGACGCCGTACGAGATCTAACCGACGTACGTGACGTAGTTCGCGCCTACAGAATGCTCGCCAATCAGGGTATTTCAGGAAGAATCTACAACGTCTGTTCAGGCCGCGCCTATTCGATCAGAGAGGTGCTGGATAGGGTTATCGCTCTCACTCAGGTGAAGGTAAGGGTCCAACTTAATCCTACCAAGTTCCGTCCCAACGACACTCCGGTACTTCTGGGCGACTCAACACGGATCCGCTCGGAGATTGGTTGGACGCCACAGGTCCCTCTCAACCAGACACTTTCTGACCTGCTAGATTACTGGCGTCAGGTTGACCGCGAATAACAGCCCGAATGAAGCTAATCTCCAAGCCAGTCGGGAAGGGTGAAGGAACCGTTGGAAATGAGTTCTTGACAGCACAGTTATCGAGCGAATAAAACACGAATGTTGGTTCAATCCAAGACGCTCGACAGTTGACTTTCATTGGGTACGAGTCGAAAATTCCAAGTCTTAGACAGGTTTCCGCCGCTGTCAGAGCCGGTGGTCTTACGGCATTGCCCTCTGCAATCCTAAGAGCTGACAAGGTCCAATACCAGGAAACAACATGCCGGTCAGCCCTAAACAAAGTTGCTGGCATGCCATTCGCGTGGACCCTAAATCCATATCGAGGATGTACCCACGGGTGCTATTACTGCTTCGCTCGCCGATATCAGTCACACCTAGAACTCGATGCCGGAGACACATTCTCATCGGTCATTTTAATCAAGGTGAACTTTGCCGATGTGCTACGTCGGGAACTTAAGCGAGCCATATGGCGACCAACGTCGGTCGCCGCCGGGACTGCGACGGACCCATATCAACCGATCGAGGGTCGTTACGAGCTGAGCCGACGGACCCTAGAAGTCCTCTTGGAGCATCCGACACCCCTTGGACTTATCACCAAGGGCCCACTCGTCATCCGTGACGCTGACCTCTTAGCCGAACTCGGACGCCGGACGCAATGCACGGTCTATGTCAGCGTGCCAACCACAGATATTGGCGCTTGGGAAAAGTTTGAGCCTGGAACATCGCCACCTTCACAACGCCTCCGCGCCGTCTCGCAGCTTGCTGCGAGAGACATCAACGTAGGTGTATTAATGGCACCGCTTGTACCAGGCATCACCTCTCAGCGAGCGAAACTAGACCGTACCTTGCGCGCGGTCGCGGATTCAGGCGCCCGATTCGTCGGTACTAACATCTTGCATCTCGCCGGCGGAACACGTGATCACTTTATGAAATTCTTAGCTCAGAACTATCCCGATTTTCTGGACAGATATGAACGCCTATATCGGGGAAAGCATGCAAGCCCAGACTACGCTAATAAGATTCAGACACTTGTGAACACGATCTAGGCGGTCTACATGCCCAAATACAATCGTTCCGCAAAAGCCGACAATTGGCAGCAAATAACGACCCCTGGACGCAGTTCAACTCAGAGTCAAGCAAAGCTCAACTGGGGTTGAGATTCCAATGATTTCCGGCCCAATTCTGGCTGTTTCTATAAGTCGCAATCCTTAGGGACCGTTCTAGTCTTCGACCAAACGGGCGATCAAACCAGCAAGCATTGCGGCTCGCCATGGCAAGGCCGAAATATCGACCTGCTCGTGCAGGGCATGAGCTCCCTCCCCAACCGCACCTAATCCGTCCAACGTGGGTATGCCTCGCGCCGAGGTCAGGTTACCGTCCGACCCACCACCGGTACTAAACTCCGTCAAGTCCCGACCAAGGTCGGACGCCACCTGTTTCGCTGCCTCATACAATCGCCGCACTGCCGCATTGCGCTCTAACGGTGGCCGGAACCCTCCGTTCACCTGTAGTTGAGTGCGCGGATCCTCAGTAGTAAGACCAGCGAATGCCCGCTCAATCCTGTTAGCGTCAGCTACGGTACGGACCCGTACATCGACCATTGCTTGCGCTTTTTCGGCAACCACATTTGGGCGTGTTCCTCCGTCAACTCGACCGACGTTGATTGTTACACCAGACTTAACATCCTGTAGCGATTCCAAAGAGACGATTTGTCGTGCAAGCTCATGCACCGCGCTGGCACCCCGGTCAGGTTCGATGCCTGCATGCGCCGAAACACCGGTCACGGTCAATTCAAACTGGCCGCAGCCCTTGCGACTTGTTTTGACGGCTCCGCCTGGTCCCGAGGGCTCAAGAACAAGCACCGCTTTGCTGCGCTCTCCGTGTTGCAGAATCGCCTGCTGCGAAGCCGCGCTTCCTGTTTCCTCGTCAGAAGTCCACAGCATCGCAACACGCGCAGCCTGTGGCATCCCAACTTCGAGCACAGCCCGTGCCGCTAACATGCCGATGGCAATTCCACCTTTCATATCGAACGTGCCCGGACCAAACAGTCGATGCCCTTTCCGCTGTAACGGCATGCGCTTCAATTGCCCCACCGGCCACACCGTATCGAAATGCCCGAGTAACAGAACCTGGGTCGGACCGCCGCCTAATGCAGCAAATAGATGGTCTCCCACACTGTCCTGAGGAAGCAGCGTCACTTCGGCCTCGATATCGTTTAGGTAATCAGCTAGAACAGCCCCGCAGCGGTCTACGGCTGCTTTATCCGTCGTCGGTGACTCCCTTCTTACAAGCGCCTCCACCATGGTGACCGCCCAATCGCTATGGCGTTCACAAAAGGCTTCGTATTCACGAATTCGGTCGTGCATCACAGCTTAGCCGGTCCTCTCTCCTTGCACCTACGTCTCGACATCTCGATAATAGAGAGGATGTCTCAACCGATCTGGTCATGTACTAAAGTCATTCTGTTTTTCCTGTTGGTGAGCGTTGCACCATCAGTAGTTGCGCAGCCTCTGCCGAAGTCATCCCATAATCCGGGTGAACCCCTACACAAAGTAAAGCCACCACCCTTCCGGTCCGCTGAAGTTGAGCATCAGCCGTCTCAGACAACCCTACAGACGCCAAGTGACGATACGCTGGGAGTGTCGATCTATCCAAATGCTCAATATCTGGTGGCCTACGACGCGCGTCGCGGCCAGCAGTATTACCTGTTCGGCACAAACGCTAGTTTCGAGAACATGGTCAACTACTATTCTGCAGTTCTAAATAGTCGTGGTGACCGAGTATTTAGGGAACCGCCAGTCCACATGTTCGAACTAGGCCGCTTTGATCGAGACACGATGGCGTTCCCGCCAAGCGTGACAATTAAGGACTACACCTGGAACGGCGCTGCTGGTTACCCGAACTCGTCGCCAGGGGGACAGCCGAGTCACTACAGCACAATAATCCAAATAGTCCCCGTCCGTGAACAACGTTAGTTCACGAGTCCCCACTGGCACAACCCGAGTCAGCGCCGCGGTTTGTGTTCAACGTGCGCGGCACTATACCACGCGGCCTTTTTACGTTAATCCAGTGGATATCGAAGCATCACAGATAACCGTTACCGGAAAGGCCGAGCCAATCGCATCATCACGAACTGCGCTAGCTTCCGGACAACGACACTTCACGTGCTTCCCTAGGAGAACGGTAATACGAACCGTCAGAGTTCGAGAGATAACCCTGTCTAGCGTCTGTCACGGCTATAGTACAATCCCCTTGTGAAGATTGCGCTCGGTGCGGACCACGCTGGCTTGTCGTTGAAAAACGAAGTCAAGCGAGCACTGGCGGAACTGCGGTTCACGGTGACAGATTTCGGCACTAAATCGGATACGGCGGTCGACTACCCAGATTTTGCTGGGCCGGTTTCAGAGGCGGTCGCGGCCGGAACCCACGACCGAGGAATACTCATTTGCGGAAGCGGTATCGGCATGGCGATTGCCGCGAATAAGATCGCCGGTGTGCGGGCTGCCAACGTACTCGATGTTAAATCTGCACGACTGAGCCGGGAACATAACGACGCGAATGTCCTTGCACTGGCGGCAAGGGTCACGACTACC
>Ga0310123_10003584_pt1 | contig 11945 bp, 9 predicted proteins | sample CB6_AW_1057_MG_FD_203505 | JGI IMG/M metagenome (GOLD analysis project Ga0310123, IMG submission 203505) | Marine microbial communities from Western Arctic Ocean, Canada - CB6_AW_1057 | ecosystem: Environmental > Aquatic > Marine > Oceanic | place: Canada: Western Arctic Ocean | collected... | reverse complement strand
AGTATTTTCCTTTTAGAAGGTAAACATATTGATTCCGAAGTAGTATTTGGAAATATAAAGTACAATATTACAAATTCTATTTCAATAAATTTATCAAATGAAAATTTTCTGAAATTGAAAAAAATTTCTGAGAAATTGGCATCTATATTAATTAAAAAGGAAATTTCTAAAGAATATAATATTGCATTAATCGAATTTGATCAAATAAAATATCAGACAATATTTCAAGAATCAAATGAGTCTAATGTAGGAATTTTCCTATATAATAGACGTAGACCAATAATATATAATCAAAAATCATTTAAAATTATAAAAAAGTCACATGCAGTTCCGTACATAAACCATGAAAAATTTTCTAAAAAATTAGAATCTAATCTGGAAATAATAAAAAAACGTATTCACGAAAAATCAGAGGAGTTTTTTAATAATGATGAATTTTTTCATTCATTCTTTAAATTTCAAAATGTATCATTTTGGAATTCTCTTAAACCACTAATAATAGAATACTTTAATTCAAAAATTTCAAAATCGCTACTTGAAATAGAAATTGCAAAAGAATTTCTTATAGAAAAAAAGCCAGATGCGATAATTGTTCTTTCAGAGAATGGTATGACAGAACAAATAATGTTAGAATTAGCAAAAAAATTGAAAATAAAAACTGTACTACTTCAGCATGGTGCCATGATAACTAATTCATTAGCAATTAATTTTAATAAAATAATTGGTGGTACGTTACCAATAAAATCTTCAAACTTCTTTGTTTGGGGTAAAAATTTAGAAGATTATTCAAATCAATTAGGTTTTGAAAAAATCACAAAACAGATTGGGAGCCCAAATTTGGATAGAATATTTCTTCAAAAAAAGAATAATATCAAAAATACAAATGATGTGTTACTTTTGTTAACTGGCCCAAGAAATCAACAATATGTTGGGCATGATGTTAATGTGTGGGACAGATATGAAATTTTTGTAAAGAAAATGTGTGAAATTATTTCTAAAAACAACTTCAATATAATTATCAAAAGACATCCAGATTTTGGTGAACCAGAATTTTCTGATACATTATTCAAAGAATTTCCAAAGATCAAAGTTTTGAAACAGGTAGAAATTTCAGATTTATTATTATCGGCCAATGTTGTTATATCAGTTGGATACTCTACTAGTATTTTTGAAGCACAAATTCTTGAAAAACCTGTAATTTCAGTAATAATTGAACATGACGTTTACGGAATACCAGAAACCATTTCAAAATCATGTTTAGTTAGTCAAGTTAATGATTTTGAACAAAAATTTTTAAAATTAATTAATGATAATGATGTACGACAACAAATCATAGAAAATGCAAATAAAGAACTAAAAAATAATTTTCATAATGTAGGTAATGCATCAAAAGAATTCTTTGATAATTTACAAAACTAATATTTATAATATAAAATTACTTGATTATTATTTTTTTGAATTTTATTTAGTTTAAATTTAAGTAATTAAATTTTAGAACATGAATAATAGACCTAATTTTTTCATCCTAGGTGCTGCACATGCTGGAACCACATCTTTCAATAATTATTTAAAATCTAACCCTGAGGTCTTTGCCTCATCTATAAAAGAACCAAATTTTTTTTCACCAACTATAAATAAACTACACATTGGTTTGCCAAGTGAAACTACTAATTTTTCACTAGATGAATACCTTTCCTTATTTTCTTCTGTAAAAAATGAAAAAATTATTTGTGACGCATCAACAAGATATCTTTATGATTCTCAGACACCAAAATTAATCCATGAGTTCAATCCAGATTCAAAATTTCTAGTTATACTTCGTGATCCAATAGAAAGAATACAGACACATCTTCATGCATATTATGGATATGTTTCACCATCAGAAATCAAGAGTATTGTTAATGAAGGAATTGAAGAATTTTACAATCAAATCACAAAACCTAATCTTTTAAACATGGGTTGTTACTCAAAACACTTATCGAATTTTTTTAATTTTTTCGATAGAAATCGGTTTGTAATTACTTATTTTGAAAATGTTTTTCCTCAAAATGTTGTAAAAACAGTTAAAGATGTGTTGGATATGTTTGATGTAAGATTACATGACTTTCCAATAATTGCTAGTAATGTGTATTATGAAAGGCCTACAGGAATAGTTAAAATTTTATTTAAAAACAAAGCCTCTCAAAAATTTTTACAAAAAACTAATCTTGAAAAACCATTTATCGATTATTATAAAAAATTTAATACCAAAAAGAAAAAACCTGAATTAAGTTCTGAAATTTTTGATACATTAAAAGAATTTTACAGTGAACAAAATAAAGAATTAGAAAAATTAATAGGTTTGAAACCTCCATGGAAAAATTTTACTTGATAAGATAAAAAATGATTTAAGGATCTAAAGTTAGAATTTCAATTTTTTGTATTAGTATATCACTTGTGATCATCTAAAAATTTTTTATCATAATTGTTTACTCTATTGTCACAATTTCTCGGAAATCTATAACTAGGCAGATATCAAAAATCAATTATTACAGAGATGACACAAAAAATAATTTTTTGGCTAAATAGCAGTTTAACTTTAACATTTGTGGCCAAATGTATTAAAGATACTACTGATTCACAACTTTTTTCAATTGTTGATTGTACACAAAAAAACATATTATTTTTTAAAAAACAAACAGATGCGATATTTGACAAACAATGGTTTTTGCACTCTAGCATATCCAAACATTCAGAAATTGATTATGAATTTTTAAAAAAAATGGAAGAGTCATATCAATTGAATTTATGGACGTTAGCAATCAATGAAAGAATATTTCATAAGTATAATCAATTTCATAAGTTTACTTCTGATGAAATCTTGTTAATTCTACAAAATGAATGTAAATTTTTTGAAAATGTATTGGATGAATGTAAACCTGATTTTTTTATTACATATGAATCAGCATTACATTATCAAGAAATTTTTTATTTGATGTGCAAAAAACGAAATGTCAAAATTTTGATGTTAAATCAAGCACCTATTGGAAATAGATGTTATATTTCATCTGAATATGGTAAATTTTCTAATGGAATGATAAATAATTTAGCTAGTGCAAATACATCATCTGAAAACTCACTTTTAAAACAAATAATATCCTATCGTGATAATTTAGCTTATCAGAACTTTAATTATTTAAAATCATTTTTGAAGTTATTATTTTCAAAAAACGATGAAAACAAAATAAACTTCTCATATTTTGGTCATACAAAAACAAATATTTTTTTCAAATACCTTGCATTACATCTTAAACTAAGATCTAGAAATAATTTCATTAACTCTAATCTTGAAAAAAATCCATCTACCGACATAGATTATATTTATTTTCCATTACATATGGAACCAGAACGTTCTTTGCTTATAGCTGCACCATATTTTACTAATCAATTAGAATTCATCACTAGTTTAGCAAAATCCATTCCAATAGAATTCAAACTATTTGTAAAAGAGCATCCTTCACAATTACTTCGAGAATGGAGACCAATTTCATATTATAAAGAATTACTCAGTATCCCGAATGTAGAAGTAATCCATCCAGATTTTGATAATACCCACTTAATTAAAAATTCAAAATTAGTAATTACTATAGGTGGTTCAACAGGATATGAAGCGCTTGTGAATAACAAGCCTTGTATTTCATTTGTAGACATGGAGTATTCAAAATTTCCTGGAGTCGAAAAATTAGAAAATATATCAGATCTACCGAAATTAATTAAAAAAAGTCTAACTAAAGAATTGACATCTTCAGACAGCAAGGAACTCTATGAGCATTATTTTAATAATACTTTCATATTCGACAATTTTGGCATGGAATCACTAATTGATAATGAATTTTTTAACAATGGGACTTTAAGAGACGTTGAAATTGATCAATCTGTATTTGACTCATTCTTTGAAAACCACACAAAAACTTTTAACGATTTGGCAGAAATGTTTGTCAAAAATATCAAATAATTAAAATCACTAATCAAACCTTAATCATATTTTTATAACTAAATTATTTATCATAATCATGAAAAATTTCTATGATTTGTCACAAGTAAATATCTTGATTACTGGTTCTTCAGGTTTGTTAGGTTCTACGTATTGTAAATATTTTTTAAAACAAGGAGCACATGTAATAGGAATTGATAAAAGTATAGATTATAAAAAATTTAATTTATTATCTTCTGAAAAAAAGAATCTTAGTTTATTTGAATGTGATATAACTAACGAACAACAAATTAAAGATTTGTTTAAAAAAAATTCTAAAAAATTTAATAAATTAACAGTTTTAATTAATAATGCATCATACCTAAAACAAATTTCATCCAAAAATGAATCTGATTTCTATAAAGATTTTTTAAAATCATCAAAATCTGATTGGGAAGATTTTATTGCAGTTGATATTACTGGTTCTCTCTTAATATCAAAATATTGTATCCCAATCATGAAAAAAAATCATGGTGGTAAAATCGTTAATATTTCTTCAATATATGGAATTTTATCACCAGACCAACGATTATACGAATCAATAGGTAACAATGGTAAAAGAAAATCCAAAATCCAAAAACCAATTGGTTATTCAATTAGCAAATCTGCCATCATAAATCTTACACGTTATTTATCAACTTTGTACGCTAAAAACAATATACGTGTGAATACGTTAACATTGGGAGGTGTTTATGCTAAAAATCCAAAATCTTTTGTAAAAGCATACTCTTCAAGGACTCCATTAGCTAGGATGGCATATAAAGAAGAATATTGTGGACCACTCCATTTTTTGATCTCTGATGCATCATCTTACATGACGGGATCAAATCTAATAGTAGATGGTGGTTGGTCGTCTTGGTAATTTTAAAAAAATGCAGATGTGAGATTTTATGAATGAAATTATTTTAGAAAATGGAAAAAAAATTGGTGGAACAAATTCCCCATTTATTATAGCTGAAATTGGTAATAATCATAATGGTGACATTGAAATTGCAAAAAAATTAATCGAAATTGCATCACAAATAGGTGTAGACGCTGTAAAATTCCAGGTAAAAGATATTGAATCATCTTTTTCAAAAGAACTCTTAGAAAAACCATATAATGGTCCAAATTCTTTTGGGAAAACCTATCGTGAACATAAAGAATTCTTAGAATTTAATCAAGATCAATTAAAAACTCTTTATGAATATTCAAGACAAAAGGGAATCATTTGTTTTTCCACTCCATTTGATATAAAATCAGTTGAATTGTTAGAGAATCTTAATAATCCCATTTACAAAATTTCATCTTTTCACGTCACAGACATTCCATTAATTAAAAGAATTATTGATACAAAAAAACCCGTGATAATGTCAACCGGTATGTCTACAATTGAAGAAATCAGTAAGGCGTATCAACTATTTACTGATACAAATAATTTGATATTACTTCAATGCACATCTTCTTATCCTACAAATGATGAAGATGTTAATTTAAAATCAATAATCACATTACGTGAAAAATTTGATGTGAATGTTGGTTATTCAGGTCATGAACGCGGAACAAGTATATCTGCTGCTTCGGTAATGTTTGGAGCAAGTGTCATCGAAAGACATTTTACATTAGATAGAACAATGAAAGGACCTGATCATGCAGCATCATTGGAGCCAGAAGGAATGAAATTATTAATTGATAAATGTAAAAGAATTTTTAATTCAATAGGAAGTGGTGAAAAAAATGTTTTACCGTGTGAATTTGAAAACAGAAAAAAGTTTAGAGGATATTGATCATATCTTTTAATCTAATTTTTTTATTAAATAAAATGTAATCAATAAATTCTCTAACTGCACCATCTCCACCTTTATTATCACACACATATTTTGATATTTTTTTTATTTGATAATTTGCATCAGAAGGACAAGCAGAAAATCCAACATTTTTCATTACATTATAGTCATTAAGATCATCTCCAATATACGCAATTTGATTCAATTTGATTCTATATTGCTGAGAGAGTTTTTCAACAGCAGAAATCTTATTCTCACATCCAGAAACTAATTTTTTTATTTTAATTTTTTTTGCACGCTGTTTTACAATTAATGAATTTTCTCTAGTTAGTAATACAGTTGGAATTCCCATTTTTTTTAAAATTTCAATGCCAAAAGCATCTTTTGTATTAAATTTTTTCATCTCCTCACCATTCTTTGAATAATACATTCCTCCATCTGTTAATGTTCCATCTACATCACAAATTAATAATCTAATTCCACTTAGTGATGTGTTATTTTTAAATTTCATATCTTTTTTGTAGGTTTTATTTTCATTGTCCAAACTGTTTTTGGCATTTTACCTTCTAGATATTTTCCATATTCCTCACTAGATATTTTTTGTTTAATTTCTTTACAGATTTTTTCAAAAATTGTTAGTGTTTTATCTATATCTTCATTTGAATGTGAGTATGAAATGTAAATTGGATTTAACGGAGCCATAAATATTCCATTTTTGACCATTTCTTGCAGAATCAAAGATTTCAGACTAAACGAATCATTTCCTTTTGAATCTTTGCAGACTAAATTCATCCTAATTTCATATCCTTCGATTTTTGCATTTAATGCATTCTCATTTGAAATCTTATTCCAGCCGTCTTTCAATTTTTTTCCAGTTTCCCAACACTTGGAAATTGTATTTTTTGTTTTCATCTCTAGAATTGTTGCATTTGATGCAGCCATTGAAATAGTTTCCATATTATTACTTGACGAAACCCATAATTCATCAAATATTTTCATATATTCACTCTTACCAGTGATTGCAGAAATTGGATATCCATTTCCCATTCCTTTCCCAAAGCAAATCAAATCACCTTCTAGATTAAAATATTTTTGTCCTCCACCTATATCAAATCTAAATCCTGTAACAACTTCATCTAAAATTAGTACCGCATTATTTGCATCAGCAATCTTTCTAACATTTTTAAGAAAATTATTATCTGGTTTTGAAAATATTACCGGTTCAAGAACTATTGTTGCAATCTCATTTTTATTTTCTTCAAAAATTCTCTCTAATCCTTCATAATCATTATATTCAAAAATTTTTATTAATTCAGCATTAAATTTTGGTACTCCACCATCTCTACTTACCATGGCTGCTTGCCAATCATGCCAAACTCCACCACTTCCACAATAAGCAATTTTTTCTTTTTTTGTATAACCTCTGGCTGCTCTAACTGCAGCAGTTACTGCATTAGAACCAGATTTTTCAAATTTTACCATTTCTGCATTTGGGATAACATCAATTATTGTTTCAGATAATTCTAATTCTATGGGGTGAGGTAACGAAAATAGAACACCTTTACGTAATTGTTCTTCAGCTGCCTCGTTAACTGGTTTATAATTATATCCTAATGTAATAGGACCTAATCCACATAAAAAATCCAAATATTCATTCCCATCTACATCTACAAATTTTGAACCATTTCCATATTCTGCATATACTGGGTAGACACCTTCGACAAATGATGAAGCAGAACGACTGAAGGTTCCAGTTAATGAAGGATAAATTTCTCTTGATCTTTCTTTTAATTCATTAGATTTTTTTATATTCATATATTTAATTATAAATTAGAGATGATATAAAAATTGAGAACGATAAAGAAGATTCCTTTATTATTACAAGCTAGAATGGGTTCTTCTAGATTACCTGAAAAGATCCTTCTACCCGTTTTAGATAAACAATTATTGAAATTAACCATTGAAAGAATTAATCAGTCCAAATTTGTTGAAGAAGTAATTTTGTTAATTCCTGATGCATCAACTGATGATATATTGGAAAGTTTTGCTATAGATGAAAAGATTAAATTTTTTCGTGGTAATGAGAAAAACTGTTTAGATAGACACTATCAGGCAGCCAAATATTTTGATATAGATGTTTTTGCCAAGACCACATCTGATTGTTGCCTAATTGATTCTAGAGTGATTGATGAGGTAATTGAATTGTATTTTTCTAAAAGTCCTAATTGTGATTATGTGTCAAATATATGTCCACCAACATTTCCTGACGGATTAGATATTGAAGTTTTTAATTTTTCTACGTTAGAAAAGACATGGGAACTTGCAAAATTAGATTTTGATAAAGAACATACAACAACTTTCATTAGAAACAACCCAAATTTGTTTAAAATTATTAATTATGAACATTCTAAATCTAATTTATTCAAAAAACATCGTTGGTGTTTAGATTTTGAAGATGATTATTTATTTATTAAAACGATCTTTGAAAAATTATATCTAAATAATAATAATTTTTCCATGGAAAATATTCTTGAATTATTAGATAACAACAAAGAAATTAATATGATAAATTCACATTTATTAAAACATAATACTGTTCACTCTTCAATTTGATTAAATTTTTCTAATCCAAAAAATATTTTCATAGTATTAATATGAATTAGAATTGGAAAGAAGCTTTAAGATATTTACATAGAGTAAATGTCCGCCATCACCAACTTTTACTCTAGAAGTAATGAATCTCAAAATCATAAATCTTTGTAATTTAAGAAAATCGAAATTAGATTTTAAATGTTCATTCATTGTTTTTTTTATAATGTCGATTGATTTCATAGCCCTGCCATGATTATTCTGATTTTTTAAAAATTCTTTTTCTGGATTATTAGATAACATCATAATATTTGTAGCCAACCAAACAAAATCATATATTGGATTACCTTTTTCTTGAAACTCCCAATCCCAATCAATGACATTCACTTGATCAGAATTTTCATCAATCAAAATATTTCTTACTTGGAAATCTCCATGCACTCCAGTTTTCTTCAATTTGGTTTTTCTTATTTCTTCTTTGTAATCATTAAGCCATGATTTGTATGGTAAATTAGCCATAACATCAATCTTTTTCAATTCATTTTCTATGTTTTCAACTTCTTTTTCAATTTCATCAAAAGTTAAATCATCATTTTTTGTTGAATTTTGAAAATGTATCAACCATTTCATGACTAGTTTTACATGTGATAGATTTAATCTATCTAAGAAATTTCCTTGAAGCCATTCTTCTAAAACTAATTTTTCATCAGGATTTTTCATCTCTGGGAATTTTCTTTCTATTGAAATAATTTTTTCTGTAAGATCATATTTTGTATTTTTACACGTTAGAACTTTTTTTGGGTCACCATGATTATTTAGTAAGAAAAATAGCACTTTGGATAATCGTGTATTTTGAATAAGACTGTCATATTGAGTATTTTTTTGTATCATTTTCTCTAAAATGTCAATTGATTCATTTTTGTAAGAATAAAATAAAAATGATGGACAAAATTTTAAGACAATAGATTTTCTTGTATTTTTATTTAATAATTTTAATAATTTTCCAGCTATTTTGAATTTTTGATCCACAGAAAACTTCTTAGCAAAATTATCAAAAAACCATTTTAATGATATATCATCAGTTAATTTTCCAGAAAAATGTGGTTGTTCATGTGATGGTAGAACCCAATATGATTCAGTCTTTAATCCTAATGAGTCTAACAGTGAATCATAACCATTGAAATTATCAAAATAACTGTTTTCACTTGTTACTCCATCAATAATTGTAATTCCACTTTTATTTTTAACAGCAAGACATAAGCAACCATCATCATTCAACTGATTTTTTAGTTTATTTAGATAATTCTTTATTCTTATTTTCAAATCGTGTAAATTTTCTATCTGTATTCCATTTAGTATGATAAGATCATAATTTTTTTCTATTGAATGTATTTCATCTGAATTTGTTGTTTCAAATACCACATTGGTAATTTTTTTAGTCTCAAATCTGGCTTTTTGAACTAAAATTTTTTCTGGTGTATCTAGTGAAACAACTTCTTCAAAAATATCTGAAAAAAAATCTGGTATATTACCTAAATCACTATTAATTATTAGACAATTTTTATTATTTTTATTTATGCATCTAAAAGCTAGACTCCCCTCTAGCTTATCAAATCTATACTTATCTGAAGGATATTTTTTAATAAATTTATTAACAGCTTTTGAATATCCCAATTCTTTTATAGATTCTAAAAGAAAAGTTAATCTTGAATTTTTGAATTTAGTTATTTCATCCATACAAGCTGTCAAAACTCCTAGACGAAATTAAAGATTTAGAAGAAAAAGTCTGGTTTACAAGTAGTATGTAGTAACGTCTTTATCCTCTATTTTTTGGTTGATCATATGGCATTTTGCTTATGGATGACTGGATTGCCTTGTTCAGGCAAGACAACAATAGTCAGAAAACTGACTGAAACTATTCCAAACCTAGCGATATTGGACGGGGATGAACTAAGAGAATGGTTTTCACCAAAAGATTTCTCAAAGGAAGCAAGAGATGAACACAACAGAAGAATTGCACATTTGGCGAAACTTCTGTTAAAACATAACGTATCAATGGGTGTGAGTTTGATCAGTCCATACAAAGAGAATCGTGCTAATGCAAGAGAAATAATTGGTGACGACACCAAGTTCTTTGAAGTTTATGTTAATGCTTCTTTGGCACAATGTGAAGAACGCGACGTAAAGGGGATGTATAAAAAAGCCCGTTCAGGTGAGATTAAGGGTTTTACGGGCATAGATGATCCATATGAAGCACCGGACAATGCTGACTTGGTATTAGACACTGAGAACAAAACACTTGATGAGAGTACTACTGAAGTACTCAAATTTTTGAAATCAAAAAACTTTCTCTAACCCAGAAATCTTAGAAACAGCTTTCTCATGAACAGATCCATTTGTAACTAACAATCCATTTTTATGTTTTATAATTTCTGTATTGTAAATTAGATCATTACCAGAAACGTCAATCATCTTCCCACCAGCCTCAGAAATAATACAGTTAGATGCACATGAATTCAACAACTCAAGGTTTTATCATAGATTTTTAAATATAGTAAAGAAACTTAATTTTTCTAAAATTAATTTAAAACAGAGCTATGACAAAGCTGCAGATTTAATTTTGACTGATAGAATTCATTTAGATAACAATCCAAAACAGGTAAGTAAACAAGATGTTGTTAGTTTACTAGAAAAAATCAATACTGGTAATTTCACGTGACTAAATTCTACTTTTAATAAATTCTATAGGTCTGACCGGTGTAGGATCAGTTTTAGACAGGACTGCTGAGTAGATACTACTGTAATCTAAAAGATAAATTAGATTCACAAGTTTTGTTAGAATACTACCACTTGGAGAGTTAACTTCTTTGTACTGTATTTTATTCAGCTTAAAAAATTCCTTTACCACATGCCATCTTTCTTTCGTTTTAATATAATCATCTTTACCTATGATCAATATTGGTTTAATTTTTGATCTTTTTTCCCAAGCAACAATCCCATTATGAGAAGATTCTATTACGTCCTCAGCAAATACATGCATTTTTGCATTTTCTTGCAACGAATTTTTGAATCTTATAGCAGCAGAATGTAATCCCCACGGATAATAAATAATAGGAAAACCGGAAATCCATTTAGCTAATGATAGAGCCGGATTTGAATTTGTTAGATTAGTTGAAGAAATTTTTTTTCTTGTTTTCATTAACAGAGAAATTGATTCCTTGGCATCTTGTTTTTTAAGAGGAATTACATCCTCAAGCACATTTAATATTGAATATAGATAGCAAGAAAAAGATGCACGTGGTGAATGAATTTCAGGAATTTCATAGTAAGGTATTTTGTTTTTAATTGAATATTTTTTTATTTTACCTCCAGAAGAGAATGCTAGAAGTTTACCTTTAGATTTTTTTGCATTTTGTAAAACTGTTAGAGCCTCTTTAGAATTTCCTGAAACACTAGTTGTGATTATCATTGTGTTAGAATCAACAGTTTTTGGAAGAAGATATCCCTTTACAACATTAACATGAATGTCATTTTTTGATAGAATTGATGAAATCACATCACCAATAGTACCAGATCCT
>Ga0310123_10003583_pt1 | contig 11946 bp, 6 predicted proteins | sample CB6_AW_1057_MG_FD_203505 | JGI IMG/M metagenome (GOLD analysis project Ga0310123, IMG submission 203505) | Marine microbial communities from Western Arctic Ocean, Canada - CB6_AW_1057 | ecosystem: Environmental > Aquatic > Marine > Oceanic | place: Canada: Western Arctic Ocean | collected... | reverse complement strand
GATGTGGACCTGGTCCCAGAGAAAGTGCTTGGGTCCACCCCGCTCATCGGAACTGTGCTGATGCTCGACCTCGCGAGCCAACCGCTTCTGGAAGGTGGCCATCCGCCGGGTCTGCTCGGGACAGGTCAACTGGCAACGGGTGAAGATGAAATTGACCACGAACACGCGTCCGGTGAGCTCACGGCTCCCGAACGCCTCGCCCGTGTGATCGACCAGCCGGAACTCCGGCAGCTCCAGGTCCAACGGCAACAGCGAACGAGCCGGCCTGGGAGTATCGCTGCCACCGTTCTTGCCCGTGTTCTTGCCGCCGTCCTTGCCCGAAGCAGTATCCGGATTCGGATCGTCGGGGCAGCCACAGGCGGACAGGACAACGGCCGCCGCCAGGACCACTGAACCGCAACGGCACACGAATCTCATGCTGGGCCTTCTCGAGCCAGGGACACGGGTTGCTGCACGGGGCCGGGTGCAGGGCAACCCCGATCGTTCGACTTGAATCGTTGGGCCAAGTGCTGTCAATGTTCCTTCGCCGAGGCCGCCTCGGGATTTTCGACCCGACGGTAACCGACCCCCTCGTAAGTCGGACAACGCGGACCAAACCACTCGTCGAACTCCGGATCGGGTGCGTCCAGCGTGTTGGTCGCCGGGTCAATCGTTCCCCGCAGGTCCACCGTCGCTCCACCGAAATAACACCCGCTGACATTGCTGCCGTCGACAATGTCCAGCTCGTAGCGGCCCCCGGGAGCCGTGCCGCCGGTCCTGGTGTTCTGCCAGAAGATCGACTGCGTGTAATGGTTGCCCTCGCCCTTGTCGTCGACACCGTTCCAGTTGCCCGTCAGCGTGCACCCGCTGACTCGAACCCTCGAACCGGGGAACACCGTCAACGCTCCGGACCCGTGACGGGCGTTGTAGGGCTCACCGGCAGGACTGACCGTGTCCGGGCCGGTGTTGGCCACGTTGTCGACAAACAGGCAGTTGGTGATCTCGGCCCGGCTGCCCGGCAACACGTCGATCGCCGAACCGGTGACCTGGCAACTGTTGTCCCGGAAGATCGAATCGCTGATCCGCACGCTGTCCTGCTGGAAGCCCAGGTGCTGGATCGAAACGCCGCCCCCGCAGGGATCGGCCACGTTGCCGATCACCTCGACCCGCTCGATCCGAGGGTAACTGCGGCCGAAGACCTTGATCCCGCCGCCGTCGCAATAAAAGAACAGCAGGTTCTGCTTGCCCAGCTCCGGCCGATTCGGTTCAACCGGTCCCGGCAGGTCGCTGCGGGTCTGGAATCGGTTCGCACCGGTGATCCTGAATCCGCGGAGGACGGTCCGAGCGGTGATCCCGTCACCGAAATAGACCACGTGATTGACCACCGCCGGAAAACTCGAGGCCTCGCTCTCGGCAATCTCCGGGTTGGCCGCACTCAAGACCACCTCGCCACGAGCCTCCAGCGTGATGCCGTCGTGCTGACGGTTCAGCCAGATCAGGGCCTGTCCGGGTTTCCTCGGCCGGTAGGTGCCCGGGTGCACCACCACGCGGTGCCCCGCACTCGATGCGGCCGCCAGGTCCAGGGCCGCCTGGATCGACTCGCCCGGGTGAACGTGCCAAGCACCGTCGGCATCCGGGCCCCCCGTACCAGTCTCGCCGCCCGGCCCGCTGACCGGCCCGCTGTTCTCGTCACATCCGCAACCGGCCGCAAGACACCCCAGCCAGGAGGTGGCCTGGCCCAGTGCCGTTCGTCGTCCGATCAGCTGTCCCGGTGACGACGTCATTTGACCAGCGTCGCCAACCAGTCCTGGAACACCCGTGTCTCCTCGATCTCCATCCGCCCCATTTCCTGATCATGAGAAAACCGGATGGCACACATCGGATCCGAGAGCAGCTGGTAACTGCCCACGCGGTCGGCCTCGACACGCAGCGTGTGCACCAGTTCGGGCACCGCGATCTCCTCGAGCTCCAGCTCCGGCAGCTTCAGCGTGTAGATGTAATCGGTGCTCGTCAGCTTCAGGTCCACGGTCCGTCCACGAGGCAGGTGCAGGTCACCGGTGCTGACCAAATCGTCGTCGGTCCCGAATCGCCCGTCGCCACCGGGATAACGGAAGCTCCACTCGAACCCGCTGCCGGTCACCTCCACCAGGCAGGCCTCGCCGGAAACCGACTCGGGCCACGCCAGCACGCCGGGCCCACCACACCCGCAGGGCAAGCAGATGGCCAGCACCATCAGTAGCATCAGGCAAACGCGGTCACCGATCATGAACTCGATCATAGGACACCACTTCGGCCGCTGGCCAGAGGATCGTTTCCTGCGGGGAGGCCTTCGGTTTGACATGCAAAGACGCCAAGCTGACAATCTGGTGTGGGCCGTTGGTCGTTTGCGTGATGAGATCGCCGACGCGCCGGCTCACCCTGCACGCAATTCTCACCCGTTCGACGACGACTCAACGCCTCACGCCGGTACACACACCGGGAAGGACTCGTTTCATGACGGCCGTCATCCGCTGCACCCTGCTGTCTCTGTGCCTGTCGATGCTTCTGGCATCCCCGTTGACCGCGGCCGATTGGCCCACATGGCGGCACGATCCGGGCCGTTCGGGGACCACCACCGAGAAGCTGCCCGACACGCTGAAGCTGGCGTGGACGAGACAGCTGGCCAAGCCGCAGCCTGCGTGGCCCGAGGATCCTCGTATCGGATTCGACTTCGTCCCCGAACCGGTCGTCGTCGGCCGCACCCTCTACCTCGCCTCGACCCGCACCGACAGCGTCACCGCCTACGACACTCGGACCGGAGCGAAGAAGTGGCGAGTGTTTGCCGATGGTCCGGTCCGGTTCGCGCCCCTGGTGGCCGACGGCAAGGTCGTCTTCGGCTCAGACGACGGCTGCGTCTACGCCGTCGATGCAGCCACGGGCAAGCACGTCTGGACCTTCCGTGCCGCACCGGCCAACCGCAAGGTGCTCGGCAACGACCGCTTGATCTCGGTCTGGCCCGTCCGAGGCGGCCCCGTGCTCGACGGTCACCTCGTCCGCTTCACCGCCGGCGTCTGGCCCTTCGAAGGTGCGTTCCTGTGCGCCATCGAACTGGCCACCGGCAAGCCGGCCGAACTCTCAGGCCCCGCAGCCATCGGACCGCAGCACGCGATCCGCACGCTCAAGGATCTCACGCCACAGGGCTACCTCGCGCTCTCGGACCAGAAACTCTACATCCCCTGCGGACGCGCCGTCGCCGCCTGCCTCGACCTCAAGACCAACAACTTCCTCTCGCACACCTACAGCACCTCCAATACCACCAACTACCACGTGATCGCCGAAGGACGCTGGCTGTTCCATGGCTCGATCGCGTTTGACAGCACCACCAAGACCACGCTCTCAACCCGAAACCACAAGCCGGTCACCACGCCCACGACGGTGTTCTTCGGCGAGAACGGACAGGTGGTGGCCTATGACCTCGAACATCCCAGGAAGGTCACATCCAAGGACCGGCGCGGCCGCACTGTCACCAGCACCGTGCTGCCCAAGCTGTGGACGATGGCCAATTCGAGCGTGCAGAAGGTTCCCGTCGGAGACGCCTACAAGAAGTTCCTGGCCGCCAACCCGCTGGCCATCGACCTGGCCGCCGGCGGACGACTTTACGGACACCAGGGTTCAGTGCTGTTCGCCGTCGATCCTCCCGCCACCGCCGGCAAGCCCGGCACGCTGACCTGGAAGACGACCATCACGGGCACGCCCGGTTCGCAGATCGCCGCCGACTCGAGACTGTTCGTCACCACCAGTACCGGGCTGCTGATGTGCTTTGCGGCCGACGAAGGACCCGGCGACGTGACCGAGAAAGTGGCCCAGCCCCAGAGACCACCGCTGCCACAGGCCACCAGGATTCTCAAGGCCGCCGGATCCCTTGAAGGATTCGGGCTGGTGCTGGGCGTCGGCGACGGATCGCTGATCGAAGCCCTGACGCGGCAAAGCCAGTTGAGATTGATCTGCGTCGACCCCGACCCGGCTCGCATCAACGCACTCAGACAACGACTCGACAAGGCCGGACTCTACGGGCACCGCGTGGCCGCCTTCGCCGCCGACCCGCTGACCTGCGGACTGCCACCCTATATCGCCAACCTCGTCACCACCGAATCACTCGAATGGACCGGGGGACCCGACCTGGGTCCGAAACTGGCACGACTCGCGTTCGGCTGCCTGAGACCCTACGGCGGAACCGCGGTGCTGGGGATTCCCGGAGACGGAGCCGCGGGGTTCCTCGAGGAAGTCGTCAAGATGAAACTGCCCGCCGCCAGGACCAGCGAGGCCGACGGCCTGGCAGTGATCCGCCGCGAAGGAGCCTTGCCGGGATCCGCCGACTGGACGCACGAATACGGAGACCCGTCCAACTCGCTGATGTCCCAGGACCAGTTGGTGCGGGCCCCGCTGGGAGTGCTGTGGTTCGGTGGCCCCGCCTCCGATGGCAGCCTGTTCTACAACCGGCACTTCTGGGGGCCGAGCATGGCCGTCATCGAAGGACGCATGCTGCTGCAGGGGCCAGGCAAGCTGTCGGCCGTCGACGTCTACACCGGTCGCATCCTCTGGCAGGTCCCCCTGGTCGACGACGAAAAGTACCGGGCCGGACGACGAGGCAACGACTTCGAAAAAGTGCTCGCCGGATTCCACTTCCTGGCCGTCAAGGACAGCATCTACCTGGTCCACAAGGGACGCATCCTGAAACTCGACCCGAAGAACGGCAAACAGGTCGCCGTCTTCCCGCCTTCGGCCAAGGGAGATACCTGGGGCCGTATCCGGGTCCAGGGCGACCTCCTGATCGGGACCATCCACCGCACACAGGGCAAGCGAGGACGCGTGCCCGCCGAAGTGCAGGTGCTCAACCGACACACCGGAAAACTGATCTGGAAACACACGGCGCAAATGACCATCCCGCTGGTCGCCGTCAGCGACGATACGCTCTATTGCCTGGATGGGATCTTCGAAGGACTCTTCAAGGACTGGGCCCGCAGAGGGCTGGTCCCCAAGTCCGAACCGATTCGCTACCTCAAGGCACTGGACCTCAAGACCGGCAAACTGAAATGGAAGTACACCACCGACCTGGTCGTGACCTGGATGAACTACTCCAAGGATCACGACGTGCTGATGGCCTCGAACAAAAAAGGCATGGTGGCCTATCAGGGCGCCGACGGTGAGGAGCTGTGGCGAAAGTACAGCGAAGGAAAAGGGTTCCGAGGGCACCCCGAGAGTTACTGGGATCGGGTGATCGTTTCGGGCAACTGGGTCATCGACCAGCGAGGACCGGGCAAGGCCTACAACATCCGCACCGGTGAACCGATCCTGAGACGCGATCCGATCACCGGCAAGGACGTGCCGTGGGAATTCACCAAGAGCGGCCACCACTGCAACTACGCGATCGCCAGCCCGCACCTGGTGACCTTCCGAGCCGCCTCGGCCGGGTTCACCGATGTGGAAACCGGCAACACCGCACGGCTGCAGGGATTCCGCTCGGGATGCCGCAACAGCCTGATCCCCGCCGGCGGAGTGCTCAATGCACCCAACTTCGCTCACGGCTGTGTCTGTGGCTACTCGCTGTTCACTTCGCTCGCCTTCACGCACCTGCCGCAGGCCGAGATGTGGAGCTACAGCGCGCTGAAGCCGAGCGACCTGTCGGTCAAGCGACTCGGAGTCAATCTCGGTGCACCCGGTGACCGGATGTCCAAGCAGGGCACGCTGTGGCTCGATTACCCCAGCGTCGGAGGCTCGTCGCCGGACGTCCGCATCACCGCCAAGGGCCAGGCCCGTACCTTCCGGCAACACTCCTCGCTGGTCACCGCCAAGGACCACGACTGGGTCGCCTCGTCCGGAGTCAGTGGCCTGCAGAACCTGACCATCCGACTCGACAAGAACGCCAAGACGCCCAAGGCCTACACCGTGCGGTTGCACTTCTGCGAACCCGATGACGTCAAGCCCGGCCAGAGAGTCTTTGACGTGCGGCTCTCAGGCAAGTCGGTGCTCGAGGAATTCGACGTGATCGCCACCAGCGGCAATCGGTACAAGGCGGTCGTCCGCGAGTTCAAGAACGTGGCGGCGACGACCGAGTTGACCATCGACCTGGTGCCGCGGACCGGATCACCGATTCTCAATGGGGTCGAGATCGTCGTCGAGGAATAAGGCAGGCGATGGTCAAGCGGGCAATTGGCAAGCTAGACTGAACGGGTCGAGGCCGCCAGGTCGGTCGCGAACCGTTCCCGCCCTCCGATCCACCTGGCGAATGCCCATCATGAACCGTCCTCGCCGCCTGACCGTTTTCGCACCAATCCTGCCAATCCTGCCATTCCTGCCAATCCTGCCATTCCTGGCCACCGCCCTGGGCCTGATCGCCTTCGAGTCGACCTCGGCCCAGGACGCCGCCGCGCCCGCCACCAGCCTGGTCTACCCGCTGGATGTCTCCGTCGCCGCAGACGCCAAGACGCTCTACCTGGTCGACCGCAAGCTGCCGGGACTGTGGAAGGCCGCCGAAGACGGCTCCCTCGTGGTGCTCTACCCGGCCAAGAAACAGTTCCGTACGCCGCTGAATGCCGTCCGCTGCATCACCGGCGATGGCAAGGGAGGACTGCTGGTCGGCGATTCGGGAACCCGCGAAGTCTATCGAGTCACACTCGATGGCAAGGCCACTCCACTCACAAAAGGGGGCATCGGCATCGCGATGGGAATCGCCGTCGATGGCGATGGGACCATCTTTGTCAGTGACCTGGAACTGCAGAGGATCTGGTCGGTGCCCGCCGCCGGAGGAACACCCAAACAATTCGCCGTGCTGCCGGCACCCCGGGGCATGACCTTCGATAAGAACGGTCAACTCTGGGTCGTCTCGGGGGGACCCAGGAACCAACTCGTCAAGATCGCCGCCGATGGCAAGATTACGCCCGTCGTCAAAGGCCGGATCTTCATCTACCCCAACGACGTCGCCGTCGCTGAAGATGGCACCGCCTACGTCAGCGATGGCTACGCCGATTGCATCTGGAAAGTGGCCGCCGATGGCAAGGCAACCAAGTGGGTCCAGGGCAAACCGCTCGATAACCCCGTCGGCCTCGATTGGCAGGGCAAAAACCTGCTCGTGGTCGATTCCCGTGCCAAACAACTGTTCAGCATCACCCCCGACGCCAAGCTCACCGCCGTCAAACTCGGCAAGTGATCGCCCGCTACCCCTTGACTGGCTTGCCCAACCGGTCACTTCGACCAACACGTCGCCCGACGAACCGGCAGCCTGTTGACCCTGCCGAAAAACCGGTCCTATACTCGAATTGAGCCCCCCAACACTGGGCTCTTCGAGTGCGTACATGAGGATGCACCCGGTAACGCCACGAGTCTCACGCTCACCTCAAGACCAAGCCCAACCGGCCACGGCCATGAGCACCTCCAACCTCCAGCACACCAAGAGGTCGCAGCGGCGACGCTGGTACCGGATGCTGGCCGTCGCTGGAGTTCTGCTCCTGGGAGCAGAACTCTCCCAGGCACGGGCCAGTTGCGGTGACTACCTGCACAACGGCTCCACCTCATCCGAATCGACCCGGGCCGGATCACCCCACGCATCGCTGCCGTCTCCGGGCGAACACGGTCGCTGCGACAGTGACCCGATACCAACCCCGGTCCCGTCGGCACCCCTGCCCAACACGCCGACCGATGATGTGACCGATGTCGAGTGGACTCGTGCAGAACACTCACCCCGCCAGACCTGTCGTCTCGATCGAGCCATCGTCGACCCGACCCGGCCCGGTCACCCCGTCCGCATCGACCGGCCGCCTCGGGGCTGAAACGCATCCGATGCGACACGACCGGCTCGACTCTCGTTGACTGCGAAACAGCGAACCGAAACCGGCCGTTGGTCTCTGACCACCGTCGCTCAACGCAGCAGCCGCTCGCACCGCGACCCGCTGCTCGCAACCGCGACTCCCCACTCAACCGGGATCACGTCTCGATGTCCGAACACGATCAACAACCAACACCGCAGACACCGCAGACACCGCAGACACCGCATCCACCGTCGACGCAGAATGACACCGACGCAGCACTGCCGGCCGAGACGTCCGCTGCTCCCAGAAAGCTCTACGTCCGCGCCGTCACGCCGGGACTCAGAAAGCTGCTGTGGGTGGTCTTCGTGCTGGTCGCACTATTGGGGGCCAATTCCGCCTACCTGAGCGCGATTACCGGGACGCAGTGGGTCACGGGCGAGGTCTACCAGACTCACTTCTACTTCCTGATGCTGCTGGGTCACATCGTGGGCGGCCTGGTGCTGGTGCTGCCTCTGGTCATCTTCGGCAGCCTGCACATCCGCAACGCCTACAACCGCCGCAACCGCCGGGCGGTCCGGGTCGGCTACGTGCTGTTTGCCGTTTCGATCGCCGTGCTGCTGACCGGTTTCGCGCTGGTGCGAGTCGAAAACGTCATCGATCTCAAGCACCCGCTCGGCCGCAGCGTCGTCTACTGGCTGCACGTGGCCCTGCCGCTCCTGGCCGGATGGCTGTATTGGCTGCACCGGCTGGCCGGGCCGCGGATCAAGTGGCACATCGGCGGGCGGATCGCCGCGGTCGCCGGTGTCGCCGTCATCGCCATGGTCCTCATGCACTCCCAGGACCCCAGGCAGTGGAACGTCGTGGGGTCCGAAGAGGGAGTCAAGTACTTCGAGCCGTCGCTGGCACGGACCACCAGCGGCAAGTTCATCCCCCGCGAAGCACTCATGATGGACAGCTACTGCAAGAAATGTCACCCCGACACGCACGCCGCCTGGTCCGACAGCGTCCACCGCTTCAGCTCATTCAACAACGCCGCCTACCTGCCCAGTGTCCGCGAAACACGCAAGGTCTCCTTCGAACACGACGGCAACGTCAAGGCCTCACGCTGGTGTGCCGGCTGCCACGACCCGGTGCCGTTCTTCAGCGGAGCGTTTGACGCGAAGAACTACGACGACGTCAACGATCCCACCGCGCACGCCGGCATCACCTGCACGGTCTGCCACGCGATCACACATATCAACAGCAATCGAGGCAACTCGGACTACACCATCGAAGAACCCCTGCACTACCCCTTCGCCTACAGCGACAACGCAGTCCTGCAGTGGATCAACAACCAGCTGGTCAAGGCCAAGCCCGACTTCCACAAAAAGACGTTCCTGAAACCGCTCCACAAGACAACCGAGTTCTGCAGCGTCTGTCACAAGGTGCACCTGCCGCTGGCGCTCAACAAGTTCAAGACGATTGCCGGCAACAGCTACCAGAAGCACTTCATCCGTGGCCAGAACCACTACGACGCCTTCCTGCTCTCGGGACTGGGACACGGAGCCTCGAGCTTCTATTACCCGCCCAGGGCCGAGACCAACTGCAACCGCTGCCACATGCCCACGGTCGCCTCGAACGACTTCGGAGCCAGGCCATTCGGTGAGACCGGACAACTGGGCATCCACAATCACCTCTTCCCCGGTGCCAACACCGGCATCGCCTGGTTCCGCGATCGACCCGAGATCATCGCCGCTCAACAGGAATTCCTGGCAGGCACGATGCGAGTCGACCTGTTCAGCATCCGCGAAGGACTCTCGCTGGTCGGCAAGCAACACGCTCCACTCAGACCCACCGTCCCGACACTCAAGCCCGGGGCCAGCTACCTGATGGATGCCGTCATCCGCACCGTCAAGCTCGGACACCTCTTCACCCAGGGCACCGTCGACTCGAACGAGGTCTGGCTCGAGGTGACCGTGAGCTCCGGCGGGAAAGTGATCGGCGCCAGTGGCCACTTCGACAGCGACCGCGAGGTCGACCCGTGGTCACACTTCGTCAACGTCTTCCTGCTGGATGTCAACGGCCGACGTATCGATCGACGCAACCCGCAGGACATTTTCACGCCGCTGTACAACCACCAGATCCCGCCCGGCGCCGGACAGGTCGTTCACTACAAGCTGCAGCTGCCCAAACAACTTCCGGGACCGGTCACCGTCGAAGTGAAACTCAACTACCGCAAGTTCGACAAGCAGTACACCGACTTCATGGCCAGGAACCGCAAGGCGGGAGACCGGGACATCCGCGGGCTGGACCCGCTGACCGGACAGCTGCCCAACCTGCTGCCCGTCACCGTCCTGGCCGTCGACCGCGTGACATTTCCCATCCAGGGCGATGACACCACCGTCAGCAACCAGCCGTCGGAGATCAAGACCTGGATCAGGTGGAACGACTACGGCATCGGACTGTTTCTCAAGGGGAAAGACGAATTGAGACAGGCGAGCGACGCGTTTGCCGAGGTCGAGAAGCTGGGACGATACGACGGGCCGCTGAACCTGGCCCGGACGATGTTCCGCGAGGGACGACTTGCCGAGGCGGCCGAGGCACTCGCCCGGGCCTCAAAACACTCCGACCCGCCGCCTCCAGCCTGGACCATCGCCTGGCTCTCGGGACTCGTCGCCAAGGATCTCAATCAGCTCGAACGGGCACAGAAGAACTTCCAGAGCGTGCTCGAGGATCGGACACCCGAGATGGTCAAGCGAGGCTTTGACTTCAGCAAGGACTACCGAGTGATCAACCTGCTCGGTCAAACCTACTTCGACAGAGCACGACGACTCAGAGACGACGATGTTGCCGTCCAGAGAAAGGCCTTCCTGCACAAAGCCGTCGAGACCTTTCAGAAGACACTCGTGATCGACTCCGAAAACGTCACCGCACACTACAACCTGCAGCAGCTGTTTCGAGAACTCGGCGACAACACCAGGGCACAACACCACGCCGCACTGCACGCCCGCTTCAAACCCGACGACAACGCCCGCGACCTCGCCGTGGGACGGGCCAAGGCACACTACCCCGCCGCCAACGCCGCGTCCGAAGAACCCGCGTTCTACGAACTGCAACGAAAGGGGGCGCCCGGACTGACGTCCAACAGCCGTGCAACCACGACTCCCGACCAGACTCGCACCACCACCACCACGCGGAAGAAGACACCGACTGGAGCGGACGAATGAACGAACCTCTGGATCATCCCGATCATCCCGATCATCCCGATCATCCCGATCATCCCGATCATCCCGATCATCCCGATCATCCCGATCATCCCGATCATCCCGATCATCCCGATCATCCCGATCATCCCGATCATCCCGATCATCCCGACGACCCTGCGGCCTCGGACCAGGACACCGCACCCCCGCAGGACGAAGCCAGCGAACCGTCTCTCGATTACGACTACGACACCGAGGAACGAGACGACACGGTCATCGCCTCGGCTCTCAAGAAGTCGCTGGCAGTTTTTGGGATCGCCGCGGTGCTGATCGCCGGAGTCGTCCTCGCCCAGGGGTACTTTGCCGAGGGTGAGGAGTTGGCGACCGAGAGAGCTCCGCTGGAAGTGCCGACTGTCCCCAAGCGGCCCGATGCCGAAATCCCCCGGGTCACGTTTTCCGACATCACCGCTGAAGCCGGCATCGACTTCGTTCACGAAAACGGGGCCTACGGCGACAAGCTGCTGCCCGAAACGATGGGAGGCGGCTGCGCGTTTCTCGATTTCGACAGCGACGGTGACCAGGACCTGCTGCTGGTCAACTCGAAGCGCTGGGACTGGGACACCCGACCCAGGCCCAAACAGCCCGCGCGGCTGGCCCTGTATGCCAACGACGGAACCGGGCACTTCAGCGACGTCACCGACGCCTGGGGCCTCGCCGTCTCGCTGTACGGCATGGGAGCCGCCGTCGGCGACTTCGACAACGATGGACACCCCGACCTGTTCATCTCCGCAGTCGGTCACAACCGGCTGTTCCGAAACACCGGCAAGACCTTTGTAGACGTCACCCAGCAGGCCCGGGTGGCCGGAGCCGACACCGCCTGGAGCTCCAGTTGCGGGTTCTTCGACGCCGACGCCGACGGGGACCTCGACCTGTTCGTCTGCAACTACGTCGGCTGGAGCAAGGACTTCGATCTCGCCCAGAACTTCACGCTCGATGGCACG
>Ga0310123_10003582_pt1 | contig 11954 bp, 8 predicted proteins | sample CB6_AW_1057_MG_FD_203505 | JGI IMG/M metagenome (GOLD analysis project Ga0310123, IMG submission 203505) | Marine microbial communities from Western Arctic Ocean, Canada - CB6_AW_1057 | ecosystem: Environmental > Aquatic > Marine > Oceanic | place: Canada: Western Arctic Ocean | collected... | reverse complement strand
CAAATCTGGATCGCGGTCTCGCTTTACGTACTGGTCGCGATCGCGCGCAAGAGGTTGGGCCTGGAGGCGAGTCTCTACCAAATTCTACAGATTCTCAGCGTTACCCTGTTCGAGAAAACGCCCATTTCACAGGCCTTGCAGCCGTCCGACTCCCACGAAAACTCACTCGATGACCCTAACTAGCTGATTCTATTCTACTTTTAACCGGACAGTAGTGAGTTCCACCATCTATCCCAGGCCGACCGCACAGCGATAGCGGAGATCCTTCGAGATACCCTGCCGGAAGTGGCGGAGTACTGGGGTGCCCCCGCACTCAAGTAGCGGCGGGGGTCCCAGGCGATCTCGCAATCCTTGGGTATTCGCTTGAGCCAGTGCGAGCACGGTCTCTAGGCGCAATACCGGTCACTTAGGGCCTTCGAGCTTCGAGCCCAGAGCCGTTAAGCCGCGGAGCGGCGCAGGATCGTAGCCCATGGGTGGAGCGAAGCGGAACCCTGGGTAGGAAGACTCTCCAGGGTAAGCCCTGAAGGGGCGCAGGAGCAGACCGGCCGCTGCGTCTCCGCGGAGAGCTAATGTGCGACGGGTCTTCAGCGACGCCCAAAACAAGACCCCATGCCATGGAACAAAAACCGTCCGCGGGGCTGCTAAGTGACGAGCACGGCCTCTAGGCGGGCACGGCGTGTATTTGATATCGCATGCCGGGTGAGCTGCACTAGCGCCGGCAGGAGTGCCGACGCGGCTCTGGCCCTCTGCGGCGCCCAATCTTCTCGCCGCTTCTCCAACCGTGAGGGTCCAGCACAACAATTTTATTTGACGTTGACAAAAAGGCCAGTAGCGGTTGACATCCGTCGTCCACCCAGCTAATCTCAGCAGGTCCCCCTTTTCGGCGATTTGGAGTTTTCGATGGAATCAACGTCCTTTTTGTATGCACTAATAGCAATCCTGCCGATTCTAGCCGTCATGTTCTTCTTGGTCGTCCTGAGGTGGCCGGCGACTCGCGCCATGCCAGTCGCCTACGTCATGACTCTCACGTTCGCGCTTTGGTTCTGGAAAGTCCCTTTCATCCACACCATGGCCGCCTCGCTGCGAGGGGTGGTAATCGCCTTGACGCTGCTATGGATCATTTTCGGCGCAATCATCTTACTGTTCACACTGCGCGAGAGCGGCGCGGTGGCCACGATCCGGCGCGGCTTCATGGACATCTCGCGCGACCGCCGCGTCCAGATCATCATCGTCGCCTGGTTGTTCGGGTCCTTCATTGAAGGGGCGGCGGGATTCGGGACCCCGGCTGCCGTCGCCGGACCGCTGCTTCTGTCGCTGGGATTCCCGGCGCTGGCGGCAGTCATGACGACGCTTATCATCCAGAGCACGCCGGTGAGCTTTGGCGCGGTTGGGACGCCCATTCTGGTGGGCATGGCGGAATCCTTGAATGTGCCTCAGGTCGAGAGCGCGATCGCGGAGGCAGGGATGTCTTATCCACAATTCATCGCGCAAATCGGCGTGTTTACCGCCGTTCCGCACGCCCTGATCGGCACCTTTATTCCGCTGATCATTTGCGGGATGCTGACGAGGTTCTTCGGCGCCCGGCGCTCGTTCCGCGAAGGTCTGGGAATCTGGAAGTTCGCATTGCTCGGTGGTCTGTGCTTTACGGTTCCTTATGTATGCTTCGCCATCTTTCTTGGCCCGGAATTCCCCTCCCTGATCGGCGGATTGATCGGGCTGGCTCTGGTCGTCACGGCGGCGCGCAAGAAGATCTTTCTGGCGGACCAGGAGCCTTGGGACTTCCCTTCGGAAGATCAGTGGGAGCCCGACTGGAAAGGCGTGATCGACGCCGACGTGGGCGAAGAGCGGGCGCATATGACGCTGCTGCGAGCCTGGTCGCCCTATGTGATCGTGGCCGCCTTGCTGGTTTTGACACGGATTCCGGCTCTGGGAATCAAGCAGATGCTAACCTCGGTGTCATTTACCTGGTCAAACATTCTCGACACTTCGCTTTCCCAAGGCGTGCAACCGCTGTATGTGCCTGGCACCATCTTCATGATTGTGTCGCTGATCACCGTCTCGTTGCACCGTATGACCGGCGCGGAAGTCAAGAAGGCCTGGGCGGATTCGGCCCGTATGCTGGCGGGGCCAGCCCTGGCATTGCTGTTTGCCGTGGCGCTGGTGCGGATATTTATTGACTCCGACACGAACGAATCCGGTTTGGCCAGCATGCCGCTGGTGCTGGCGGAGTTCGTCGCCTATGTCGCTGGAGGGACATGGCCTTTCTTCGCTCCCATTATTGGGGCGCTGGGAGCCTTTGTCGCGGGCAGCAACACGGTCAGCGATTTGATGTTCAGCTTGTTCCAATACGGAGTCGCCGACCGCATCGGGGCGCCGCATTTAGTGATCCTGGGAATGCAGGCCCTGGGCGGAGCCGCCGGCAACATGATCACGGTTCACAACGTCGTGGCGGCGAGCGCGACAGTGGGCTTGGTGGGCCGGGAAGGGTTGCTGATCCGGCGCACGATCATGCCCATGACGTATTACGTCGTGTTTGCCGGGTTGTTGGGGCTGCTGTTTTCTTATGTGGTGTTCCCGGGTGTTTTCTAAGGAATCCCGAACAGAGCCGCGCCCGCAAGGGTGCGGCCGAGACCAGGGGCGCCCTCGGCAACGCCTGCAATTGCCCGGTCGCGTGAGGCCTAGCCCGCCGGCTCGCGCCCGCTCTGTTGTGGTGGCGCTTGGTTCAGATACGCTGGGCCCAGTGAGTATCCACATACACTTCCATCGGGCGCCCCTGCTGGTGGACTACGTAAGCCACGGCGGATGTCACGTGCTCGCTCTCCGATAGCCAGCGTGTGCTGTCGTGTCGGCTCCATCGTCTCCCGGTGTTCCCGAAAGCGCCATTGAGCGCCCGGCTCGCGCAGCTCTTTAGCGTGCCCATGATCTTCTCTGGCTTCAGTTCCGCTGATACGACGACATGAACGTGATTGCCACGCACATGAGCCGCGGCAAGAGACCACTGTTCACGGCGACAGGCGTTCTCGATGGCTTGTCTAGTGAGAGTGCGGGCGGGCCGGTCCAGATAACGCGGATCTTCACGCATTTTCCAGCGCTCATAGCGCCGGTGCGGCTCTTTCGAATCAGCTACCCGATTCCCACACCAGCCCAACCCGTACCAGCCTCGGCGTCCCGATTGTGGGCGTCGGCGAGAATCCAACCAAGAATGTGCGGTCGAAGGCGTTCTCGATCACTAGCACGCCCGAGATTCCGTGAGCCAGCCGCTGTTTCGCCATGAACTGTACGGTCGCAAAGCCGGGCAGAATAAACCGGTTGAGATCGTCTTCAAACTGTAGGGCCGAGGATCGAATCCCAGCGCTCAGCAAGGTTTTCTCCGTCGAATAAAGAATCTGGAACGAGCCCTGGTGGCGGGGAGTTTGAGGCATCCAGACCGAGTTGAGCTGCGAACTCACGTAGAGATAAGCGCCCTCGAAGCGCACCCGGCGCACGGTCTTTTGCAGTTCCAATTCCACGCCGCGGCCAACGGCCCGGCCGAGGTTGCTGCGCTGCCGGACGGGTAGCGGACCCAGGCTGAGAGTGAGATTTCCGATCAGGTCCTCGATCTCTTGGTAGAAAACGGTGGTGCGGAGCAGTACGCTTGGCAGGCGCCAGTCGAAACCCGCGTCAACGCCGACCATGCGTTCCGGTATCAATCCGTTGTTGCCCAGAGTCGTGGTGTTACCGACGCGAAATTGCCGAAAAAATTCATTCAACGTGGGAGAGCGAAACGAGCGGTAGGCCGAGGCGCGCCAGCGCCTTGGACCTTCCGAGAAAGCGACGCCGCCGCGCGGGCTCCAGAAGCTGTTGCCGCGATCGCTGAAGTCGTGTCGCAGCCCTCCGTAGACGCGTGTGCGCGGCCCAACGGCGAAATCCGTTTGAACGAAGGTCCCCTGCTGCCAAAGCCGCCCGCCGGGGCGGCGAATGAATCCCGTGGCGGTAACGGTGTCGCGGCTGACTCCTTCCGCGCGATGAGTGTCGGCGCCAACGATGAGGTTGGCGTTCTTCCAGCCTCGGTTCCAAACGAGAGCACCGCCGGTTTCTTCCGACACAACCCGCTGCAGCAGCGTCACGCGTTCAAAGCTGCGGGTCCCGTTCACGAACGAAAAACTGCTGCGGAGCACGCCGCGCGAATGATAGGCGGTCGCGGCGAACCCGCCGCGCTGAAAGTGCGCGCCCGTGGTGCCGATCGAGCTGGAGTTTTCCCGGAAACGCGTTCCGTTCTGGCGCTGTTCGGCGACGGCGTTCGTCTTGAAAGTGATCCGGTTCTTGTCGCCGAAATAGTCGAGGCGCAGATCGCCGACCAGAAAATCAACGTCGGCTTTGCGGTCCGTGGAGCCGCGCAGATTTTCGTCGACGACCCAGTAGCCTTCCGAGCGAAGTCCGCGAACGAAAGCCGAGACTCCAAATTTGCCGAACAGATTCGAATAGCCCCCGCGGGTCTCGGCGATACCGGCGCTGCCGCCCTCGGCCGCAATCCACATGCGGCGGGCTTCGGGAATGCGGGTAAACAACGACACGGCTCCCCCCATGGCGCGGTCGCCATAGGCGCTCGTGGATGCTCCTCGCGAAACTTCGATCACCTCCAGGGCGTCGGGATTCACGCGCGACCAGTAGACCCAGCCGCCAAAGGGGTCATTGACCGGCAGCCCGTCATAGAGAACCAGCGTGCGGCCGGCGGCACTGCTTCCGATGCCCCTTAGAGAAATGCCTTGCGTGGTCGGATGAGCAACTAAACTCGATGAGCGCCGAAACAAGGTGAACCCGGGAATGTCCCGCAGGCGGTCGTCGACGTTCACGCCGGGGCGGCTTTCGAGCATCTCCGATCCCACCGCGGTTACGTAACTCGACGAGGGAGCCTCGATAGTTTCCGTGACAGTGATCGAAGTTCGCACGGTCTCGATCTCGAGATCGGGCTGCTGACCGGAGGCAAGACCAGGAACCAGCGCCAAAAGCAAAAAACCCAATAGAAGCATTTTAGTGGGAGGGTGGAACCGGCAGTCGGATGATGCCAGCCAGTTCATTGACTCTATTGACGATTGTAGCGCGGTTAAGTTACTGACGGATTTTGCGCCGAAGACCACGCACATCGGATGACTCCTTGTTCCCAACGGCCGGGCGGCAGCCGGTGCCGAGGGGCCCCCGGAAGGACGGGGCTCCACCCTACTCAGGTGACGAAGGATCTGAAACACCGCCGAGGGATTTCCAGCAGTGGAGATCGACACCTTGCCGGAATCAAAGCCAATCTCGGCGTGCAGTTCGTAAAGCCGCCAGACGACCGCCGCGCACTCTTGTACAGCTCGCTCGAAGTGGTGCGGATCATCTGCTTCGCCTGCCGTCGAATCGAACACGATCCGTGCGCGTAAGTGGTCGTCCCTGGTGAACTCTTTCACGAGTAGTTGGCCAGAACGGGCTGTCGCCTTCCAGTTGACCAAGCGGGCGCCGTCTCCGGGTACGGCGGGCCGAATCCGATAAAGATCGTGGCTTTCTCCGCCTTTGAGACTGGCGTGTTCGGCCACCAGGCGACTCACGATTTCTTCAACGGCCGGTGAACTTTCCACAGACGGGTAGACCGTGATCTCACGCGCCGGCTGGAGGTGCGCAAGCCGCTCGACAAAACTGAACGGAAACTTGGTCCGCAGCCAGAAGACCTCGTTCCTAAATCGCCCGCGAATGGGGAAGGTGGCCTGTATATGAGTCGAGATCGACTGTGCGCCCGTGATCATGGGGCAGTAGATCGGATCGACCGCCAAGCAAGAGGCCGGTCCGGAGCGGGTCGAATCTTTCCGGCGACCCAGCCTCCCGCGTCGCCGGGGGGGGCGCGATTCTGGCGCCATGTAAATCCAAATGGAGAAGGACGGCAGCAGATGTTTCAGATTCTTCAAGGTGACCCGCAGGCTGAGCGGCTGCCGCGCGAAGATATGGTTCGGCAGCCGGACGTCGAGCTGCAGCCCTGATAGAACCAGCCGCGAGACGAAGCCCGCCAGCAACATCGCCGCCAGTAAGCAACTGAATACGAGATACAAGAGGTTGTTGCCGGAGAACGCCGCGGCACTCGCGACAACAATGACAACTAAGGAGTAAAAGAGCCCTTCTCGCGTAAGACGATAGCCCCAGGGAAGGTGCGACCGGCGATCAAGAATCCATTGGGTTACATGCGGATACGAAAGGTAGACGACGTAGGAGCAGATTCCCAGTGAAAACAAGCATACGGCGATGCTGACCCCTATCTGCCCTACGCGATAAGCTTGCAGAGCTCCCAGAGCCAGCAAGACAGCGCCCAGCAAGAACGCTGATGCCTTCCAAAGAGCGGGTCTGGTAATCCTGGAGGTCACAAACCGGGTCCTTTTCTATTCTCCATGATTCATTTCATGGCCCGCTTGCCCGGATCCGTGCATAAACTGGTGTTGGCAACTCCGAGTTGTTGTCCTTCCCCCATATTTCGGGGCTCGGAGAGACCCGCGTTTTTTCACAGCCCTTCACCCGCGAGGTGCAGCGAGGCGAAAAACAGCGGGTCTCTCCGAGCCCCGTGCTACGGGAGGCTCGATTCTGTCTCGCGGCCGACTTTTCCATGCGCTTTACAGGTGCGGTACAGTCAAATGGAATGAGACGCACCCTCGGATCTATCCTGCTCTTGGCAGCGGTTGCCTATGGACAGCCGGCCGCCAAGAAACCATTCGACGTATGGGCCCTTCATCGTCTGGTCCGCATATCGGATGCGCAGCTTTCCCCAGACGGCTCGACCGTAGCCTTCGTTGGCGCAAGGGTCTCTCTCTCCAACAACAGCAAGGAGACGCAGATCTACGTCGTTCCTCTAGCTGGAGGACCGCAGAACCGGCTTACCTTCGACGGCACTTCGAACGAGCGGCCGCGCTGGTCCCCGGACTCGACGCAGATCGCTTACATATCCGACCAGAGCGGCTCTTCGCAGGTCTGGATCATGGACGCGGACGGTAGCCGCTCCCGCCAGATCACGGATCTCGCGACCGAAGCCTCGGGCCTGCTTTTCTCGCCCGGCGGGCAGCATTTGGTTTTCACCAGCCGCGTCTTCCCAGACTGCGGCGCCGACGACGATTGCAACCGCGAGCTGCTCGAGCAGCACAAAGAGGGCCCGCTCAAGGCGCGGCTCTACGAGGGGCTGCTCTATCGCCATTGGGATCAATGGAGCGACGAACGGCGCAGCCATCTGTTTATCGTCAATCTCGAGGATGGTGAACCGCGAGACTTGACCCCTGGCCGGTATGACGTTCCGCCTTTTTCTTTGGGCGGACCTGACGGCTACGACATATCGCCAGACGGGTTCGAAGTTTGCTTCACGATGAACACGAGCAACGCCCCGGCGCTGAGCACCAACAGCGACCTCTACGTGGTCCCAACCGAGGGCGGGGAACCGGTGCTGATCACGTCCAACCCGGCTGCCGACGCTTCCCCGGTCTACTCCCCCGACGGGCGCTTCATCGCCTACCGGGTTCAGGCGCGTCCCGGTTACGAAAGCGACCGCGTACGCCTGATGGTCTACAACCGAAACACGGGGGATGTGGGCAGTTTGACCGAAACGCTCGATCGCTGGGTATCGAGCGTTAGCTGGTCTCCCGACTCGACGCAGCTGTTTTTCACGGCTGAAGACCGCGGCCGCGAGCCGATTTTCATGGTGCCGGTGGAAGGCGGAGGCACGCGCATGGCCGTGTTTGGCGACGCCCATCACGGGGATGTGCAGCTCAGTCCCGACGGCAAGTCGGTGATTTACACCGGCCACAGCGGCTCCCATCCAGTCGAAATATTTCGCGGTTCCTCCTCGGGGGGCCCGCCCGAACAATTGACGCACCTCAATGACGATGTGCTGTCAGAGTACGAATCCACGCCGTTTGAAGAGGTAACTTACGAAAGCTCCGACGGGTCGAGCATCGGCGGGTTTTTGGTCAAGCCCGCGAACTTCGATTTCGAGCGGAAGTATCCGCTTCTGCTTTTGATTCACGGAGGGCCGCAAGGGGCGTGGGGAGAGAGCTGGAGCTACCGCTGGAATCCGCAGATTTTCGCCGGAGCGGGCTTTGTGGTCTTCATGCCGAACCCGAGGGGTTCCACCGGTTACGGCCAGGCGCTCACCGACGCGATCAACGGCGACTGGGGCGGCATGGTTTACGAAGACATCATGGCGGGCGTCGACTACGTGCTGCGTCGGCCCTATATCAACAAGGACCAGTTAGTCGCCGCCGGAGCTTCCTATGGCGGCTACATGATCAACTGGATGCTCGGCCATACCGACCGTTTTCAGGCTTTCGTTTCACACGCGGGTGTCTACGATCTGCGAAGCATGTTCGGGTCCACCGATGAGCTTTGGTTCCCCTTGTGGGAGTTTCGCGGGACCCCATGGGAAAACCAGCAGATGTATGAACAGTGGTCCCCCAGCACATTTGTGAAGGACTTCAGGACACCGACCCTGGTTGTCCACGGGCAGAAAGATTACCGGGTGCCCGTTACGCAGGCGATGCAGTTGTTCACCGCGCTGCAGTTACAGAAGACGCCGTCGCAGTTCTTGTATTTCCCGGACGAAGGACATTGGATAACCAAGCCGCGCAACAGCATTCACTGGCACGAAACCGTGATCGACTGGCTGAAACGCTGGATCGATCAGCCCTATCGCAAGCCGCGTCGGCCTGCGCCGAAGCCGGCGGCCGATGCCCAAGCCGGCGTGCCCTAGTCCCGGGCAATGCGAACAGAACACACACCTGGCGGGGCACATTCGATCCTGTGTCTTACAACCCCGTTCGAAGCGGTTCCAGAAAAGGTTTGAAATGATCGTACAAAGCGCAGTCTCTAAAGCCGCGTTCAACCCGGACAAGATGGGCAAAGTAACGCTGGCGTTGACCGAAAATCTATTTGCCGGCTTAAATACATTCGAGGCGGGCCAAGAGCACAAGTTGCACACGCACCCGGGCCAAGACAAGATTTATTTTGTCCTGCGGGGCCAAGCAGAAGTGACGGTTGGTGAAGACCAAACCCGAATCGAAGAAGGTGACCTCGTCGTGGCTGAAGCCGGAGAAGAGCACGCGCTAAGCAACCCTGGACCGGAGCGCCTGGTGGTGATGGTCCTCATGGCGCCCCCTCCGAAACCGAAGAACTGAGCTGGTAATTTCGTGACGCCTGGGAAGCCGTCAGCCCACCGTCTCCGCGGTGCCTGATTTCTCGCCCCACAGATCACTGTGAAGCTCTTCAAGACGGTGTTCGGCGGCATCGCGAACATAGCGGTACTTCTCACTCTTGGCAATGCCTTCGAGGACCGTTTCGTCGGAAACCAGCTTGACGGCCTTGCGCCGGATCTCTTCGTCAATCGAGTTCCGCGCTAAGTAGGCGTAGGTCTGTTGGTCGGCGAACTTATCGCGGATCACATCGAACACCCGGTGACGCACGAACCACTCACGGTCGCCGGCGGCCATTTGCCTGAGGGTATTGGGATCCTCGAGTTGTTGCGCGGCAGCAATGCGCACGTCGGGGTCGCTGTGTTTCCATTTAGGTCTAAATAAATCGAAGATTGCCATATGCTCATCCCCGTACTGCACGGTTGCTTTGATTGGACCAGCCGAAGCGACCGTAGTCGCTGAAAGGTGGGGAGGGGTCTGCCCGCATTTCTAAACAGTCCCTAATGCTTTCATTGTAGACTTCCCGGCCCCAATGTGCAAAACTTTGACGGCCCGTTGAAAGCTATCCCACCTGCCGCCGGGCCAGCGCGGGCGGGTGTCCACCGTTATGGCGAATGAAGATTCCACTGCTTCGACGCGACGCAAGTTCATGAGACAGAGTGCGGCCGGGGCCGCCGCCGCGATGGGTGCGTTATCGGGCACCGGCTGCTCGGCGCCCGATCCGGCTTCCTCCCCGGCGCGCCGGCCCAACATCCTGTTCCTGCTCACCGACGATCAGCGCTGGGACACGATGGGCTGCGCGGGGAACCCCATCATCGAGACGCCCAACATGGACAAGCTGGCCCGGCAAGGTGTTCTGTTTCGCCGAAACTTCGTGACGACCTCCATCTGCGCGGTTTCGCGCGCATCGTTCTTCACCGGGCTCTATGCACGTTGCCACGGGATTCATGGTTTCGGAGTCTCCCTGAGCGAGCAGCAGCATGCCAACAGCTACCCGGGTATGCTGCGTGAAGCGGGCTATCGCACGGGCTTTATCGGCAAGTACGGCGTAGGGCCCACGATGCCCGATGACAAGTTTGATTTTTCGCGCGGGTTTGCGGGCCAGGGGCGCTACCTCGACAAGGACGACCCGGCGAGCCGGCCACACCTGACCACGATCATGGGCGATCAGGCCCAGGAATTTCTGGAAGGCTCGAGCGGCGACCAGCCGTTTTGCCTTTCGGTCAGCTTCAAAGCACCGCACGTCCAAGACCGCGAGGCGCCCTATTTCATCAGCGACCCGGCCTTTGACGACCTCTACGCGGACGTGACCATTCCACCCTTCCACAAGAACGACCCAGCCTACTACGACCAATTGCCCGGCTTTCTCAAGGAGGAGTACGAGGGGCGCATTCGCTGGGACCGCCGTTTCGGCACGCCGGAGAAATACCAGGAGTCCGTTAAGCGCTACTACCGGCTCATCTACGGCATCGACGTGCAGATCGGGCGCATGTTGGATACGCTCCAGCGCAAGGGCTGGGACGACAACACGGTGATCGTCTTCACCGGGGATAACGGATTCTACCTTGGCGAGCGCGGGCAGGCCGGCAAGTGGCTGATGCACGAAGAGTCGATTCGGACTCCGCTGATCATCCGCGATCCCCGCCAGAAGGCGACCGCCGGGACGATCCGCGATGAGATGGCTTTGAACATCGACTGCGCGCCAACGATGCTGAGCCTTGCCGGACTGGACGCCCCCGTGGCGACGAATGGGCGCGACTTGACGCCACTGGTGCGGGGAGAGTCGCCGGCATGGCGTCAGGAGTGGTTTTACGAGCACTTGTTCGAGCACGCGACGATCCCGAAGACCGAGGGAGTGCGGAGCGCGGGCTGGAAGTATTGCGACTTCATCGAAAGCGATCCGCGCTACAAGGAACTGTACGACTTGGAGGGCGATCCGCAAGAGCTGAACAATCTGGCCGGCTTGCCCGAGGGCCGTGAGCAGCTCGTGGCGATGCGCGAGCGTTCGCGAGTTTGGAGAGAGAACCTGGAGGCCTGGAAGCCGGATCAGCCTTGGCATGAGCCAACGTGAACAGGCCGTAGCAGAGCCGCGCCCGTCAAGGGTGCGGCCCAGGGTAGTCAGTGCGTCGGGTCCCTCGCAATGCGGTCACTGCCAGACTCGACCGCACCCTTGCGGGCGCGGCTCTGTTCAGAACCCTCGCCCCAAGCGGACCGCCTGATCGGCGGTGCGGCTCGGCCTGGAGATTGAAACGAAATCCCCGGCTGGCTCCCGCTCGTGTGCCTAGGAGTAGCCAACGGTACAATATTCCCATGGACCCAGCCATCGCGCCCAGCGCCCAACTTTACGCTCTGACCGCCTCTCGTTTCGACAAAGCGTTGGAGGGCCTTACCGAAGCCGACGCGCGCAAACGCCTCACGAACGACTCCAATCCCGTGATTTGGATTGTCGGGCACATGACGACTACCCGCTGCCGTCTGCTCGCCATGCTCGGCACGAAAGTCGAGCACCCCTGGGGCGATCAATTTGGGCGTGGATCGACGGTTGACGATGAGACCGAGTTTCCGCCCTTGGCGGATATAGTCGGCAAGTGGCGAGAGGCCGACAAAGCATTGAAGCAACGGCTCGAAGAACTGACCGACGAAGAACTTTCGGCTAACGCCCCGCGAGATTTTCCGATTGAGGACAAGACCATCCGCGGCGGAATCAACTTCCTGGCCTTCCACGAGGTCTACCACTTCGGCCAAATGGCCTTACTGAAGAAGTGCCTCGGGCAAGGATCATTG
>Ga0310123_10003581_pt1 | contig 11960 bp, 8 predicted proteins | sample CB6_AW_1057_MG_FD_203505 | JGI IMG/M metagenome (GOLD analysis project Ga0310123, IMG submission 203505) | Marine microbial communities from Western Arctic Ocean, Canada - CB6_AW_1057 | ecosystem: Environmental > Aquatic > Marine > Oceanic | place: Canada: Western Arctic Ocean | collected... | reverse complement strand
ACAGAAAAAAATTGTGCCTCTTGTGTTTTTTATGGCTATCCCCTTTCTTTCCAACCCGTACCGATTCGCCGTAGGTCGCGAACGGGAATCTTCCGCACCGCCGTTAGTCTGACGAGTCGCGTACCCACCACAATTCAATCACGCGCAAACAAGCCGCCACACGGCTCACACGATTCATGTCGCCGCTTATTCAAGTGAAAGCCAAAAAGAGAACCGGAAGCCCCGAATAGCCGACAATTCTTTACCGCTGGCGACCCGCAGGTACGGTTGCCTGCCGCGGGAACGGTGCTACATTGCTACGAGAGCAAGCTTCACAACTCCAAAGCCCCCCCTATTTTTTTACAAGTGCCGCCATGAGAAGCTGCCGCCGATCCCCACGTCCGCGCACCCACACGGTGCTCGCGATCATGTTGCTGGCTGTCGCCACTTCTCTGGCCAATGTCACGTTTACCGATGTCACAAGTGTGTTCGAGCTCGGAGACACCGGCAAGCAGTCGGGCGCCTTTATTGACTACAACGACGACGGCTGGACCGATCTGCAGATGGACACTGGTCTCTACCGAAACGAGGGCGGCACGAAGTTCGTGAAGGCCGGTCCCGGCGGTCAGCAGATGGCCTGGGGCGATATCGACAACGACGGCTACCTGGATTTTTTCACAGCCACAAACGGCGACATTCACTACGGGTCGAAGGACGGCACCTTCTCCGACGACGTTCTGGAAGGGCGACCACACGGATGCAGTGACGCCTGCACGATGCTCGATGTGGATGGCGACGGGCTGCTGGACATCTACTGGAGCGGTTACGAAACGGGTATCGGGGCACCGCAACCGGACGCACTTTACAAGAATCTGGGCGACCGCACGTTTAAGCTCATCTGGACCCAGCAGAAACACTATCCGGCGCGCGGCAACATCGCCGCCGACTTCGACAACGACGGCGACACCGATTTGTACATTTCCAATTACCGGTTACGCGGCAACCTGCTATGGCGTAACACGGGCGACGGCACGTTGGTGTTTGCGTCCGCCTCCCACGGCGTGCTAGGGGGCCGCGGCCACAGCATCGGCTCGGCTTTTGGCGACATTGACAACGACGGCCTGATCGACATCTTCGCAGGGAACTTCGCCCACGGCGGCCAGCCGCAGTCGCGGTTTTTCCGCAACCGCGGGGCCGAGCACGACTACACGTTCGAGGACAAAGGCACCTGCGGCGTGTACTACCAGGAATCTTACGCATCACCGACGCTCGGCGACTACGACAACGACGGCGACCTCGACCTTTTCTTCACCACCGTGTACGGTCACAACCAGGCAGGGATGTTCAGTAATGCGGGTGATTGGAATTTCCGCAACGTTACCCGCGAGTCCGGGGTCAACGGTATCTCTTTCACCTACCAGGCGGCGTGGGGCGATTTCGACAACGACGGCGACCTCGACCTGGTCACCGGCGGCCACCTTTACCAGAACGATGGCAACCCGAACAATTGGCTGAAAGTCAAGCTGATCGGCATCGGCAACGTCAACCGCTCGGCGATCGGCGCGGTGGTGCGCGTGAAACTGGGCGATAAAACTCTCACGCGCCAGGTCGAAAGCTCCACCGGCCGCAGCAACGTGAACGACCTGACCCTGCACTTCGGCTTGGGCACGCACCAGGGCGACGTCAACCTGGAAATTGCCTGGCCCTACGCCGAGAGACAGGTGGTGACGACATCGGTCAACCGTACCGTGACCGTGAAGCGTGGTGAGGATGACTGACAGGGGAACCTGACCGATAGTTATTCACGCGGCACCCTCCCGCCCCCGTCGCAATGATCAACACAGAGGGCGCACTCCAGCGATTGCACCCGTGCTGCGACCACTACTCTGGCGCCACATGTCGGTGTAGACCTCAACACCGGCACGTATTTATGCAGAGACGGATTGCACCATGACGGCACCCGCGTCTGTAGCGTCACCGTCGACTTAAATTATTTAAGTTGGTGTTCTGGCATTTAAAATGCGCTGTTGAGGACTCTGTGATACGCCGTTAAAATCCTTCCGCTGATCCTAATTTCCAACACCGGCTCAACATCGAAGTGAAAACTGGTGTGTTCATCAGCCATCGCGTTCCGGCGCCCGGGGAGCCTCCGTTTTACAGCAAATCGGTCGCATAATAATTGTGCAAAGTTATTACCCGTTACTCGTTCTCAAATTTACGAAACAATGCTAAGTTCCGCGATTGTCGTCAAATTCCACAATCATTCAACTAAACCCGATCTCCCATCGCGCGACGAGACCCGCAACAACATAAGGAGTTGACCAATGAAGCAAGTCGTAATTGCACTGTCGGTTCTGAGCCTTCTATCAATCCCCGAGTTGGCCGCCCAGCAGGCTCGAGCACCGCAGCAGCAGCAACCAGCCACGACTGACTGGAAGCTCAGTTACGCTCTGGGTATGGATTCCGGTGCAAAATTGCTGACGCAACCGATAATCGACCCGAAGGTATTCTGTCGTGCCGTTCAGGATATTGTCACGGGCGAGCCTACGCTCCTCAAATCCGAAGAGGCAGCGGGGTTACAAAATGCGTATTACGCAAAACTCCGGAAAGCCCAAGAAGAGATTTGGAAAGAGGCTGCGGAACAGAACCTGACCGCCGGCCGCGAGTTCATGGCCAAGAACAAGCAGCGGCAGGAGGTCAGCATAACCCCCAGCGGGCTGCAGTATATTATATTGAGGGCCAGCGAGGGCAGGCGTCCGCTGGCGTCGGACTTGGCGACTGTCCATTACAAACTCTACCTCACTGACGGATCTGGGGTCGAAGAAACCTACACTCGTGGCAAACCCGTTACCTTTCCCGTAAACAGTGTGTTCCCCGGCTGGATCGAAGGCCTACAGATGATGAACACTGGCAGCATATACCGCTTCTTCATTCCATCGGACCTCGCCTACGGCAAAAAAGGCAGGCTGAGTATCGGCCCGAACCTCTCGCTCATTCTCGATATTGAACTTCTGGCAATCGCTGGGGAGCCCCAGTCGCTCATCCCGGAAGAACTGCGGGATCAGATCGAAGAAGGGCTGTAAGAGCAAGCACGGAGAGAGGGAGATTGGAATGATGACTCCTTCCGTCACCGCGGAAGGAGATCCCGCTTTTGTGGGAGAACGGTGGATTGCTGCGAGATCCGGCCGCATGCCTGCCATTCTTCCAGCATTCCATTCTTTCACCTCTGACTCGTTCCATGCCAAATATTACCGGTGGCCAGGCAGTGGTGCAGACGCTGCTGGCAAACAAAATAGATACCGTCTTCGGCATCCCGGGCGGACACAGCTTTCCCGTCTATGCTGCACTCGCCGAAACACCCGACATCCACCACATTTTGGGGCGTCATGAACAGGGACTCGGTTTCATGGCCGACGGCTTCTTCCGTGCATCCGGCCGCATCGCCGCTGTCTCCATCACTAGCGGCCCAGCAATCGCGAACATAACCAACGCGCTCGGCCAGGCAACGACGGATACGTCTGCCATTCTTGTTATTGCATCGGCCCCGCGCGCCGATCTGATCGGGCGCAATTGCGGCGGTCTCCACGATATCAACGATTCCCTCGATCTGGCCCGGCCCGTGTCTCGCTATGCCGAGCACTGCAGCACTGTCGAAGAAATATCGCCGAAACTATCAAATCTGATTCGACAACTGCGCGAGGAACGCCCCGGCGGCGCTTTTCTGCAAATCCCAACCGACGTCATGGCCGACCGTGCCGACATCGATGTTGCGGACTGTCCGCAACCATCGCGCCGCGCCGCGCCGGAGCAGGACATCGAGGCCGCGTGCCGCCTACTTGCGACTGCCGAACGCCCACTCATCATCGCCGGCACCGGCGCCGTGATCAGCGAGGCCGGAGGTATCATTCGAGTCCTGGCGGAACGAATTGGAGCAGTCGTCTCGACGACGGTGCTCGCACGGGGAATAATTCCGGGAGATCTGCCTTACGTCATCTTTCCCGACGGGGCGATACCGACCGAAATTGACGAGGCGTTCGAGGCGGCCGACGTGGTGCTCGCCGTCGGCACGAACTTCAAGCAGGAAGATACCGCCAACTGGTCAATTCGTCTGAACGGCAAACTCATTCATATCGATATTGATGCCGAAGAGTTCGGCCGCAATTACTCGCCGGACATTGCCATTCACGCCGATGCCGAAACTGCCTGCAATGCTATCGCCGATGTATTGGAACGCGAACACCCCGCAGATTCATCCTGGATCGAAACGACGCAGGTATTGCAGGCGGCACGAATGCAGCGGCGGCACGGTGATCAGACCCTTGACATGAAGTTCTCCGAGGCTTTTCGCAGAATACTACCGCGTGATGCCATGCTCTTTGCCGATCGCTGCAACATCGGTTACTGGGCGTACCGCTGCATGCCGTGTTATGAGCCCCGCACCTTTCATTATCCCATGGGTTACGGCAGTATTGGCGGCTCGCTGCCGCAGGCCATCGGCGCCAGGATGGCCTGTCCCGATCGCCGGGTCGTCTGCCTCATCGGTGATGGCGGCATTCAGTTGACACTTACCGAACTCGCCGTCGCCGTGCAGGAGGGGGTACGCATTCCGATCGTTGTCAGTAACAACCACTGCTATGGCGCAATCCGTGCGAACATGGCACGGAACCTGGACGGCCTGGACTTCGGTACCGAACTGAGCGGCCCTGACTATGAGGATATCGCCTCCGCCTACGGAATCCCGTTTCTGCGGACCGACGACCGCACCGAGTTTCTCGAGCTCTTCGCAACCGAACTGAAAAAGGATCGCTTGTGCCTTTTCGAGTTTGACAATGATATTGGCGATCCATAACCTGAATGGCGAATCGCACAACCATCCTATCTTCCCTCCTTCATCCGTGGGGTTACATCCGTGGGCAGTCTTTCCTCTTCCAATCCGCAGTCCCCTCCCTCATCCGCGGGGTCTGCAATCTTCATTCACCAGTCACGGCTCCAGGATACTCCGTGTAGGCACCGAACGGCTTGTCGGCATTAAGGTCCACATGCCGCGCTTGCTCCAAGGTCCTTTCTGCCGCCATGATCTCCGGCGCCGTCTCCCCCGCGGCCACCATGCGATCGACCAGTCGCTGCCGCATGCGCCCGCATAATTCGGCGTGCGCTTTCGAATTGATTAGGTTGCAGAGCTCATAGGGATCGCTCTGCAGGTCGTACAGGAATTCCTCCACATAACGATCCGAGCCGGGATCCTGCACCGGGTTTTTGTCCGGTGCCGCCACACTGTATTTCCACCGCTCGGTGCGGATGCACCGTCCCACCTGCGCCTCGCTGATCTGCACAAACACCTCTGCGGGCCAGCCCTCATTCTCCCCGCGTATCAGCGGCTCTATAGCGCGCCCTTGCATCTGCCCGGGAACATCGAGTCCCGCGGCAGCCAACAGGGTCGGCGGCAGGTCGATGAGGCTGACAAACTCTCGGATCTCACCGCCGCCGGTGAAACCCGGTCCGATCACGGCTGTCGGCACACGGATGCTGCTCTCGTGGCACGACCGCTTATACTCGTTGTTGCGGGTCTTGAAGTGACAGCCGTGATCGCTGGTAAAAAGAACGATCGTTTCGTCGTACAGATCCAGGCTTATCAGGCAATCCAGTAATCGGCCCAGGGCCTCGTCCAGGCGTTTGCACATCCCGTAGTAACCCGCGATATGCTGATGCGTACTGCCGCCGAGCGCCTGCAGGTCGGGCGGTATCCAGCCCGACGTGTAACGCTCCCGGTAGCCTGCCGGCGGCGGAAAATCGTCGTTATGATTCTGAAAATGCGGCTCGATGTACGAGATGAAAAGGAAAAACGGATTGTTGTCCCGGTGGTCGACATATCGTATCGCCGCGTCGGTCACAGCATCCACCCGGTAGCCCGGCAGTCGGACCGCTTGATTGGCGTTGTCGAAGAGCACGGTATAATAAGCGTTGGACGTGAACTCGAGGGTGTTCGACGCCAGCCAGTAATCATAACCGCACCGCTGTTCGACAGGGACAGGCCCCTGGCATTCCGTCGCCAGGTGCCATTTGCCGATGTATGCCGTGTCATAGCCACCCGCCCGAAAGCAGTGTGCGAGGGTCGTCAGCCCCGCCTTCATGGGCTTGCCGTTCATGAACACGCCGGTGTTGGTCGCGTACATACCGGTCTGCAGCGACGAGCGTGCCGGCGCGCAGACAGGCTGGCAGGTGAAAGCATTGTACGCGTGCGTGCCTTCTTTGGCCATGCGATCGAAGTTGGGCGTCAGCCCCATCGGGTTGCCATGAACACCGGTTGTATCCCAGCGTTGCTGATCCGTGAAGAAGACGATTACGTTGGGTTGATTGGGCATGATCGGTTCATCCTCACTCATCTCGCACATGCATCTTACGTTTGAGGTCGTTCAATTTTTCCGGCGGCAGCCCGAGCTCTTCCAAGGCGGCGCGCATACGGTCGGCGTTCTTGTCACGAGCGTAATAGCTGCAACGTTTGAGAAACTGTGGATCGGTGGAATAGATCAGATTGCGGGGATAGTCCCGGCACATTCCGGGCCGGCTGTGGTATGAATCGCAGAGCTTCGTCTCCGGATCATAATGGGTGCAGCGAAATATCAACGTGTTTGCGCGACGATCGTCCCCCACATGTTCAAAGCCGTTGACCAACCGATGCCATTTGAGAATCAGCCAGTGCGTCGTTTTGAAACGGAAGAAAACGGTATTGGTCTGGATCATCGGCGTCTCGCAGCAGGCGCCACAACCGTTACAGGAACCGCATAGCTCGAAGGATAGTTCGCCTCGCAGCCGCCGGATGGCGCGCGTACACTTGAGGTCGATCATATAACATACCAGCGCGACCCGTTTAATTGATCTGCGTATAATGCCGTCAGTCATAAGCGACTAAGTTTTTTTGCGGTTCCCACAAACAAAGTGGCGCGTTACTGCTGTGATTGCAAAGGGCTTCAGGTTTCTGATTTGTAGAACCACAGCACCAGCGGAAATTCAATGGAAGTCTTTAGCTGAGGGAAAAGTGGAGCCGGTCCTGTGCAAGAGCCGTTGGTGCCTTCTTAAACGCAAGGGAAACCTCACGACAAGCCCACAAACAAAGCTTTCCCAACTGGTCTCGATGAACCTTCGGACGGTCAGAGACTATTTGCTGAAGGCGAATTTTTAGCGGTTCTGGAACTACCCCTACCCGCCTTGGGCGGGAAAATACCTCGATCGATGGTGTACCCGAGCCATGAGGAGTCGAATCGAACCGATGGAAACCCTTGCCAAGATGCTGCGAGGTCACCGCGAGTTGATATTGAATTGGTTCAGACTACGAAAGAAGTTTAACAACGGCATCGTCGAGGGCTTGAACCTAAAATTGAATTTGACGGTGAAAAAATCCTACGGGTTCCGGCCCTTTGAAACGCTACAAATCGCCTCATTTCATCAACTCGGCGATTTACCGGAGCCGGCATTCACCCACGAATTCTACTGACGAGGCGGAAAAACTTAGGAAACAAATTCCTGGCCGATCGAGTTAACCGGCTTTGCCGAGGTTCTGATCCTACCTTTCGGTAGGATCAAAGTCATGTAATAGATCGCTATGGTCAAAAGAACGAAATGCTCAACACCAGAAGCGAGATTAATTAGTGATCGTGCGATGGGATGAGGATACCCACAGCCGGCTGGACTAAGACGATACCTCACTTCGGTGCGATGGCGGGCAATTGCCGTCCCCGGGATTTCTGCATCCACGCCGAGACGATTCGCCAGTCGGATGTGTCGCGAAAGACTTTCTTGAAGTAGCGATAGCCATCGCCGTACACCTTGTCCGGCGACCCTTCGATGGCCGCGCGCTCATCGGTATAGCCGTAGTGGCGACAGAAAATGGCGGCCGTATACTGACAAATGCCTTCCTGCACCCATAAGGGCAAGTCCGTAACGTGCGGAAAATTATCGGCGATTATGTCGTGTGTAAACTCATGGACGGCCGTTGCCATAAACGACTCCGGTCCTAAGCCGTAGGCTATGTAGATCTGCTTCGTCACATCCGTCTCGCTGTTTGTAATCTTCCCGAAAACGTTGCGGGTGCGTGTCGTACGTTCGTTCCTCTTGTAAAATCCATGAATATTCAGCCCTTGAATGTGCTTGCTGTCGCTGCCGAGTAGTCGTGTTAACGTGTCGACTCCCACTATTTGCAGGCCCGGGATATGCCGCACTTTCCAGCCTGTGATATTCTGGACCTCCCGCCGCGCCCGCCGATAGTACTGCATCGCCGGATCGATTTCATAAATCGCGGTCTTGTTGCAGGTCGTACAGATCTTCCGGCCATCCGGCAGGTCGAAGCCGGATGCAAACGGCAAACGGCAGTCGCTACATCGCGGCCCGCTCGCGTGGTGACTGCAGTAATTATGACCGTCGATGATCTTGATGGACATCAACCGCTTGTCGCAAATCTCACATGTCGGCAGGATCGTCTCATAACATTTCTGTGAGCAGAACTTGTGACCATCGTCGCTGACGAGGTACTTGCCCTTTAACCTCTTGCCGCACTCCGAACAATCCGGCAGCGTTTTGTGAAAACACCGCTGGCTGCAATACGCCCGACCGTTCGATGTCACATTTCGGCCGCGAACCAGTTTGTTGCATTGGGCGCATTTCGCCGCCAGGGCCTCTGACCAGCTGCCGCCGGTAAACAGAACTGCCAATACAGCAAGGAGCAGCAGCGGTGGCCGTGATCTGGATTGTCTGCCGCTTGTGTTTCGATTCATGTGTGGTTGCAGGCTCGTCGTTCAAGATAGCCGGTTTCGCCGGGACTTTTCATCCGTTGTTCGTAATCGACCCATTCGTAATCGCTCCTTTCACCGCGTGAGTCACGTTCCGTGGCCTCACGAGATAATCCGTCAGCTGACGGGTCACCGGATAATCGCTCTGTATTCGAACATCGATTACAAATTTATCAATTACGCGTAACGTGCTGGTGAGCGTCAAATAACAAATTCATAGACGATCACGTTAGCCGGTTTCTCCGGGACTCTGATCCTATCGTACGGTAGGATATAAGGAACGCAAAGAGACGAATTATTGACTGGCCCGGATCGCTTTCGACTGAGAATAAATGCTCCTGCTTGAGACCGAGACCCGGGTCAGTCAATAATTTTCCATTCCCTTCCTTTGCGTATTTTTGCGTCATTGCGAATTTACGTCAAAGTCATGCAATCCGTCGGCTGACGGATCACTATGGTCAACACATTTGGCCCTCGTAAAAACACCGCGTGAATAGAAATTCATATGAGATGTACTTTAGATAAGGCGCAGGTGAAAGGCGCTGCTGACTGGCGGCGATACTCTCACGTTTTAGACATCAATTCCCGTGCTTGTGTTTCATTTATTTGATTATACGAAAAAAAAGAGCAAATATCAACCGTTGAACCGCGCATCAGCCCCAAGTTTAAATTCGGCAGGCTATGGATAGATTATCAGGGCCAAACAGGATGGTCCTTGTTCGGGTCTGCGGTTCTAGTGTCTTGGCTCGTAATCAGTGACTGACCGAAAGCATATGTTCAGAGCCCAAAAGGACCTTATGCCGTTGGCATGCAACGTTTGCTTGGCTAACATCCAAGCCACATCCCCTCCCCGGCCCCGATGCCCAGATCAGCGAAAAAGAAACCCTCGCCGAGAAAAAAGGCAGATACGGCACCGGACCGAACCAGCGGCAAACGCCGTATTCGGCGTAAGATCGGGCCGGTTCGATTTCTGGGTTACTCCCTGCTGCCGGCACTGATCCTCGCCGTCGCTCTCGAATTCGGCATCCGCCTTCTCAACCTCGCCGCGCCGAGCATGCACAGCAATCCGCTTCCCGAGGAGAATTACGGCGCCATGCGTGACGACCCGGACCTGTTCTGGTCGCTGGTTCCCGGCTTCCGCGCCCGCGGCGATATTGCCGAACTCGACGAAGTAATGGAGATCAACATCAACGATCTCGGTCTCCGTTACGGGCAAGTCAGCCCGAAGCAAGCGGACGAGTTCCGGATACTTTCACTCGGCGAAAGCTCCACATTCGGCGCCTACATCAGCAATCACCGCACCTACTCCGCTCGTCTCGAGGCCGGTCTCAACAAGAACGCCGCCGCGGGCCGACGCTATACCGTGATCAATGCCGGCGTCTCAGCCTACTCATCGTTTCAGAGCCTCATGTACCTCAAGCTGCGCGGCCTGAAATTGCGGCCGGACATGGTCCTCTTTTATCATGAATACAATGACTACCTGCCGTCCTCCCTGCGGTCGTCATCCAACACGGAGATCGGACTCGCCCGCACCGACAGGCAGCTGTACCAATCGAGTCGCGGATTTGCCAGCCGCCAGTTGATCACCCGTTCGGCACTCATTCGCTTTCTCAGCTACCGGCTTGCCAAGTACCGAGTTGAGAAGTACCGCAAGACGCGAAAGGCCGAGGCGCCGAGCAACATCGGCCTGGCCACGCTCGGCGCTAATCCGCAGATCGCCGCCTTCGCCGAGGGATGGGACAATGATTTCGACATCAAACACGACGCCTTGCCGCGCCGCGTGTCACCCGCAGAACGCCGGCAGAATCTCGAGAAACTCGATGCACTTTGTCGCGCCAACGGCGTACGGCTTGTCGTCATTCATCCGTCCTATCGCCGTACCGTCCGGCACGAATGCATCCTCACCAGGTTCTGTAAAGACAACGGCGTTATCATGTACGAAGCCCACGACGTCCTGCACCCAGACGGGGTTTCGCCGGAAGAGGTCTACATCGATTCCGCACATCCGACGCCGTACGGCCACCAACTCCTCGCCGACGGTCTCCTGCCCCTGGTCAAGCGCCTCAGCGACGAAGCGCCGTGACCGACCGATGCACGAAATTGGCGAACATCTGATTCTTGAAAATGAGGCGGGGCCGAGATTAATTTCACACGACTCATAACCCTTGGCACCTCTTGGAAACTTGAAATTACTCGGACACGGTTATGGGCCTCCCACTTTACGGCTGTCCGGTTGTCACCGTTTCTGTCACTCATAAGTCGCACGCGTTTCAGTTGCTCCCGAGGAACTTGGTGTTCGGTCACGTGAGTCACCTTCCACGTGCAACGTGGTATCACATGATGTTGGGTTATCGGTGTTCTATGAACGGTAGATTGCAGTCATTCCCCTGGAGGGCGAGCGTACCCGCGAGCCGCTGCAACGTCACAGCAACTCGCGGGTACGCTCGCCCTCCAGAGGTGGATCCGGCTGCCAAGGTTTCCGCCTCGGCGGATCAGCCCCGCCACTGCGGGCCTGACACATCGTGATAATCCGTCAGCCGACGGATCGCACAGCGACGCGGCGGACGCCTCATAAACTCATCCGTTTTCGGACAATGGTTGGGCTGCGCTGACTAGTGGGAACACGGTCCCGCTTGCCCGGCGCTTCGGTAAGATGAACAGTTGGTTGGCAGGCAATTCTCGCTTTCCCGGCCCTAGTTTTTTACAGTTTTTTTGATTAGCCCCTTGATATTTCACTTGTAGTTTCGTACAACTATGAATGACTGGTCGTCAGCGAGTAGGACTTCAGGATTCTTCAAACGGGGCTGAAAGCTTTGCCAAGAACTTACCACATACTGGGTCTCGTGATTGGTTTGAGCATCCTCGCGGTCTGGCCCCTGGCCATGCGGGCCCAATGCCCGGGCGGCCTCGGCAATGCGATGGCGTCGTTCCAGTGGGGTCAAGGCCCACACACTTCGCTGACCTGGAGTTTCGTCAGCAGCGACTTTGTCGAGATCGGCGAGAGTGGCACCCCGACCATCAATCCGCTTGCCACTGGGCTTCAGGGTATTACGATTGCCCAGGCTCAGTCGTTGACGCGCCAAGCGTTGAATGCCTGGTCCCAGATTGCCGACATCCGCTTTGTCGAGGTCGTCGAGCCGGCTGAAGTCGGTGTTATTCGTATCGGCGCCCATGATCTGGCGAACGCCAGTCTCGCCC
>Ga0310123_10003580_pt1 | contig 11962 bp, 9 predicted proteins | sample CB6_AW_1057_MG_FD_203505 | JGI IMG/M metagenome (GOLD analysis project Ga0310123, IMG submission 203505) | Marine microbial communities from Western Arctic Ocean, Canada - CB6_AW_1057 | ecosystem: Environmental > Aquatic > Marine > Oceanic | place: Canada: Western Arctic Ocean | collected... | reverse complement strand
TTTAATCCCCATCCGGCGACTTTAATAGCGATAGCAGGGGTCTTTTTTTATTTCAGTAGTGCTCGAGGTCATTTTTTAGTAGGCGGTAGCTGGGTGACTTCAAGGCATTGCGTGTAATTTCAGCACTTTCTTCGGCGTGAGGGTCAGAGGAACCAACGGTGATCTTCCCTTTGTTTTCACGTGCGCCAACTGTTGAGAGCCGCTACGAGGCCTTCTCTTCAAAACGGGCATAAATATGCTTGGGCGCTTCATCAAAGTACTTGAACAGTGCTGGGCAAAGCCAACCTTCCATCTGGAATTCCTCTGACCCGTACCAATTGCCGCCGTCACCTTCTCTGAGCCAATTGAATCGCACATCGTATCTGGGGAATTCTCCTGCACTGAAAATAAGGCGGAATCCTGCTTCTGGATTCGGCAGACTTTTCTTGGCAAGCGCGTGATCGATCATCGTGTCGGCACCTTCCACAAACGGCTCTTTATCCAAGCCGACGTTTTCATCGTCGAAGACCCACATGCCTTCGTATTTGTAGGGGTAGATCACATTGATTGCATTGGCCATTCTTCTACTCTACCGGCTTTTACATTTGCGAATAGCTCGTCGGCTCCAGAAACCAATTCTTAATCTTCGACACGGTGTCTTTATATTTCTCCATTCCCTTCATACGCTCCCATGTCGGATGCGCAAGAAAAGCCTTCCAGTGCGATTGGTGCGACTCCATGTCGTCGGCTGACAGCATATAAACCAGATTCGGTACATCGGATCCAATCAATGTCTCGCCGTAAAACACGGGCGACATCTCGACCTCGCGCATCAGGTCGATCTCACCTTCGTTAAACATGTCAACCTTGCGAGCGGCTGCGTCCTCGGTATGACTTTCGTAGAGTCGTAGCTCAAATATGCGAGGCGCTTTATTCTTCGACTGTTTTGGCATCTCAATCACCGGCATACCGGCAAACGCTTTCATAAATCGGCTTTCAATCCGTTGATACACAGGATCCTTTAACGGTCGAGCAAAGTACTCGGTCGCCGCTTTCTGGTAATCGCTGTCACTGGCCAACTTGGCTCGCATTGAAACGAAATCATCTGCCTTCGAATAGGGTATTACCATGAATATCGAAAAATCCGTGTCGTCATCCAGCCGAGTAAATATCCCCACCCGGTCAATGCTCAGCCGCAACAACGCCGGCAGCAGAGCGTTCTGAAGGTAATCGTGAACTAGAGTCTGCTTGTCGGCATTCTCGATGTGATAAATCCGTAACTCGTAGAACTCCTGCTCCGCGGCTTGTGCCCTCACTGGGCTCAGGCAGCGGAAACCTGTGGCACACATCAGACCCGCCACGAAGAAAGGTAGTACGACTCGCCATCTCGAATGTTCCCAGCGCATCCCAACTCCAATCCCGCCAATGGCGTTTCCATATTTGGTAACGGCTTACAACATGCTTGATGTATGATAACCGAAAGTTGACACGAATACTCGCCTGCCGAGGACTTCTGGTACGATCAACATCAACACGAATGGATTCTGCTGCTGCAAGGAGAGGCAAAACTGCAGTTCGAAGACGACACAGAACTTCTCTCGATGAAGCCTGGCGATTTCGTCAACATTCCAGCCGGCAGGCGACACCGCGTGGAGTGGACCACGCCCGCCGAACCGACGATTTGGTTGGCGATTCACTATGCGGCGGAGACAAGATAGCAATCGGAGTCATGGCCGTGCCGGGAAAACAGTAAGCGTTCCAGCGGCGACGCCGTCGACCTGGCCACCATGCCAGACCGACCGCGAAGCCCGCGACCCTGGTGACGCTGACCAGCAGCGCCGGCGGCTGCGGCACGACTATCTTACTCGGCCTGAGTTGAGGTCGGGCTTTTCAGCGGGATGATGTGCGGCACCGTGCCGAAGATTGCTTCCGCGCCGCAGAGCACCCGTACCGAATCGGTCTCGGATGTCATCGCCCACAACATCGAGCTGCGTATCCTGCAGGCTGTCGTTGAACAGCGATCGCTGCGTAAACTGTGAGTGGTCGATTCCGCTGACGCCCATGCCCAATAATCGCACTGGCAGGTGCCGCTCGGAAAGACGAGTGCTCAACAGTTCGGCCGCAGTTTCCCAGAGGACCTGCGTAGAGTTGGTCGCCTCCGGGAGCGTCTTGGACCGTGTGATGGTCTTAAAATCAGAAAACCGCACCTTGATCTGGACGACCTTGCCCCGCAGGGAGTGGCGTCGCAAGCGGTAAGCTACCTGTTCGGTCAGCTCCAGCAGCCAGGACCGTAAGATCTCATGGTCACGGATGTCCTGAGCGAAGGTCGTCTCATGCGAGATGCCCTTGGCCTCCTGGTCTGGCACGACGGGGCGATCGTCGATGCCGTGGGCAAGTTTCCAAAAGTGTTCACCCGAACTGCTGACGCAGCGTCTCGACCGAGAGTTGTCGGAGATCGGCTATGGTCTGAACGCCCAGCCAGTTGAAGGTCTCGCCTGTGACACGGCCAACGCCCCAGATTCGTCCCACGCTCAACGACTGATAGTGATTTTAATCCCCATCCGGCGACTTTAATAGCGCTAGCAGGGGTCTTTTTTTATTTTAGTAGTGCTCGATGGTCATTTACTGATAGTGATTACTGATAGTGATTTTAATCCCCATCCGGCGACTTTAATAGCGCTAGCAGGGGTCTTTTTTTATTTTAGTAGTGCTCGATGGTCATTTTTTAGTAGGCTCTAGCTTGGTGACTTCAAGGCATTGCATGTAATTTCAGCTGGGATTTTGAGCCGTAACGCTCATTCGGCCCGTCCGTGAACCAAAGCCGGCTGGGCCAATGCCTGGTCGGCTTTTCATAGTAAACGAGCAGGAGTTTCTTAATGAATCATGGAACTAAGGACAAAGGAAGGTACACCATGAAACGTACCGGGCTCTCGGGAGGAGGGTTTACGCTCATTGAACTGCTGGTTGTTATCTCCATCATCGCGTTGCTGCTGTCGATTTTGCTTCCAGCGCTTAGGTCAGTCAAGGAACAGGCCAGACGCGTTGTGTGCATGTCGAACGAGAAGCAAATTCTCACCGGAATTAAAGTCTATGGAACTGATTTTGACAATAAGGCCGTATTGGGCAATGGCGTCTATCTGGAACCGTTAGCGTCTAACTTTTGGGGATATTACCCCTCAGATACATACCCACGAAGCTATGCATATGAGGGATACGTCGAGTTCGCATCATTTGAATGTCCTTCCGCGGTGGGTTGGATACCAGAGATGTTTAAAACAGAGAACCTCTGGCACGAGTCGTACTGGACCCGGGTCGACACGTTAGATCACAGTGATTCCAGAACGTGGGGTCAACCCAGGATCATTTCACTTACCAGTGGCGTATTGAATTCACGGGATCGCGGAGAGACCATGGCTCAAAGCTACCGTGCCCTTTTATCAGATTGGTTCGACAGTCAAATGGTTTTTCACCGAACCGGATACAATGTGGGATATATCGACGGACACGTTTCCTTTTTCAAAGATACTGAAAAGAAAATTCCCACTAACTTTCCCTATAGCTACTGGGTCGACATGGAAGGGTGGCGTCAGGCGTGGACCTACTTCGACTGACCATCACCCCTGAACACGTTAAAATAATCTTCATGCCTTCGGCCGAAATCCTCTTGAAATATTCAAGAATACTTATTCCAACAAGCAAGTAAATTTCAAAAACACGAAAATAGGCTAAGGATTTACGATATGATCATCAACAGGTTGAAAGTATCGGTGTGGCTGTTTACATTGATGACTTTTTTAATGTGCGTTTCATTTGCTCTCGGAATGTATACGGAAGAGTTTGATTATCTGCTCGACGTACATCGTGATTGGCAGACACCGCATGTAGCATGGGGAAAACCATACGCTCATGGCAAACCTGACGTGTTGTACATCTGTCCGAAGATCGGTGCACCGCGGGAAATGGTGGAATTGGCCCAGCGGATTGATCTCAATTTCAAGGTATTTGTAACCGATACGGGTATTCACCTTGGCGTCCAGGACATTCAAAGCGACCATTTTGGCTACCAGGTCGTCAACCTGCGTCAGGAACAGCGGCAAAAAGCATTAGCCCAGGAACTAAAGAAAAAGTGGGATGTGATTATTTTGGGGCACGTCCGAATGTCAGCTATACCTGATTCACTTCAGTCGCTGTTGTTCGAGAAGGTTCGCGCAGGGACCGGGCTGGTCATCATATACGACGAAACACCGCTTCCGGCAGCCCTCGGCGCTTCGCCCATCAATGATAGCGATACATTGCTTTGCGGAATTCCTTATCAGCAGAATCCCGGATATATCGCCTGTCGAAGCTATCTTCCCAAGGAAGAAAGAAATCGCCCATTATTGCGGCTGTATGCCGCAGGAAAAGGCCGCGTTGCTGTGGTTGACTATGGATACTTCTACAGTTTTTCGAGTGGGTTCAACGGCGGTGCCTATGGGCTTACGCCGTGGGTATTCCAGTTCCCCAACATGCTCGTCGGCACCGGCCAGGCCAGCCAAATCGGCACTACAAGTATGCAGGGGTATTTTTCGCCTGTCAAGGACGACCCGCTCTACCACAAAAAGTTTCCACGCTACGACTGGACGTTCCCGGTAGACTACGAGCATGCTCTGATGCTGCCTGCAAGGGCGATTCTTTGGGCGGGAAAGACCACGCAGCCAACAGTCCGATTTGTCAAAGCCCCCAAAAAAGTCACCATCGATCAATCCCGACCAAAAGCTTCGATTCTGTATCTGTTGCAGGCCGATAAGAAAACAGACATAACGGTGCGATACACCTTCCGATGGGAAACCGGCGAGGTGCTCTCTGAAGGTAAGCTTGACAACATCACTGTAGGTCAAACGCCAACGTCGATGAAGGTCCCGCTGGATACTTCTTTGCCGGCAGGCAAGGCGTTTTGTGAACTTCAGGTGGTTTCGACCGATGGAGTGGAAGCCTGGGTTGCCACACCGTTGACTATTCGCGGACCAGCTACAGCAAAGATCGCCTCTCTAGATGGAACCAAATTTCGCCCCAACGAAACCGTCCGGGCAACAATCACAGCCACACCTAGGGCCATAGGAAACAAACTGATCCTCTCCGGGTGGGATACCGACCGTCGCGAAATCCTCAAAACGCAACCGGTGACCATTACCAAAGAAACCCAAACGGTATCGTTTGTAGTTCCAAATACCCAAACCATGGCGATGGTACTTCGCGCCTGGCTTTTTGACGATGCAGGAAAACTGCTTTCCCGGGCACCGGATCGGATGATACCGATCAACCTGGAACAAGACCGGCGGGATAATTTCCCCGTCATCATTTATGATATGGAAATGGGTGGCTATCTTGAAGCTCTCATCAGTGAACAAATGCGGGCAGTCGGAGTCAACGCAGAATATTCATACCCGGGTGCCGAACACGATGAAGATTCCCTGCTCTGGGACATGATCCCTGTTCCAATAGTCGGAGAATCCAAAGGCTTCAATCAGTTCAACATCGGAAACGAAGAGATTCAACAGCGTCAGGTGGATTTTCTCGCCCGTCGGGCAGCATATCTGGGCCGTTTGCCGATATTGACCTACAACCATGGCAATGAATACAATCTCGCCCGCGATGGCGGGGGGTTTGACCACGGAACAGACGAGCATTGGCACCGGCGCTTTATCGAGTTTCTGAAAGCAAAATACAAAAGCATCAACACATTGAACAAGGCCTGGAATACGCAATACGACACCTTCGATTCCATAGAGCCAGTCTCTTTCAAAGAGGCGCAGGACAGCAAGCAGCCGGCAGTAATCCTGGAACGCTGGGCATTTCTGCAAAACCAATGGGCTCAATTCATCGACGATGCCCAAAAAGCAGTTAAACGCACCGATCCCGGTGCGTATGTCGGGTGGGAAGGTATTGGAGCCGATTATGCCGATCAATGGTGCAGTTGGCGCGGCATGAGCGGTCTGACGGATATGTGGGGTGTGTACCAACAGAATGAGTGCGACCTGGCGGCAGGACTTTTGTACCGTTCGTTCGTCCCCGACAGGGTGTTGACCGGTATTTGGTGGGGTGGATATCTTCCAATGCGCGACCAAAGCTCGCTGGGGTTTATCCTCTGGAATCATGTGGTTCGCGGAACCAATGCCATGTATCTGTATCACACCTTCGGAGCCGAGGGCATGTGGGGAAGCGACTTTACGCCTTCCCGTCACCTCCGCCTTCAGCAGGAAGACCTGAAGAGAATCGTCACCGAAATCGGGCCATTGTTCGGCAAATCACATTGGAAGCCCGATCCCATCGCGGTCTACTGGTCGATTCCGTCGGATATAGGCCGCCGGATTCATGGTGGGCGGGACATCCGCTGGAATGGGCGTCACTGCCTTGTACACGCACTGCAACATGCCGGATTCGCCCCCAGTTTTGTCGATGAAAAATCCGATCTGGATCCCAAGACATACAAAGCCATTTTCCTCACAGACGCCCAATTCCTCAGTCTGGAGGAGGCGGAAAAGCTCAGCAAATACGTTCGACGCGGCGGACGACTTATTTCTGACGTCCCGCCGGCATCGTGCAACGAGTTGGGCATCGCTTACGACAACCCGCCGCTGGATAAGCTTTTCGGAATTCGACGCGACAGGAACACCCTTCCGCCTGGAATAGTCCAGCCAGTTCCAACCAATCTAAATATCAACACAGCAATTAATCGCCGGCCGGTTCGTCTCAACCTGTTGGAAACCGAACCAGAAGCTGAAAAACCTACCGCTATAGATGGTGTCATCGTTGCGTCCTATGCTAAAGCGCGGGGACACACATCTCCCAGCAAAACTCCTGTTCTGATTACCAACAGCGTCGACAACGGACAAACGATCTTACTGAACTTCACATTCGATACCTACATGGGTTCGTCAGACCTTGTCCCCTATACCCCTTTGGGAACTGAATGTGAACTGCGACGCAGTTTCCAGTGGACCGAAGCAGGTATCCGTTTCCTGACTGATCTGCTGGGTTCCATCGGCATTTCACCCGAAGTCTCCATCCGTGCCGATAGACAACCGATCAAGACGATCCGTCACTCGCTGTACCAAAACGGAAACGATCTACTGTTGGGTATTACTTGCCTCCCAAATCAGAACAAAACAATGGCACAAATAATGTTGCCCGAAAAGTTCCATGTGGTTGATCTCAAAAACGACAAGTACATTGGCTATACGAAACACTACAACGTACAACTTGGACCGGGATATGGAGCAGCCTACTCACTGCTCCGCAAAGCCCCTGAAAAGCCGACAGTCCAACTGGCCAAGGACACGCTAAGGCGCGGAGAAATCCTCACACTAACAATTACACTGCCCGACCAGGGCTGCGAAACCAACGTTTTGAAACTCCGTGGGATCGGACCGGACCAAAAGGCGACCAGCTGGATCGACCGAACCTTCGCCATAAAGCAGAATACTGCCAAGGTAACAATTCCAACAGCATGGAACGATCCGGAAGGAAAATACACTATCGAGGTGCTGGATGTGGCATCGGGACGAACAGCCCAAACCGTTTTCCAACTGAAAGATTGATACCGCACTCTGCGGCACAAGACCATTCCGTTGGTCTGTGGTGTAGCGGATTACCTGCTGTGCAGAAGATACAGCGCGTCATGTGGAGCAATGGGGGTGTGAATATTCCATTCTTGCTGTCCTGCTTGGTGTTCGATGATTTCTATGTCAGCCTTTTTCCACTGCCCTTCTGCGGTCAACTGGAAAACACTTTCCAGACAGACCGATAGATCGCTGAATCGCAGTTTCACATCGCAGGCCTTATCTAGTGTCGGATTGACGATTCCGACGAATGTCCCGGCTCTGCAGGCGTTGCGATACACACGAAGCGGGGTTATGCCAAGCGAACAGGTCAGGCACGCCCCCGGATTGGCCGAACCAAAAAGTACCTATGCTCAGACCAAGCACGGGTTCACACAAGAGACAGCTGTTAGCCTCACCGGGCATGTTCAGCAACGGGACCGAATTACCCTCTTGCGTGAGTGCCTTGAGAGCGGAATTATCAAAGCTACAGACAACGAATCCCATTTCACTAAGCGAGACCTGGTTTGCAACGTTGCAGTTACAGCTCAGGGTAGGGGAATTGGAAGTGACCTGATCCGGTCATACGTTGAGCAACAACTCAAGGTTTCTGACGATATCATCCGACTGGGGATCCGCGGCGGTGAACTGCGGTATACGACTCCAGAAATGCTTGAGACTGAACGCTCAATGTTTGGTTGGATTGAATCATCCAAGCTCGAGACGCACGGCGTTGTCTCCGGGGGGAGGATCGAATCAGTGCTTGAAGGCCAGACCCATTTAACAGGTGACCAGGTGAGTGCTGTTCGGCATGTGCTTGGCGACAACGGTTCAATACGCGTGATGTCTGGCCGAGCTGGAACCGGTAAATCAACCTCACTTGGTCTGGCCCGTAAAGCCTGGGAAGCACAAGGTTATAACGTTATCGGCTGTGCGTTATCTGGAATGGCTGCCCAAGCCCTTCAAACCGGCTCCGGGATCCGGAGCGATACTGTCGCCATGACGCTTCGTAAACTTGAAAACGCCCAGCTCGAAGTCGGGGAACGCACCATAGTGGTTTGTGACGAAGCTGGGATGATCGGCACCAAACAAGCTGAAGCCTTAATGCGATACACGAAAGCCGGAACCCTTATCTTGTCCGGTGATCCGAAGCAACTCCAAAGCATCGCCGCCGGCGGGCCCATCCACGAGATCCTCAAGCGATTACCGCATGTCGAACTGACTGAGATTATCAGACAACGGGAAGCCCAAGACCGAAAAGCCGTCGAATTAGCAGCTGAAGGAAAGGGAAGCGAATTTCTCCGTAACTTCGCAGAACGCGGACTAGTGGATGTTGCTGAGAATGAAGCTGGAGCAATGGTAAATTTAATCAACGCCTGGGCAGAGAAGGGAGTCAGCAAGCCGGAAGACAACGTGATCTTCGGAAGCGAACGATTGCATGCTCGGAAATTAAATGCCCTCGCACAGCGTGCCAGACTTCAAGCCGGAGAGCTCAACGAAGATAAGAGCATCAAGGTTCGCGGCCAACGGTTTTACGAGGGTGACCTTGTGCGTTTTACTAAAAAGAGTCGTTATCATCAGATCGAAAACGGCCAGGTTGGAAAGCTAGTTGAAATTAACGATACCGACCGAAAGATTGTCGTTAAGTTAAAAGACGAATCACTACGTATCGTACCCCTTGAATCTTACGATCATCTCGCCGGCGGGTATGCGATCACAACGCACGCTGGCCAGGGTCAAACAGTAGAGAATGCGTATTTGCTTGTGACGGGGCACATGGTTGACTCTGAAATGACCTACACCCAAGTGAGCCGGGCCCGCGGCACTGCCATGATTTTTACAACAGTCGATGATGCAGGCGAACAATTAAGTACCCTTGCTTCTCGCATGAGCCGATCGCGACCAAAAGAACTTGCCCATGATGTTGCAGGAGCCGAGGAGCAACGGCTTGAACTCACGATGGTAGAAAATTGATAACACCCCAAACCGGTGCAAAGATTGGAGCCCATTTTCTCGTTCCGAGCAGGGGAGTGAACAACTCATGAAGCGAGAAGGCACGTTGTCATCAGAGCTGTTGTACCTAAAGCGGACGAGCCCCAAGAACGGACTTACCGGCTACTACATTGCCCCAGATATTGGTGCGTATCGAAGCACACTTAGCGGTTCGTACTTAAGCCAAACGCTGATCCCGCCCGATGAGGGGGTTGCTGCATTTGAATCGCGTCCCATTGAAGACCAATACCTAAAACCCTGGGACCGCGGTGATTACCAGCGGCTTAACCTCGAAGATATTGACCCAGATACGCAACAGCGACAGATCACAAACGCTCGGGCAACCACTAAGCTTCTTCCCTGGATACCGCTCAACGAACTAGACGGCCGGGACAAAGACACGCCGTTGCTAACATAGAGCCGCCCCGGGCCCGATCGCTGGGCGAGGGAAGGGGGGTTAGCCCAGGAACACCCCCTCGCCGCAACCGCCGTTACGACACTGCATTCGCATGAGCTGCTCTCGGTACAGTTCCCGCATGCGATCTTCGTCGTTGTTATCGTTTTCTTCGGCTGGAACTGCTACTTCGACTTTTTCGTCAGCTGCCAGTTCGCGTTGAGGGGTTTCGGCTGTCATCTTTAAGGCCCTCCTAAAAAGAAGAAAATTTTTCAGGTCACTCGCCAGAATCTTGGTGGGCTGGCAACGGTGCTTCGTGCCGCGATGGAGGCCCGGCCCGGAGACGCGCGCGCGCCGCTTTATCTCGGCAACCTGCTGTACGATCATCAGCCCGAGGCCGCTCTCCGAATGTGGGAGCGGTCTCGTGCGTTGGACGGCAGCCTGGCGTTGACGCACCGCAACCTGGCTTTTGCCTACGGACGCGCCGGTAAACACGGGGAAGCGGTGAACGCCCTCAAGAGAGCCGTCGCACTCGACGACTCGGACGCGCGCCTGCTCTACGAGCTGGACGTGCAGCGCGAAGTGGCCGGGATGGCGCCCGAAGACCGGCTGGCACAGATCAAAGGGCACTGGAAAACACTTCAGAAACGCGACGACGCGATGGCCCGTGGAATGGCACTGATGGTACTCACCGGCGCGTACGACGAGGCCATCAAAACACTGACCACGCGCCATTTCAACGTGTGGGAAGGAGGCGGTGCCATCCATGTGACATTTGTGGACGCGCACCTGCTGCGCGGGCTCCGTTTTCTCCGGACGGGAGAGTCTGAAAAAGCCCTAGCGGACTTTGAGACGGCGTTGACCTACCCGCGCAACCTGGAGGTAGGCCGGCCAACGCCCGACCCGATGGCTGCGCGGGCAAATTACTACATCGGGCTGGCACACCGGCGACTCGGCCATGCAGCCGATGCAGCGCACGTTCTCGGACAGGTTGCAGACGCCGACGTTGGGAACTCGGATTACCGGTATTTCAAAGGGCTGGCCCTGCGGGCACTCGGCCGGGGAGATGAGGCCGACGTGCTGTTCAACGCACTCGAAGAGGATGGAAGGGAGCGCCTCGGTCCAGGTGAAGCCGAGGACTTCTTCGCCAAGTTCGGTGGAAGGCGATCCGAAAACATGCGCCGGGCCACCGGCTTGTACACGGTGGGCCTCGGGCTGCTCGGGCAGGGGAAAACGCCAGAGGGAAAAGCTGCACTGGAGGAAGCGAGGCAACTCGATCCGACCCGTCCCTGGTACGATAGCGCGTTGTATAGGGATTGACAGCCAGGGGCTGGCCTCCCGAAAATCGAAGGCATGTTCTTGTCTTGGTTTTGTTCCGTTTTCATCTTGCTGCGACGCAATTGGGATCGAATTGTACCAAGGAATCTTAGCCGCGCAGCGGCGGCAGCAGTTAGCCGTGGGCGTTAGCCCTCGTTGTTTTACACAAGTCCGAAAGGCCGCGGGCTCGCCCTTGGGTGCCACTGGCTCCGCCAGTGCAGCGCCGGAGCGCGTTTGCCAATCGTTTGCGAGTCGACGAACGGTAAAGGCTCCGTCAGGGCGAACAACCAGATGGCCTTGCAATCGTTTTTGGCCAACACAAGCTTGCGTCAGCCTTTCCGGTTTGGATCGCCAGCCCGGCTTGCTCTCGGGTGGCGGCCATTTCAATGCGTTCCGAGTCGGCAGGTGTGTGTCCAGCTCTTGAGCTTCCTTCGCCGGGAATACCGGCAGCATTGAGCTACTTCTCGTCTGTGGCAGAGGGCTACGGAATAGTGGGTATACTGGGCCGCACGGGGTCGGGCGCGTAGGGGACAAACTGGAAGCTGTACAGATCGGCGTCCTTCAACACAAAGCGCAGCCGCACCGGCTTGCCGGACAAGGGACGCACATCGCCGCCCGGCTTATTCCAGCGAACGACCTGCGCAATCCGGTCACAGTAGATCGGCGGGCAGTCGGCCAGAGCGTAGCCGTCGATCGGCTTGCC
>Ga0310123_10003579_pt1 | contig 11966 bp, 9 predicted proteins | sample CB6_AW_1057_MG_FD_203505 | JGI IMG/M metagenome (GOLD analysis project Ga0310123, IMG submission 203505) | Marine microbial communities from Western Arctic Ocean, Canada - CB6_AW_1057 | ecosystem: Environmental > Aquatic > Marine > Oceanic | place: Canada: Western Arctic Ocean | collected... | reverse complement strand
CCACCCGTCATGATGACGCTATTCGGGGCCGCAATATGTACGATCCCGCCTGTCCGATACGTCTGGTCAGCTCGGGTGTCATAAATATTGACTTCATAGGAGTTGCGGTCAGTGACGCTCATCGCATCCGCACACCGGACGAATATTCCGCTGTTCGCTGGTTCGTCAACCCAAAACTCAAGCGTGAGTTCAAAATCCGCGTACGACTCTTTCGTCACGAGGAAGCCACTTCCGCTGTCAGCACCAACGGCCCCATCAGCAATTTCCCAATTGGCATCTCCAATCGGATTGAAATTGTTCAAATTCGAACCATCGAACAATGTCGTCCACCCACCCTGTGCGGACACATCCTGCACGGGCACAACACTAAGCAAACCGAATACACATATCCCCAGAACAAACCTTGATGAGCACTTCATGTCGTCTCTCTCCTCTTATCTCGGAAGAAGTCGCGAGTATAGCGCGGGCCAGACACCCACGCATCAGAACTCCTGTTTAGTCTAAAAGCTCCAGCAATGCATCTGACACAGCCTCAGGCCGCTGAGGCGCAAGATCATGTCCAGCCCCATCAATAAGGCGCCGCGCAACCAAATTGGTAAAACGACGCTGGTCTGCCGACGGATCAGTCGAGGGCCGGCCAAAACCACTGTCATTCCCGCGGAGTACGATTGCAGGCACCGTAATTGGGGGGCGTTCGGCAAGCCGACGTTCAACGGCCAGAAACCGATCTTCTCCGAGGACATACCCGTGGCGATGTCGATACGAATGAATGACCACATCAACGAAATCTGGATTGTCAAATGCTGGCGCCGACCGGTTATAGACCGCATCGGTATAGTCCCAGGTGGGAGACCAGGTGTCCCACAGATGGCGACAGATATCTTGCCGATTCGCTTCTAATCCAGCACGCCCTCGCTCGGTATTGAAGTACCACTGGTACCACAACCGTGCTTCGCCAGCAGCCGATGACGATGGTCGTGACGGCGACACCGTATCCTGCACGGAATACCCACCAATGGCGACCTGGGCACGCACGCGATCAGGATGCAAGATCGATGTAATACAGGCGGCACGGTTTCCCCAATCGAAGCCAGCCGTCGCAATCTGGTCTAATGACAGAGCATCAGCAAAATCAACAACATCCTGGGCAATGGCCGCTTGTTCGGCCATACGGGGCTCGTCTGGATTTCGAAAACGCGTCGACCCGTAGCCTCGCAGGTACGGAACAAGGACACGGTAGCCTGCCTCCGCTAGTGGTGGCACCACACCGTCCCACGCACGAATGTCATACGGAAACCCGTGCAGTAAGACAATCGGAAATCCGTCCGAGTGGCCACTCTCTTCATAGCCGATATCAAGCACAGCCGTTTGCACAGTGCGCAACTCTTGATTCATCACGGCCTGTGCACCAGCCTGCACCGGTCGGCTTCCGCCTGAGGTCATAGCCGCTGCACCGACAGCCCCAGTAGCCTGCAAAAATTCACGACGACTAGGAGTCATGCTCTCTCCTCCACACTAACGGACCGTTGCGCCTGACATATTCCTGAGTCCCGGTTAACGAGCCCGACCTTGCGTAAGCCAGCATTCGTTGCGTCCAGCCGTCATCTATTTCGGTAATTCAGGTTGAGGTGGCGATGTCGCACCAAGTCCCAGTAAGACCGTTTCGAGTTCCGGGAAGCGTCGACCCAGATTTCCGTAAAAAACACCTTGGCTAATCGTCAACGGTGACCACCCACGTTCATTGACGTGACTGAGTGTCGCGCCCTGATCAAGCAAGAACAGTGTTAACTCCATTGCCCCACGCATTACAGACCCATGCAACGCACTATCGCCATTGTCGTCAATGGTGGTGACCGAATCCCCGAGCTCCATCATCAATTTCACAGCCTCAAGAGCTTCTTCATTACTTCCAGCACTCTCATTCGGCCAGACTGACACCCCAGCCGAGACCAACAGCGCAGTCGTACCGTCCTCATTCGTCAGTAGCGGGTCAGCACCAAGGTCAAGCAGAAGCCGCATTAACTCAAGGTCGACCACCTTGGCGGCTAGAAGAAAGGGTGTCGCATCAATCCGGTTCAATATATTGCGGTAGCCATCGCGTGGCTCCTTCGTCTGCCGCGCATTAACGTCAGCCCCATGCGCAACCAGTGCCTTAACGAGCTCAAGATCTGTGACACGTCCTCGTGGCCGCGGCGACGGATTATGTTGGTTTTTGTTGGTATTCGGTCGGCGTGTCCACACAACCTGGTGGAGAGCTGTCCAACCCTGCTCAGCAGCGGTCGGGTCGGCGCCACGTTCTAACAGCCGTACCGCCAAATCATAGTGCGCGTTGATCACCGCGACGACCAGCGCACTCGTGCCATCTGGAAGTGTCTGATGAAGATCCGCTCCAGCCTCAAGTAAGGCATCGACCGTCTCAATGTGTCCCAGGCGCGTGGCAAACATCAGTGGCGTAAAACCAGAATTCGTACGCCCATTCACCTCCGCACCAGCGTCAACCAGCGGCCCGATAACATCAGCGTGACGTTCGGCCGCTGCCCACATCAATGCGGTCTGCCCCATCCAGCTTTCACGGGCCACCGGGTCGGCCCCGTGCTCCAGTAACGCGACCACGCTGTCAACCACTCCAGTCCGTGCAGCCACCATCAATGGAGTCTCACCGGCTGCCGACGCTTGATTGGGGTCAGCGCCTGCAGTCAAGAGCACGTTGATCGCATCGACATGACCTCCGGTGCAGGCCAGCGATAGCGACGTGACACCAAACCGATTTATTACGTTGGGATCAGTCCCTGCATCAAGCTCGCGCTGAAGTGATACGACATCCCCAAGATGGGCCGCGCGGTGTAAACCAGAATCCGGCGCAAGTTTCTCAACAGCCCCCGACTGTGCGCTGGAAACCTCCGCAAGGCCAGGAACGATACCGAGGGCCAGCAGCGTACACAGTGTGCGTGCCGTCATGGGTCTCGAGCACCAGGTCAATCGACGACCAAGGCAATCTAACACTCGTTCAACCTCTGTCTTCACCCTCGTTAAATGTTAGCTAACGGTGCGAGTTCCACAAGTCGACCTGTGCTGTCACCCAATCCGTCATCAAGTCGAACACCCGCTTTATCCAACTGACTGACCAGCAGATTCGTCATGGGCGTATCACGCGGGTACTGGAGGTGACGTCCGCCTTTGAGTTGTCCCGCGCCGCCACCAACCAATAACAGCGGAAGGTCAAAATGGGAATGTTTGTTGCTATCACTTAATGACGCACCGTACATGAGCAATGAATGGTCCAGCAGCGACCCATCTCCATCAGGCATATTCGCCAGTTCATCAAGAAAGTGCGTAAACAGCGACACGTGGTACGTGTTGATCTTGGCAAGCTGCGCTAATTTCTCCAGGTCATATCGATGGTGGGATAACCCATGGTGAGAGTCAGGAATACCAATCTCTGGATACGCACGGCCATTCAGCTCACGCCCCAACATGAATGTAAAGACCCGGGTCATATCAACCTGATAGGCCAACGAAGTCAGGTCAAACATCAGTTTGACGTGCTCCTGATACGACTCCGGAATTCCGACGGGTCGCTCGAGTTCAGGCAGTTCTGTATCTTTCTGTTCGGACAGTTGGATACGACGCTCAATGGCACGCACAGCCTCAAGATACTGGGTGACACGAGCCTGATCACCAGCACCAACCTCACGCTGTAATCTCGCTAAGTCACCCGTGATTGCATCCAGGATACTCCGGTCTTTCTTGAATTCTGATTGCCGGTCGGCTGTAGAACCCCCGTCACCAAAAAGTCGTTCAAACACGACGCGCGGATTATTCTGCATCGGCAGCGGCGTCGTTTCATCCCTCCACGCAATGGTGTTCATGTAGATGCAGCTGTACCCGTTATCGCAACTGCCAACCAGAAAGTCCTGATCAATAGCCAGTTCCAGTGAGCTGAGCGGCGTGGTACGCCCCAGTTGATCTGCGGCAATCTGGTCAGCTGTCTTGCCAGCACGGACATCAGCCCCTTCTGTTTCACGAGGATGGATCCCATTCAACCAGGTCGCGGTCGCACGTGTGTGTTCGCCATTCCCATCACCAAGCGCTTCTGCCTGACCTTGCGCCAATCCGCTCACCACAACCGTCTGGTCACGGTACGGTGCAAGTGGACTTAATGTCGTTGACAACTCGAGCGATTCCTTGGCCGCAGGCATCCACGCATCCATCGCCATCCCGTTCGGACAGTAGACCCAACCCAACCGACGGACCGGTTCAGCCGCTCGTCCGGAAATACCGGACAACGCCGGTACCATTGCGTCAAGCATCGGTAACGCCATCGCCGTCCCCAGACCACGAAGCACGGTCCGACGTGGAAGGGCTTTCTTCGAAATAATCATGACTCCGTCCTCCTCATTGTGAACGGCGGACTTTTGACGATACCAAGAATAATCGATGAGAATCGATAATTGTCATCTGCTACATCTCGCAGGATGCCTCGCACGATCGGCGCGTCGTAATGCTCCAAGCCTCGGCCAAGTCCATAGATCATCAGTTTCTCTGTCAGTGTACCGACAAATCGAGCAGGGCTTGCAACTAATGCGTCCCGTAAACCGGCTGCACCATCAAACTGCGTACCGTCCGGTAACTCGCCAGTCGCATCAATGAGCGTATTCGCAGCCGTATGCGTTCGAAAGCGACCAGTCGCATCGAATTGCTCAAGCGCAAATCCTGGAGGGTCCATCAGACGATGACAACTCGCACACACCGGATTAGCGCGATGGCGTTCCGTGGCCTCCCGCATCGACAACACCTCACCATTATCTGTCGTTTCCTCCAATGACGGCACATCCGGCGGGGGTGATGCCGGTGGCGTGCCCAATAGATTCTCTAGAACCCACTTTCCACGCAACACTGGAGACGTACGGTTCGGATACGCCGTCACCGCCAGAATACTGGCATGCCCAAGAAGACCACGCCGGGCATCATGCCCCAACCGGTCGAGTGACACGCGCCTAAAATGACTCCCGTAAACATGTGGAATGTCGTAATGGCGAGCCAACCGCTCATTGACGAACGTGTAATCCGCCGTCAACAGGTTCATGACATTCTGGTCACGAAGAAAAATATCTTCTACAAATAATTCTGTTTCCCGCTGCATCGCCTGTCGCAACGCCTCTCCCACATGAGGAAACAGATCCTCATCCGGATACAGAGCCGGCACATTTCGTAGATAGAGCCACTGGCTCGCAAAATTTGTGACCAGTGCACTCGCTTTGTCGTCGGCAAGCATGCGCCGCGTCTGAGCTTCGAGAATCGCTGGTTCCCGAAGTTGGCCCGTAGCCGCCAGATCAATCAACTCGTCATCCGGCACACTGGACCACAAGAAAAATGACAATCTCGAGGCTAGCTCTAATTCAGAAATTTCATAAGTGGTGCCAGGCAAAAGTCCATCCGGGTCTCGCTCAACACGCAAAACAAATTCCGGACTGGCGAGCACCCACCGCAATGCAAGTTCAATCCCAGCATCAAACCCGTCTTCAACACGTCCGTCTTCAAAAAAATCAAGCAACACATCGAGATCTGCTTTTATCACTGGTCGTCGGTATGCCCGCCGCGCAAGTTTCGACAAGATCTCTCGCGCACACACTGTCTGCTCTGCAACCGGTTGCGCATCAGAGGAACTACAGCTAAAGATTCGCCGACGACTCGGCGTCGGCACAACCGGGGCGGCATCGTTCGTATCATATGGACCCGTGATAGTGAGCTGACCAAGATACGGCTGATGCCGCGTGTCGACGGCCGTATACGGTCGCAGGTACGGTTCACGCACCGATTCGGGATACGCCCATGTGCGACGGGCGAAGGTCACTTGAATGTCCCTGGGGCCTGCCCGAACCGGCACTCGAAATTCCCAGTCCCGATCGACCTCGCGTTGGCTGGCTCGCCAATCCCGATAGGCGGTAGCATCCCGTGAGACATCAGTTGGAGGCGCTTCTCCTACCGTATAGGACTGAACAATCTCATTATCGAGACTGACTTCAAGCGTATGCGGGACATCGAATGCTGCCAATGCACCACCGGTGCCACGGGCCAGAGTCACTCGGACAATGTAGTCACCGTCTTGTGGAAAGTTGTACTGAAACCTGGCTCCTCCCCTAGTACCGAATGGCATACCTTCGACCCAATAATCTTGTGAGAGATCATTCGTCACACGAAACGTTTCGGTCGTAGCAGATACAGCTGATCTCCCGACCGCGATACGACTAATTTTTCGTGCCGCGGCCAAGTACCGCTCAAGAAGAGTCGGGGACACACCCAGCACCCCAGCGATGTTGTCAAATCCGTAACTCGCACCATCTGCCGGAAGTAATGCGGAGACATCGATTTCAAGGTCCAATAGATCTCGAACAGCATTGTGATATTCGGTGCGATTCAGGCGGTGGAAGGCTTCGGTCCGTCCGGGATTAATCTCAGCTAACGCATTCCGGTCAAGTTCGGTCTCAAGGTACTGAATAAACCGCTCATAGGTCACACCGTCGGGGCGGGGTCTTGGTACCGGCGGCATCGCTCCGGCCCGAAGTTTCCGAACGACGGTTTCCCAGACAGCCGGCTCTGCGGCCACCTGCATCACATCGTGTCGGTCAAGGGCAAGTCCACCTGTCTCGAGCTGTTCGTTGTGACATCCGACACAATAGCGCTCAAGAAGGCTCTGTTGCCAGACCTCCTGGGCAACGACCCGCTCGCTCGCCCAACCAAACAACAGTTGCATCCCGACCAGCAAACTCGTCAGTGACTGTAATCGCGACATGAGCTAATGCTCGTCAGTATCAGGTGAACGCTGGTGCCTGTCAAATGTTCCAGACATGCGCGTTCTCTCGTAATGTTCTATTCTGATGGCAGGAGAACAAACCCATGAATTACCAGCGACAGCAGACACCAGCTTTACAAGGAAGCTATACCTCTACACCGGTTGAATTTCTTGGGGTCGACCGACGCGCCACCTTTATTACGCGCACGTATAACCACCTCTTTGCGGCCATCGTCGGATTTATTGTGGTTGAAATGTTCTTGTTCACCTCAGGCCTTGCCGAACCGATTGCGCGCGCCATGCTGGGCGGGAGTTGGATGCTTGTCCTGATGTTATTTATGGGATTGAGCTGGCTTGCCACACGAACCGCCACACAATCGAAATCTCTTAAAAACCAATACTTGGCGCTGAGCGGGTTTGTGGTTGGTGAGGCCATTATCTTCGTGCCGCTGCTTTATCTGGCGCAGTCATATGCCGGCGGCGGCGTCATTGAAAGTGCAGCCACAGTGACCTTACTGGGCTCCGCCGCGCTGACTGCCATTGTCTTCTGGACACGAAAAGACTTTTCATTTCTCGGGGCCATACTGCGCTGGGTCGGCATCCTTGCAATCGTCGCGATTTTCGCCGCACTCTTGTTCGGCTTTCAACTTGGCACCTGGTTCTCGGTCGCCATGATTGGCATGGCGGGGGCGGCCATCCTGTACGACACATCCAACGTGCTGCATCACTATCCAGAAGATCGATATGTGGCAGCCGCACTCACACTCTTTGCGTCGATCGCATTGATGTTCTGGTACGTGTTGCAACTGTTCATGGGGTCGTCAAGAAACTAGCCGGAAGAGATAACGAGGTATTTCACATGACACGGACCACGGTCATCAGCAGTATTTTCTTAGCAGCTCTCGCATTAGCCGCAGTTGTGCCAGCCAACGCACAGTTGAGCACCACTGCCACGAAGTTCGTAGAGGTCGGGAATGGCTATCGTCTTGCGCCGAACATTACTTATTTGCGAGCTGGCGGTGTCGACCTGAAACTGGACGTCTATCAGCCGAGAGGAGCGACCGAACCAGCGCCAACCCTCCTCTTTATTCACGGCGGGGGATGGACCAACGGGGCCAAGGAAACATCTCTGATGAATTTCCTTCCCTATTTAGATAGTGGGTGGGCCGTTGTCAACGTGGAATACCGCATGGCCGACGATGCTCATGCGCCAGCAGCCGTGGAGGATTGTCGCTGTGCGCTCCGCTGGGTCTACCGCAATGCTGAACAATTCAACTTTGATGTCGATAACATCGTGGTTACTGGCAACTCAGCGGGTGGACACCTCGCCCTCACAACGGGCTTTCTTCCTGCCTCTGCAGGCCTTGACCGGCAATGTCCAGGCGACCGGCGACGGTCATGGACAACCGGCGACACCTCAACCGCTGAACTTAAAGTCGCCGCTGTAATCAACTGGTACGGAATCACCGATGTCTACGATCTTCTGCATGACACACCGGGCGTATCCGGGAATTTCACGGAAGCCTGGCTCGGAAGTCACGCCGGCCGCGATGACATCGCTAAGCGCGTCTCACCGACGACGTATGTTCGACGCGGATTGCCACCGGTCCTAACGATCCATGGTGATGCCGACCCAATTGTGCCCTACAAACATGCAACGCGACTGCATGAAGCGCTTGACGGTGCGGGCGTCGCCAACGAACTTGTCACAATTCCCGGTGGCGGCCATGGGGGATTCAGTACTGATGAAATGCTAAGAATTTTTACGGCCATTGCAGCATTTCTTGAAAATCACAACATCGGACAGTAACGACCGGTTGTCAACCACCCCTGTTCGGTACTCCCTGCAGCTTGTTCCACTACAGGAGTGGCTCATCAGCAGTTAATTGCCCTAGAGCGGCAGCACGAATCTCCAGCCTTCATCGAGCCGCTGTTGGAGTCGACCACGTCCGTCGCCACAGCCACAGATAACGCGGTCCTGTGCTTGGCAAGCCGCAAGTACTGTTGCGAATGCCTCATCGACTTCGGCATGATTACGGTCGGAGGGATTCGGTCCAAGGCCAAGATCAACCGCCATATCGCCAGGGACGACCATAATCGCACTAACAGGAGCCTCCAGAATCTCGTGAATGTTATCGACGGCTTCCTGCGATTCAATCATTGCCACCGCAAATAACTCACCCTCAGGATTAAGCGGCCAGACGTCTGCACGTCGGTAATACTCGTTTGCACCCATGTCCCATAGACGCATGGCACCGCCTGGCCCCCAGCCTCGCTCTCCGCGTGGTTCCGGGTACGCCGAATCTCTCAGTGGCGGATAGCGCATCGCTGCCACAAACCGGACGGCTTCTTCCTTTGTATCAACGTGCGGCAAGATGACACCGAACCCCCCGATGTCAAGAACCTGTTTAACGGCCCACTTGAAATCCTCATCGCCATCTTGAGGGATCCGCACAAGCGGCGTAAGACGCATCCGTCCATCAGGCCCGCGGTCTTGGTCCATCTCAGCCAACACTTCCTGAACCAATTGTCCCGAAAACGGAGAGTGCTCCATATCAACGAATCGCCACTCCTGATTCGCCACAGCCGCGCGCCCATCCTCAAGAGCTTCAATAACTTTATTGAGTCGACCCGCGCCTTGCGCATGACCTTCCGGTGGTGCAATTCCCACCGCTAATCCGATAAACCCAAGTGCAAATACGAGTGATACCGTAGGGCGCAGCAACGTCATCATGACTTTCTCCTCTTGACTCTGTCCGGTGTTCCCACCGAATTATTCAGTCAGCCTTTATCTATAATAGCCACTGTCGTAATCGTGCTTTCTCTCGACATTGTAGCCCTCAAATATCAAACACATCGCGCTTAAACGACTCGGTGTAACAATTCCTCGTTTGAAGCAAGGCGTCGGCAATTCTCTGCAGCCACACGAATACTCCGCACCATAGTTTCTGCTGTGAGATACGCAACATGCGGAGTGACCACAACATTATCGAGAGACAATAACGGGTCATCCGGCTCTAACGGTTCGCTGGCAAATACATCCAACCCTGCAGCAGCCAGACGTCGTTCACCTAAGGCCCGCCTCAAAGCCTCTTCGTCAACTACGCCACCCCGCGACGTGTTGATAAGAATGGCGCCTGGTTTCATCCGCTTGATCGCCACCTCATTGATCAGATCTTTTGTGCTCGCAGTCAATGGCACATGAAGCGAAACAATGTCACTCACAGTAAGTAGCTCATGAAGCGATAGGTACTCGCCCACCACACCTTTTTTCGCACGCGGGCATGTATAAACAAGCCTGGCACCCATTGCGATTAAAATAGGCGCCAACCGCCGCGGGACCGCACCGTAGCCGACTAACCCGACAGTTCTGCCACTTATCTCACCAGACTCATCCTGTAAGTCGATCGTCAAACCCTGTACCTTTCCCGTACGCGTGGCAAGATCCAAATGATTGACACGTCGTAATGCCGTCAGCATCAGCAAAAGCGTCATCTCCGCAACAGCCTGTGAATTCGTACCAGGCATATTGCAGACCGCGACATCGTGCCGTTGCGCGGCCTCGAGATCGATTGTATTGACACCCACACCTATTTTCTGAATCAGCTGAAGTCGTGAGGCCGAAGCGATTACCGACGCTGTCACTGGCTCCAATAAGTGCCAGAGCACCTCGGCCTCAGCAATCAATGACTTGAATCGTTCCCGATCGGACTCAGCGCAACTAGTTACAAAAATCCCTCGCTCCTCAAGTGCTGCAAAATGGCTCAGCACGCCTTTGCCTGCCGTTGAGTGATACACAACCTTCATAGCGTTGACACCGTTATCATTGGTTAAACGTGCCGGAAACTGATCCGACTATTCTGCAGGCCCTCAGGCGGCTTCAGCTGATCGACGACCAATCGGTCCCGGTCATGATACCGCTCGCGGGTGGCGTCTCTTCAGATATTTGGCGCGTCGAACTCGGACAGCAAATCGTGTGCGTCAAACGAGCGCTTCCACAACTTAAGGTTTCAGCTCTCTGGGAAGCGCCGATTGAGCGTAATCAATATGAATGGGAATGGCTGAAAATCGCAGGTGAGATCGAACCAACAGCCGTTCCTTCCTTGATCGCTCGTGATCTAGAAACTGGCTGCTTCGTTATGGAGTATCTCGACACACAGAACTACCCGGTGTGGAAGAACCAACTACGTGACGGAATCACAGACCTCAACACAGCCAAAGCCGTCGGACAGCGTCTTGCCACTATTCACGCAGCGACAGCAGGTCAAGACGATATTCGAAACCGGTTCCCGACAGACCACATCTTTCACGCAATACGGATCGAACCCTATCTATTAGAAACCGCCAGGCGCCACGACGACCTCGCTACCGACATTCGCCAGATCGTCAACAGTTTGTCTCAGACAAAGCAAACGCTCGTACACGGTGACGTCAGCCCAAAGAACATACTCGTAGGACCGTCGGGGCCCCTGTTTCTCGACGCGGAATGTGCCTGCTATGGAGACCCCGTGTTTGACATCACGTTCTGTCTAAATCACCTCATGCTCAAATGCATTTGGACGCCTCACGCAATTCCAGGATTCTTACATGCTTTCGATGTGCTCCTAAATGCCTACATTGACGGTGTAGTGTGGGAGGACCGAGCGACGTTTGAAGCTCGCGCGGCTCGCACACTTCCAGCACTCTTTCTCGCACGTGTCGACGGAAAATCACCAGTCGATTACATCACCACTGAAAATCATCGAGACCTCATTCGACATGTGGCCCGCGAGCTCCTGCTCTCCCCCGTTGAGACACTCCGCGATGTACGCACGGCTTGGGCGGAAGCGCTCGAAAGGACACCATGACAGGGACGACAACGATTGGCCACGTGACCGCCAGACGCGTGTGGGATTCACGCGGACGCCCAACCGTCGAAGCCGACGTAATTCTTCAAAACGGCAGCATCGGCCGAGCCATCGCGCCGGCAGGCGCATCCACTGGCAGTGGTGAAGCCATCGATCTCCGCGACGGTGGACCCAAACTCGGTGGCTTTGATGTCACCACAGCGATCGACAATATCAAGACGGTCATATCGCCTGCGCTCAAGGGTTTAGTTGCATCAGACCAAGCCTCTGTCGACCAAACACTTCTTGAACTTGACGGAACACAAAATAAAGCCAACCTTGGAGGC
>Ga0310123_10003575_pt1 | contig 11975 bp, 9 predicted proteins | sample CB6_AW_1057_MG_FD_203505 | JGI IMG/M metagenome (GOLD analysis project Ga0310123, IMG submission 203505) | Marine microbial communities from Western Arctic Ocean, Canada - CB6_AW_1057 | ecosystem: Environmental > Aquatic > Marine > Oceanic | place: Canada: Western Arctic Ocean | collected... | reverse complement strand
CAAAGACTAGGGCTATCTTCCAGCCGGGAACGCGAACATGAACTTTCGCATTGGCTGCGACCATCTACATCCGGCTGTGGACCGACGGCAAATGCTCCAAATCGGGGCGATTGGCCTCATGGGGCTTTCGATGGGGGACGTCGAACGCCACAAGGCTCTTGCCGCGACCGCCGGGAAGAATCATGGGTCCGCGCGCAGCCCAAAGAAGGTCGTCTACCTGTTCCTCACGGGCGGTCCGCCGCAGCACGAAACTTTTGATCTCAAACCCCACGGACCGGATACGGTACGTGGCGAGTTCAAGCCCATCGCCACCCGGACACCCGGATTGGAAATCTGCGAGCATCTACCCCTGTTGGCCCAGCGCAGCCACCAGTTCGCCATCCTGCGCTCCATGACCCATCATAGCAACAAACACCTCGAAGGCTCCTACATCATGTGTACGGGGCTCACCGATCTGCCGCCCAACGTGAACAAGAAACATCCGGACTCGGAGGATGCCCCCGCAATCACAGCGGTCGGGGGCCGGTTCCGTCCGGGAGAGAATCACCTTCCCGGCGCGGTGGTCGTCCCCCAATTCCTCTTGCGTGATACAGGCCGTTTTGTTCCCGGGCAATACGGCGGCCACATGGGACGAAAGTTTGATCCCTGGGAGGTCCACGCCGCTGCCAAGTGCCGCGGGTTGGGTCCTTGCCCGCAATGCTTCCATTATCAAGAGCCGGAATTCAAACACACGGCCTACCCCGTGTTCGATCCTCCCAATGTGCGGTTCTCGCATGAGGTGACCCAGCCCCGCTTTGAACGGCGCATGTCCTTATTGGAGTCACTCGACCAGTCGCGGCGCAAGCTGGAAAACGCAGCTGATGAGGCTGGCGTCTTTGATCGCTACCAGGAGCAAGCGGTTTCGCTGCTCACCTCGGCGGTGACCCGTCAGGCCTTCGACTTGAAGGGCGTCAGCGACGGAGTGCTCGACGCCTACGGGCGCAATCAATTCGGCTGGTCGCTGCTGCTCACTCGGCGACTGTTGGAAGCCGGCGTCAGCATGATTCAGGTCAACATGGGCAGGAACGGAACGTGGGACCTGCACAGCCGGGCGTTTTCCATTCTGAAAAACCACCTGCTCCCACAGACTGACCGGGCACTGTCCGCCTTCATGGACGACTTGGACGCTCGCGGCCTGCTCGACGACACGCTGATCGTCATGGCGGGCGAATTCGGCCGGTCCCCGGCCTATGAAATCCCCGTCGGCGCAACACTACCCGGGCGCTTCCACTGGGGGAGAGTCCAGTCCGTCTTTTTCGGAGGCGGCGGCGTCACGGGCGGCACCGTGGTCGGGGCGTCCGATGAACTCGGCGGTGAACCCGCCGACAATCCGAAACGCCCGCAGGACATGGCCGCCACGATTTACGACGCGCTGGGGATTCCGCAAAACGCCCAATACCCTGACATCCATGATCGTCCCCACTTCGTTTACCAAGGAAAGCCCATCCACGAGTTGTATGGCTGACCGACGCTCGATTTCTCCCGGTGCATCCGATCGTCACACGAACCTGGGCGGTACCCTGTCCACGTGTCTCAAGTGCCCCCCACTTTTCCCTTCCCCGGGATTCGCGTGCGGAGGCTAAGCAGCAACTTGCCGCAGGTGATGTAAAGAGTCCGCAAGTCCGGACCGCCAAAGGTGCCGTTTGTGATGGTATCCTCCGGCGTCTCGGCGAACGCGACAAGCTGACCTGTGGGGGGAATCACGTGGATGCCGGGTCGCGTATCGAGGGTTTCACTCGAGCCGCGACGCCGATGGAGCCGGCGATCAGTTGACTCGGTGATTTCCTCAGACAGCGTGCCGTTCCACGACTTGGCGTCATTTTCTCCCGTCTCGACCCACTTCTGGTGGTCAGACATACCGCAAAATGCTGCTGGCATGGCGTCAGAAGTCCTGCTGCAAATCATCCTAACCGAACGTGATCGAGAAATCGCCGGTCGGTGTGTGAACGCCGCTGGCTTGGGGAGGCCGTCAGCGAGCGATGGAAACCGCACAGCATTGGGACAGATTGGTGAAGAATCAACCGGCTGAGATGAGAGAATTTGAGTCGCTGCAACCCACGACTTTTAAAGGCGTTTAGAGTTCGGCTGAGTTTTTTGACCCTACGGGCTTGTGGGTCGAGAACTTTACCGCCGCAAGTTGAAGGCTGGCGGGATGCATCGTAGCAGCGGGCGCAGGAATCGGTGACCGATAGGCAAAAAGAACTTTAATCGTTCGTTGCCCAACCAGCTAACATCTCCAGTCGGTTTCTTTGGTCTGCGGACAAGGTCTCCATTTCCGCACGTTGTCGCGCGACCCATTTACCAAGCGGAAAAGGTCCAAAAAAATAGTCGTCGCTCTGATCCGATTCATGAACACGAGCATGCCCCTTTACTTCGACATAGTCCATCAAATAGGCATAGCCCAATTCCCATTGCGTATCCTTCGCTGTAATGCCCCACCGTACTTTCCCCGGTAGAAACAGCCATGCGCCGGGTGCGGCACGCCTGATTGTCCACAGCCAAAACATCTTGGGGGACAATTTTTCGGACAACAGAAACCTCCAAAAACCTCGATCGGAATCATCCCAGACTGGCACCGTCAGAAATGTTGCCAACGTGGACGCCTCTTCACGGATCACAGCGACATCATTGTGATCAATGATGTTCACCCGAATACCTGATTTCAGGACGATATTCAGCTCATAGGTTTGGATGTTCTTTGTTGGCATTTTGCTGCGCACTGGCGTGTTCCACTCGTCAGCATTGGCAACCAAGCGGCGTTCCCGAGTCTTCCCATATGAGCTCTCGGGCGCAATCTGAGCGTTCACGAGCTTGCTAATAACTTGCACGGCATAGATATCATTCAGGTTACCACTGCGCGGCCTCCCTGTGATTGCTTTTTGCGCTTCCGCGGAGTTGCGGTGCGCTGTTGAGAACGGGTGAAGCGGCGTCCCGATCGAATAACCCCCTCCAAGGCCCTTTCGGTGGTCCCGCTCCCGATCAAAGATTGCATCGCATCGTGACGAATAAACTTGCCAGAGTATCAACCCTGAACACAATGCAAGAATGGCGCCAATCGGGAACAAGATGAATATCCCCAGTACGGGATTGGACCAAATCATGCTCATCAAGAAGATACCTGTGAGTAGAGCGGGCAGGAAGACGCTGGTTAGTTTCGCGTGGTTCCGCAACTTCGCCCGCCGTACCTTCCAAACGAGCCGTCGGTCATTGACCACCACCAATGTACGCTCATCGGATTTCAGGTTTCCTGTGTGAGGCCTGCAAGGTGTCCAACGCGTTCGTGCAGCCACTGGATCTGTCGAAAATGGATCGGGTAGAGTCCAGTTCCTGACGCCATGTTCGATTGAGGTACGTGCCATCTACTTTTCCGATTGAGTACTTGACCGACATATCCCAGATGGGTTCTGTTCCAACCGCAGGGGATGTTGATCAGCAGATCGTCCAGCGCCTCGCAGGTCACCCCTTGCTTCTCGAAGAACGGCACAAAACCGATTCCAACGTAATCGTATCCGCGGCCGCCATCGGCGATCCATTGCGAACGCATGCGAATGATAACGACAGTAGCCGAGGCGGGACTCGAACCCGCACGAGGGATACCCTCACGGGATTTTAAATCCCGTGCGTCTGCCAATTCCGCCACTCGGCCCTGTGTTTATCCGTTGTATTGAAAACGAGTTAATCAACCTCGTCAATCGGGCAGGCCAGGCAAATGCCACGCCCGTCAGGTGTCCCAACATCAAAACCACTCCTGCACTCCGCTAGACGTTCACTTCTGCCGAACCGCCCAGCGAGTCGGCATATCGTTGGCGGATTGGTTCGAGAACTTCCTGGAGGAATTCGTCAACCTGCTGCGGAGCTCGACCCACAAACTGGGACGCTTCCGTGGCCGCGTCGAAGTCAACACTTCCAAACCCACCGTCCGCCCGGAGCCGGTCGAGAAGGTCATTCGAACGCCCGTGCTGCTTGACCTGGGCGGCAGCAGCCTGACTGTGTTGACGGATTTGTTCGTGCAGGGTTTGGCGGTCTCCGCCCGCAGCAACCGCAGCCATCAGGATGTTTTCGGTCGCCATAAATGGCAACTCTTCGTTCAGTTGACGTCGGATCACTTCTGGATAAACAACCAGCCCTGAGGCAACATTCTGATACAGGATCAGAATCGCATCAACGGCCAAAAAGGATTGTGGTAGTACAAGTCTCCGGTTGGCACTGTCATCCAACGTTCGCTCCATCCATTGCGTTGCCAAGGTATTGGCTGCGCTGGATTGAAGACTCATCACAAAACGCGCCAGCGCGCAAATACGCTCGCTACGCATGGGGTTCCGCTTGTAGGCCATCGCCGACGAACCAATCTGTTTCTTCTCAAAAGGTTCTTCTATTTCTTTCCGGTTAGCCAGCAGTCGTAGATCCGTGGCCGCCTTGTGGGCTGATTGGGCAATGCCCGACAGCGAATCCAGTATTTGCGCGTCAACTTTGCGCGGGTAGGTCTGTCCGGTGACGGCATACGTCTTGGAAAAGCCCAGTTTCTGTGCTACCAATTCTTGCAACTTGCGGACTTTCCCGTGGTCACCCTCGAACAAACTGAGAAAACTCGCCTGCGTCCCGGTGGTACCTTGTGTACTGCGCGCTCGCAAACTGTCCAACCGGCGTTCCACTTCGGCCAAGTCCTGCACCAGGTCGTAAGCCCACAAAGTTGCCCGTTTGCCAACGGTGGTCGGTTGCGCGGGTTGCAGATGAGTCAAACCAAGACAGGGGAGATCGCGATGCTGCTGAGCAAAGTGCCCCAACCGATCGATCACTCCCGCCAGGCGACCGGCCAGCATCTGCATTCCCTCACGAAGCACAATTAAGTCCGTATTGTCGGTGACGAAACAGCTGGTCGCTCCGAGGTGGATGATGGGCCTGGCCTCAGGGCAGACATCTCCATAAGCATGCACGTGGGCCATCACGTCATGTCGCAACTCACGCTCGTATTTTGCTGCTGCATCGAAATCAATGTCGTCCACATGATCCCGCAACTGCTGAATCTGCGTTTCCATGATGGGTAGTCCAAGCTCGTGTTCAGCCTCAGCCAACGCAATCCACAAGCGCCGCCAGGTGGAAAATTTCCTCTGGTCGCCCCAGAGGTGACCCATTTCCGGAGAGGCATAGCGAGAAATCAGTGGGTTTTGGTAGACGTCCTGAGACATATATCTAGTTCACTCAGCAAAAATGTGGTTCAGAAATAGTCAAATCACGCGACACTGGTGGCAGCACGAAATTGCAGATCGCCGGGTGCTATTAGTCTCTCACATATTTGTCAAATCATCGATGCCCCCTGGACCAAGCAAGTTGTCCATCGCTGACGAGATTTGGCGAGACTGCGTCACCCTGTTGGAATAGACTCGACAAATACGGTGACTGACAGGCAATTTTTGAAAGAGTTGGCTATCGGTCAACGGCCGTACGCGCTCCTGCGATGAATCGAAGAAAAAATTCTGCCCTTTCGACGGGCCCCCGGTGTGCGGACGATAGATATGGCGTGCGATGTCGATACGTAGAGGAATTTTCGCGAGCTCGCCGGGCAGCACCTTGCGGAGCGCTGCTTCCACCAGTTCAGGCTCGCTAAAGATGCTACTTTTCTCGGCGTCACCTGCTGAAAACACGAGCGATCGCTGACAAACCATCTTCCAAGGCGTTGATCTTTCCAGAATTTGCCCCCACCGCCGGCCCAGACTGCGTTTGGTTTGATCGTCGGATGTCACCCACCCTCGAACATCAACCAACAAAGACCACTCCGTAAAAGATTGATAGCGGTCCAAACATTCCATGGGGTTCCCGGGGAACAAGTAGGTTTTGCTATCGGCAAATAAGTCGGCAAGTGTCAAATCGATCGCTCGAACCGTGCGGTGAAAATACACCGTGCTAAACAATTCAGCCCGCACGTGCATGAAACGAAGCAGGCCGCCCAGGCCGCGGTCATGAATCGTCAGCCCCTGCGGACTGAAGAAACTGTAGTGCAGCAATCGATCCAGGTCAAAGGCACGCGAACTGTAGCCGGACATGTAAGCATCGCGTAGTACAAAATCCATGTTGTCAACGGTGTAGATCCCACACAACAAGCTCCGCAAACCAGCCAGCCAAGGGGGAAAGTCTCTTGTGTCGTCCTCCCGGGGTCGTGTAATCAGCCAGGCAATCTCTGCCGGGTCTAACTGTTCTGAAGCGCGCAATTCACTAAACGGATTTCGACGAATTCCACGGATGAGATCACCCAGATCGCCTTGAATGATGGCAGCCCCCAGGGTTTCATGGGTCAGGTCGAAATCTGCCAGAAAATGGGCATCAAAGAAATGGCCGAAAGGACCGTGCCCCACATCGTGTAACAGTGCAGCCATCCGCAACAACGACTCCACATACCCACGGCTGGGTACGTCCGCGAAATTCTCGTCGAGGCTCTGATAAAGACTTTGGACAGCCCGACTGGCCAAGTGCATGGCCCCGATTACGTGTTGAAAGCGCGTGTGTTCGGCCGTGGGAAACACCCACCATGCCGTTTGAAGTTGATGAATTTGGCGTAACCGCTGCAGCCAAGGATGATCGATGACATCACGTTCGGTAATCTCGTCAGTGGCGACTCGACCCGACGAAAAAGGAATGTATCCGTGAATCGGATCGTGACTCAGGCTTTCGTCAATATATCGTTTCATAACACCCCATTGTTTCAGTGCACGCTCGACCAGTCCAATCATGACACATGGCGAACCTGAGGTACCTCACGACCAGTTCGTCACAACTTGGATCATTAAAAAACTACCAAATGCTACGTTTCCATCGCGGTCAGTGAGCCGTCGTTTTCGACACCACTACGCCACCGCCGAGGAGAACTCTCTTACCGCCAGCTTTCTTGTCTCGGTACGGGCAGCGGGCATTCCACCACGCAATCACTTGCAGCGATTTACAGCAAATCCCAGCCTCTCAGGCGTCTGCCAAATGCCCCCCTGCCCCTTCCTAAATGCCATTTTTTTGCTATACTTCTGCCTTCTGAGATTTATTGACGGTGATTGCACCAGTTTGGTACCTCGACCACCCCTCTGGAAGGACCACTAGTGCCCCCCGCCAGCGAACTCTTCAGCTGAAAACTGGAAACTAAAGTGATCCCTGGTGCGACACCGTAGGAGGTTGAGGGTGACCCACAACAAAACGCCTATTTTTAGTCCCATGAGGATTTTCGTACAGCTGGCTTGGGCCTGCTTGATCTGGGGCGGACTGCCGGTGACACCTGTTTGTGCCGTCCGTCCGGGCGAGTTCCTATTGCCAGACACGACCAAGTTCAGCCTCCAGATCTCTGATCTTCAGGAGTTGCAGACAAAATTCAATAGGACTCAGATGGGCCACTTGGTCAACGACCCTCTCATGCGGCCATTTGTGGATGACTTGCAGTTGCAAATCGAGCAACGGTTGCAAGATGAAGACATCCGTTTCGGCATGACCTGGGAAGACATTGAGTCGGTTGCCGGTGGCGAAGTCTGCCTGGCGCAAATACAGCCTGATGGAAAAAAAGATCAGCACGCTTCGGTGGTCATTGTGGACATTACCGGACACGAGCAAGAAATGAAGTCACTCTGGGCCAAAATTCATCGCGACCAGACGGATCCAGAAAATTTGGCTAAATACACTGAAGAAAAGATTCCGGAAACGGAGACACTCCTGAAAATCTACACCCAAAAGCTGCGCAAAGACGACAAGCAAGCAGAAATAAATTTCTACTTTCTCCACGAAAATCAGCTGGTCGCCACTGACCATAAGGGCGTGTCCACCGGAATCCGCCGTCGGATGCAGGGGAATCACCAGGAAATTCTGGGGAACGTCGAGGCATATGTCGGATCCATGCAAGGTGTCGCGAAAGAATCGGACAGTCTGAAACCTGACGTACGCTGGTTCATTGAGCCTTTCGGGCTGATCGACGTACTCCGCGCCACCCAGGGAGGTCGACAAGTTCGGGGGGTCGATTTTGTCCAAATTTTAGCCGATACAGGATTCAAAGCCGTTCAGGGGGTGGGGGGCCACATCAACTTGGCCGAAGGCGAACGAGAAATTCTACATCGTTCGCTCATCTACGCACCCGCTGTCGAACGTACACCGGGCGACACCGGCACCGCCAAATATCGAGATGCTGCTCGCATGTTGCAATTCCCCCCTGCCAAGGACCTGTTCCCGCAGGCATGGATTCCACGTGAATTGGCATCGTTTATCAGCGTCAATTGGAAAATACGCGATGCGGCAACCTACGTAGAACCGATTGTCGATACGTGGCTTGGTGGTGCCGATGGTGAGGGCACCTATGAAGACATAAAAATCAGTTTGCGTGACGACGAAAGCGGACCACAAATCGACATTGATAAAGGATTTTTTTCGTGCCTCGGAGATCGGCTGCTATGGCTCACCGACTACGAATCGCCTTCTTCACCCACCTGTGAACGCGTGATGTTGGCGATAAAAATCACTGATCCCGAGCAACTTCAAGCGACCATTCGTAAAATCATGGACTCGGATCAAAATGCGACAGAGCACGTTAAACATGGACTCGTGGTGTGGGAAGTCGTCGAGGAAGAAACCGAGCAGGTCGCCTCTCCAGAAGTTGACGGCTTAAACGTGTTTGGCTTTGGAGACGAACTGGAGGATGAATTCGAGGATGAAGAAGAGCCGCTGGAACCACTCTTCCCCTACAAAGTGACCACTGTCGTTCATGATTACTTGATCATAGCAACTCACATGGAACTGCTGGAAAGCGTGCTGACCAGCCATGCTGCGACAGACCAATTGGCATCGAGTACCGACTACCAGTTGGTTCAAAAGGATCTGGAAAAACTCGGTGCCAACATGGACAGCCTACGATTGTTCAGTCGAACAGCGGAGAAAATCCGGCCCAACTATGAACTCATCAGACAGGGAACAATGCCCAAATCCGAGACACTCCTGGGCAAGTTCCTGAATTGGATTCTCTCTCCCGAGAATGGCAGCGAACTTCGTGAACAGGAAATCGACGGTTCAAAGATGCCTGATTTTCAAATCGCGCGACGCTACTTGGGCCCGACAGGATTGTATATGCAAACCAGGGAAGACGGTTGGTTGATCGTCGGATCCTTACTATCCGAAAAAGGTCTGCTGCCCGCCACCCGGATTGCCGACGAGAGTGCCAAGGCACCGTAGCATTTCGGCGAACGCTGCTGACGGTGACCGAGACATCAACTGCGGCGTTTTCATGCCCATCCTGTCACTCGATTCATTTCTTCTGATGCCCGACAGGACCCATTGTGAAATTCTGTTCTGCCACGTTTTTACTGAGATAGTGGTGACACAAGGCAATGGCCAAGGCGTCGGCCACATCATGAGGCTCAGGAATCGTTCGGAGCCCCAGTTCCCGCTGAACCGCCGCTTGAATCTGTGCCTTTGGTGCATGCCCGTTACCGGTGATAATTTTCTTGACCTTCGTCGCCGGGTAATGTCGCACAGTCATGCCATGCTGGGCAGCGGCCAGACAAATAACACCCCTGGCATGTCCCATTAGAATGGCGGTTCTGGGACGTTGATAGTGCGAGTACAACTCCTCCAAGGCCAGCACGTGCGGCGTAAAACTCTGGATAATTTCAACCACACCTTCGTGAATCTCAAACACACGTTGCTTCAGCGAATTGCGTGAACGGCCATGAATGACACCCGCTTCACAAACATTCAAGCCCGCATCGTTTGTTTCCAGTATGGCATAACCCGTGACATTCAATCCCGGATCAATTCCGAGAATGCGTTGCGATTGTTGTTGGCCGGTTTTAGCGTTCATGATTTATTCACGTCCGATGATCAGGTATTCAGGAACTTTTATTACCATCAGCCCGTTGGGAGTTGTCGAATTCACCGCTCGCCCTGTACCAACCACCCGACCCGCAATTCACCCTCTGGACGACAGCTACCGGCGATGGCCTTTTAAACACGTGCACTTCAAACCCGGAACAAGAATCACGCGACGAGACATCCAACTACCACTCCTGTACGATGCGTCGATCACGAGTCCGCCTGCCGCTTCCAGCCCGTTTCGCCTTTACGATCTTCCAGAACAATCCCCAGTTCACCCAGGCGATCCCGAATTTGATCTGCCGTCTCAAAATCCTTTTTTGCTCGGGCAGCCGTCCGCAAATCCATCATGACACGCATTACGTCATCCAGCACGTCGTCATCACCGCCGCTTCCTCCACTGGCAACCTGGCGCGGCTTGAGGAACAATCCAAGGATGGCTGACAATTCACGCAAGGTTTCACAACCACGCAGGAAGGATGCCATGGTGGATGAATCGTGCGAACTGTCTTCGAGCTTTTGATCGTCGACAAATTTATTGAGGGCTGATAGCATCTGGAACAAATCGCTGACGGCGGCCCCTGTATTGAAGTCGTCGTCCATTTTTGTGAGGAAGCTATCTCGTAACTTTTTCAGTTCGATCAGCAATCCGTCTCCAGCGGGATCAAATTCTCCGTCCGCTCGACGACTAATCAGGCGACGCAGGTCCGTCGGTGTATCTGTCAGATAAAAAGAGAGCGAGGTGATTCGCTCGTAACGTTCGAAAAACGTGTAGAACTTATCGAGCGCGGTGCCCGCCTCCGCAATTCCTTCATCACTGAATACAATCGTGCTTCGATAGTGGGTCCGTAGCAGGCAAAATCGAATACGATCACCACCAAAACGAGTGATTTGACTTCGCAGACCACCCGCTCCTTTCGAGCGACTCATTTTCTGAGCGGATTCTTCCTCGTCGAACTGAGGTTCTCCCTGCTGGCGGTCCGCCCGGCCGCCGATTTTTCCCGCTTGTCCCGCACGAAGCAGCCCATTATGTACCCAATATTTGGCCATCGGCTGACCGTGGCAGCACTCACTTTGTGCGATTTCGTTTTCATGATGAGGAAAGATCAGATCGAGTCCACCGCCGTGAATATCAAAGGTCTGGCCCAGGATTCTGCGGCTCATCGCCGAACACTCGATATGCCAACCTGGTCGCCCGGGGCCCCAGGGACTTTCCCAGGAAGGTTCCTCTGGCTTGGCCGCTTTCCACAGCGCAAAGTCACCCGACGAACGTTTCTTGGCAGCTGCACCACCCCCCTCTCCCTGCTGATCCTCCGCCTTACGATTGCTCAGTTTGCCGTACTGAGGATCTTGCGACACGTCAAAAAACACATCCCCTTCGACCGCATACGCGAAACCTTTTTCAATCAAATCTTGAATGAATCGGATAATCTCATCCATATTCTCCGTCGCCTTGGGCAAGTGGGTAATTTGATCCACGCCCAATGCCAACAAGTTGGCGCAGTAGTCCATCGTCATTTCCGTGGCCACCTGGTTCATCGAAATGCCGCGCTCTTGTGACTGGGCAATCAATTTGTCATCCACGTCGGTAATATTGACGATCCATGTCACTTCAAACCCACTGTAAGTTAAATAACGCTTGATACAGTCAAAGATGACCGGTCCGACCATGTGTCCGATGTGAGCTTCTTTGTATACCGTAGGACCGCACAGATAGATCCCGATGCGCCCGGGGTGCACGGGCTCCAATGGTTCCTTGTTACGGGTGAGCGTATTGTAGATCTGAATGGTCATGACAGGAGATTCGTCTTCTGCAGGAGGCGAGGATTGAAGGGTGGTGGACATGGCGACTTACAAATTTCTTCAAGTGAATGACGCTTTTTTCCAGTTTTATTGTCGGCAAGAAGTTCTCCGGATCAAAGGAGCGGCAGCACTCCGGACATGAGTTTGCGGCTCCGTTGGTTTCGTTTCAATCGTCCAAATCGATAGCCGTCGCTCAATATCAAGTCAAGAAAACGTCAAATCAACGGTCACCGTCTGAACAACTACCGCGTTATGTTATTTGTTTACTGATCCAGGGACGAACCGGCGAGGACCAATTAAGTAACTTC
>Ga0310123_10003574_pt1 | contig 11976 bp, 10 predicted proteins | sample CB6_AW_1057_MG_FD_203505 | JGI IMG/M metagenome (GOLD analysis project Ga0310123, IMG submission 203505) | Marine microbial communities from Western Arctic Ocean, Canada - CB6_AW_1057 | ecosystem: Environmental > Aquatic > Marine > Oceanic | place: Canada: Western Arctic Ocean | collected... | reverse complement strand
GAAAGCTGAATGCCGAGCTGGCCCGAGAATTGAAAATTCCCTACTTCGACGACCTCGAGGCGGCCTTGGCCCGGGACGACGTTCAGATTGTCTGTCTTTGCCCCGAGCCGGAACGCCGTGGATGGCTGACGGTCCGCTGCGCGAGGGCCGGCAAACACGTTTACATCGACAAGCCGCTCACCTCATCCGTCGCCGACGCACGGGGCGTCGTGGCCGCCGTTAAAGAGGCCGGCGTCCTCAGCCAGATGTTCAGCTTGGTGCGGACACCGCTAGCCCAACGGGCACAGCGGATCATCCAATCGGGTCGACTGGGACGGCTGGTCGGACTGCACTGCGAATTGTTCTTCGCCAAGGGAATCGCCGGTTTGGCTGATCTTGCCAAACCAAGGCAGGAACGGGTACCCGCCGAACGGTTTAGCTTCATCGATTCCAAACGCGAGTTGTTCTGCGTCGGGGTGTATCCGTTGGTGCTCTTTCAATGGCTGACGGGCTCTCGGACGGAAACCGTCTTCGGTAGCACGAGCAATTACTTCTTTGCTGAGCACCAGCGCAACGACGTCGAAGACTTTTCCTGCCTAATGATGCAGATGCCCGGCGGCATCGAGGCGACGATCACCGTCGGCCGAGCCGGTTGGTCGAGTCACCAAAGTCACGGTGTCCACCAGATTCACCTTGTTGGCACCGAGGAGTGTATCACGATTGATGCCTTCCGGCCGAGGTTGGAGATTTCCAGCGACGCGGCCCCTTGGAGAGGGCCGGAGACGCCGCACCGGGAAGACCCGATGGGGTTCTGGTCGAGCACGCAGGAAGCGGGCGGAGTGTTACCCAAAACCGACTGGTGGACGCTGGAAGAAGAGATCACGAGCGACGCGTCATATTTTCTCGACTGCGTCGAACAGGGCCGACAGAGCGACGTTCCGGCCGACGTCGGCGCGCACGCCGTGGAGGTCATTATGGCGGGATACGAATCGGCGTCGACCGGGCGGACCGTGCAATTGTTTTCCCGCGGCTGAATTTTCGGCTGGTATTGCGGGGGACGCTCAGAGCTTCTGCCAACTCGTCAGCCGGTCACTCGCCGCCGTCATCGAATTCGTCGTATTGGTCTGCTTCATCGGCGGAGCCGACGGCTGACGGCTTTGTCGATGAGCGACGGAAGACGGCCACCAGGTCTTCAAGGGGAACAACGTAGAGTAAATTATCGGACTCGAAATCGACCGGAATCGCGTTTTTGGGGTTGAAGAGGACTTTGTCGTATCTTTTGATGGGGAAATCGTCGTCGTTTTCAATTTGCACACTGATCTCGACGATTCGGCCTGTGATCGTCGGAATCTCGGCATCGTCGGGCAGCACGATCCCGCCGCGTGTCCGCTGTCGACTTTCATCTTTGCGAATGAGCACTCTCATTCCCAAAGGTTCGACGAATTCGCTCAAGTCTCTGACTCCGTGCTGAATGTCATCCGCGAAACAAACCGCTACTCTTCGGTTGGAGAATTTTAACTCCCGCTCAAAACGGTGGAAAGAGCAACCGGAGGCAAGGAGGAAGGTTAAAGGTTGAAGGTTGAGTCAGATTCCATCCTTCAACCTTCAACTTTTGCGCTTTCGATGACGCTCAGATGCGGTTTGCGAGGTCCAACATCCGGGTCGTTGGGTCCATTTCGAATTGCGGATTGTGGATTTTCCGGAGCCGAGTCCCGGCCGGCCTGTTCTCCAGTTGATCCTTCTGATTCCGCATTCCGCAATCGGGCAGCAGCCTCTTGTGCGACTGTTTTTTCGATGAGAATACCGAGCGGTCCAGCCAGCAGGGCCGGTAAAAAGATGATGTCGGCCATTAGGGCTGTGCCGATTAACGACGCCATCAGCCAGCCGAAACGACTGACCAGCAGCAACTCGGCCGGCAGCAGCATCAGCAGTCCCAGACCGACTGCGGTGCTGGTCTGCCACAGCGCCGGACCGGCATGAACCAGAGCATGCGAGACCGCCTCGGCACGCGACATCCCCTGGATAATTCCGACCCGAAACCAGGTGAGCAGATGCAGCGTGCCGTCGACGGCAATCCCCAGCGCAACCGACGCCGTGATCATCGTGCCGATATCGACCGCCACCCCGTTCCAGGAAATGAGCCCGAAAACCATGCCGACCGGCAGCAGGTTGGGCAACATGGTGATCAGCCCCGAAAGCGGATTTCGCAGCAAAAAGACCATCACCACAGCGATGACGCAAAACGCCAGGCCGAAGCTCCAAATCAGGCTGTCCAGGACGGCCTGCTGAGTCCTGAGAAACAGGGGGACCATGCCGGTCACGACGTGTCCGGCACCGGCGTGATATTTCAGCACCGATTTCGCGATTTCGTCGACGTCACGGGTCAAATCGCCATAGTTCAAATCGGACAGAATCGCCACCTGCGCGCTAATCCGCCACAGTTCGTCGCCCGGATCGCTGAGCCGCTTCTCGCCCGATTCGTGCAAATCGGCCGTCTGGCTGCTGAGGGTCAGAAACGCACGGGCCGCCGCGTTCTCGGCTTTCACACGCTGTTCGGTCTGTTTCACTTTCTTGTTTCGCAGCATGCGCTGTATTCGTGTTGCCGACTCCGGCAACGGTTTGTAGACCGGTTGGAAGTCGGCGAGCGAAATGGCTCCGCTGATTTCGGGATGCTGACGCATGCGGTCCTGAATCTGTCGAACCACTTCCAGACGTTCCAGGAAATTCAGCCGCCGCTGTTCGCGTTTGTCAAAGCGGACGATCATTTCGACCGGGACGATTCCCGCGAGATTTTCTTCCAGGAAATTGTAGTTCCGCATGATGAGCGCGTCTTGGGGAAAGTAGCGAATGACCTTCGTTTCCGTGCGGAAGTCGTACAGGCCGTACGCACAGACGGCCAATGCGGCCAGCGAAGCCACCGTCACCGCGGTGCAGTATCGCGACAGAAACGCTCCTAGCCGCCTCCACACCGTTCGGTCGACTTCCGCCTGTGCGGGAGGACGGGCGGGCCAGAACTGCAACAGCGCCGGCAGAGCGTACAGCACCAACAGCAGGGCCAACAGGCAGCCGATTGCCGCGTACAGTCCGAAATCCCGCACCGGAGCGAGCGGGCTGGTTGCCAACGAAAGCAGTCCAATGGCGGTGGTCATGCTGGCCAGGGCGCACGGTTGCCGCGCCATCGTGGTCGCCTCGACCACGGCAGTCTGCCGATTTTGGTGGGCGGCGTGCTTCCAGTAGTTGGCCACGTGAATCGCCGCCGAGAGCGTCAGCACCAGCAGCAGAGTCGGCATGACGACCAGCACCATGTTCATGCTGCCTCCGGTCACCGGAACCAGCGCGACCGACAGCAGCGTTGTGTAGAACGTGACAATCAGCACCAGCGTCGCCATCCGAAAGCTGCGGAGCATCAGAAAAGCCAAACCGATCGACACCAGTCCCGACAGCAACAGCGGCGAGCGCTTATGAATTTGGTGTAGGGAAAAGCCCCGGTTCCAGGCAGCTTTTTTGACTTCCTGATTCAAAGCCGAACCGGCAACCCCGCGCCCGCCCATGTGCAAATGGTCTCGGTCGATGCCGACATCGGCGGCAACTTGACGAATCGCTACCAGTGCCGTCTTCGTATCGGCGCTACCCGCATCCGAAAACGTCACCGACAGGGCGACGGGCGAACTCGGCGTGAAGAAACCTTCGACAACTAATGGATCTCCCTCTGGTTTGTTTGGGGTGCGGCGACCGCGCAGGCTTCGCAGAACCTCCATCACCTGATCGACTTGCTGCGGGCGGCCATGCATCCCCCGCCAGCCAATTTGGAAATCGTAGGGACGGGTGATCGCAAAGCTCTCGAGCTCCACTTCCAAGTCGTCCGCCCCGGCGGCTTCCTCGTCGAAATTGGCAGGCTCGGTCCGAGCTGGCCGGGCTGGCATTTCCAGTTCGAGACCAAGTTCCGATTTCGCACGAATTTTTAGCAGACGAATCGTCTGCCGCTTGCGGCGGCGTCCCGCTTCGGTGAGCTGGATTTTCAACCGACCCTTGCCGACCAGTACGCCCTGCAAACGGCGAATCGCTTCGTCTCGGCCGATGCCCCGTTTCTCCATTTGTGCGATGAGCTGATGCGGCGTGACGACCCGCTCGACAAACTTCAGACCGCCCCGGTTTAGCCCATCCGCATCGGGAGTCCCCTGCAGCCGTCTTGCGAAACGGGCCACGCGCGGGTCGTCCAGCGCACTTCCTTCCCAGGAAACCAGGATGCGGTCCTCGACCGAGAAATGACCTCGATACCAATTCAAAATTCTGGCGTGCGGATCGTCCGACGGAAGCCAGCTGGCAACGTCGTTTTCGAGCTTGATTTGCCGGACCGACCACCAGGCCAGCGGCGCGACGAACACCATCGCCACCAGAACCCAGAGGGCCATGCCGTGACCCCACGGATCGCGTTTCTCGAAAAACTGCGTCATGCTTATTAAATGTTCGTTGTTGACTCGAGGCCCCGTTGCCAAGCCGCCTGAAGCGGTGGTTCGTTCTCGAACCGGACCGTGGCGATCAAAAAAACACCACAACCCATGTCGAATTCGAAGCCGAGTTCAGTGGGAATCGACAAAACGTCCCGACACAGGAGGTCACATGGGGAATCCTCAGGCGTGCCAAACGGCCGGGCTCGGTCTGATCGAATCCACCAAGAACCGAGACAGCACGGATTGGTGCTGTGTCGTTTGTTCTATCGATTACATCGGTTTGTACTCCGATCTAATTTGTTACACAGCTGACTCCCGATTTGTTCGCACGAAAGATCCCGATAGATGCAACGGTCGTGATGATTTCGAGGATTCTCATGGTCATACGACCGTATCGGACCCGGTCTTTTCGTGGTTTGTGAGAAATGTGGGTAGAAAGGGATCAACGCTATCCGGAAGTATGCACAGGTAAATGGAGACGTTTGTGAATTATGAGTTGTATAGGAAGTATAGATTGGGTGAGATTTCTGGCCCCGAGCGTTCGTAAGCGGGACCAATGCACAAAACGTGTGCGTCGGTATTGAAAAGCGGGCGCCGCGGAACAAGAGGTCACGACGATGACGTTTTGGACCCGCTCGCATCAATCGAACAAGGTAGGGCCGGCTACCTCAAAAAAAGAAAGAATGAATCGACACAGGACACAATCAGCAATGGTCCCAACCATCGCAAATGTCGCTTGAATCCTTCATTCCACTGAAAACATCCGACCAGTTGGTCGCCTACCAAACCATAGCTGAAAGCGGTAGCCCAGATGCCGAGAACAAGAAAGAGAAGCGACGTGCCAATCTCAAAAATCTCGTCAAATCTTTCCATACGCTCTCGCAGCCTAACGTTTGAGCAAGGATAGAGGTAAAGAAGACCGGCTGCGTTCCCGGTCTCCCTCCCCTCCGAACCGTGCGTGAGGGGGAGTAATTGTCAATTGTTTTTGCCAAGGACTACTGACAACGTTACGGAATGATAGGTCATTCTAAAAGCTTTTCGTGCGTCTCCCGATTTTCATTTCACTCCGCTTGGCAGCCAGATTGGCCCGCGGCGATTATTGTCTCGGCCGGGCTAAAATCGATTCGGCGTATTTCAGCTCACCGGTCCGGCCGTCGAAGTAGCGGAAGATGACCTGCGGCCTGGGAAATGCGACCCAGCGACGGCTGCCGAGAGTCTGAGGGTTGTCGAAGACGTTGTTGATTTTGACGACGCAGTAATGCGGATGCTTCAACATCGGCCGGGGAATGTCCGTTCGGTAGTACGTGGACCAGCGAATTTCCACGTCCCGCGGACCGTACTTGAAACGACCGTTGGCCGGACGGTTTCCTTCATCGCTGGCCCAGTGGTTGTTCGAGTTATGCGGGCCGGAAGCGCACTCCCAAACGTTGTCGGTTATTTTGATGACGAAGCTGTTGTGCAGATCACCGGTCAGCACCAACACCGGCTTGTCGAGCGTATCCCAGAAATCAATCAGTTTCTTGCGTTCATCGAAGAACACCGTCCAAGCGTCGTCCTTGTTGACGGTCCGCACCGCCCCGCCGCCGATGTGCGGCACCATGAAGTTCACCGACGAGACAACGAATAGGAAGTCGGCGTCGCTGTTTTTCATGCCCTTCAGCAGCCATTCCCGCTGCTGCTGGCCGAGCATCGAGAGACCTTTCTTGTATGGATCGCGGGTGTCGTGCATCTCGCGCTGACCGCGAGTGTCGAGCACAAAAAAATCGCAGTTACTGATCTGCAGCCGATAATAAGAACGCCGGCCGATCGAGTACGAATCGGTGCCGGTCGCTTTGGCGGCAGGGGAGATTTGCAAGTGGTTACGGCCGAGAACCTTCTCGATGCGGTAAACGCCGGCATTCGCAGCGCCGCCGACCCCGTCCAAAGCGTTGTCGTTGACACCGGCCGTCTTCGTTCCCCAGTGCACGTGCAGATTGATCGCTTGCTTGAGATCCAGTTTGGTGAAATCGGCCGCCGGGTCGTCCAAAACGTTGCTGCCGGCCGTCAGCTGCGCTTTGCCGAAGTGGATTGGCTGTTTGAAGGTCGTCGGATTGCTCCAGCCGAGGTAGTCGTACCAGGCGCGGACCCCGATATCTCGAAAGACGGCCCGCCGGTCGCGCAGACCGGGCGTTCCGGCGCCCCAGACGTCGTTGAGGATTTCGTGATCATCAAAGGTGAAAAACGAGGGGACTTCGGCATGCCAGCGACCCAGGTTGGGTGCCTGATTGAAATAATGCTTGTAGTTCTGCCAAACACCGACGATGCTGGGGGCCATTTCCACGACATTCGGCAGCGGGCCGTTCGGCCGTTCTACTTGCGCCAGCCATTGTGCCGGTTGATACATCCGCTGCGATTCGTAGAGCCAATCGCCGTTGAGGATGGCAAAATGGATTTTGTCCTTTTGCTGCTGGAGCATCGTCCTGAACGTCGGCAGCGACGGGCCGTTGCTCGGTCCGAGGTTCTGGTTGTTTCCGCAAGCGAACTCAAAGCTAAAGTTGAACAGGCCGCACGGATTCAGTTCCGGGGTGAAGTACTCTTTCGGATCGGGCAGCGTCCGAAACGAGCCGGCCCGGCCCGTCTGCCCGGCGCTGCCGAGAATGACCAGCTCGTAGAAATATTTGGTATTCGCTTTCAGACCGGTGATGTGGATCCAACCGGTGTTATCGTGCCCGAAGCGGGTGGCGACCGGTTCGGTCAGGCTGTCCAATTTGTTCGGGGAAATCCCGTAGCGGATCGAAAATGAGCCGCTGCGAACCGTGCGGGCCCAGATGCCGATTCCGTGCGCGCTCAACCGGCCCAAAATAGGTCCGTGCGTGATGTGGTTCTGCGGATCGGAGTCGGCCTGCACCGGGCGGGCAGCGCCGATGAGGGTAGCGACTGTCAGACAGATCGATACAGCACGTCGCGCGGGTTGTCGCATTGGGGAATTCTCCGGCTCTTAGGTGTATTTTCAACAGTAGGTTTTCGTTGAACCTACCAGCCGGTCGGGGGGCAAAACAAGGAAATGCCCCGGTGGTTGAACATCGGCTGTCCGTTCAAATATCGACGATCACTTGGGCCTGCCAGCCTTGGGGGGTTTCCTTGACCTGCAGCAGATGATACGTAATCGCTTTCACTTCGTGCGCCAACTGATGACGCTGGGGATCGACCCGTTCGCCCCGCGCGGTTGCAGACAGCCCCGTCTGGTTGAGGGTAACGTCGAAGTCGAAAAGCAGTAGCTGCTGGGTCTCAAAACGGTACAGCAGTTCGCTCAGCCAGTCGAACAGGAGATAGTCCACCTGCTTCATATCGCCCTCGACATGGATCCTCAATTCCTGAAGGGGACGGACCTCTGCAGGGTTGTCCACGAAGATCGAGCAGAGCCCTCGTCCCGCTTCGGAAAACAGAGTCGGCAAATCCTCAGCACGAACGCGTAATCCCAAGTCGGCGGTGTGCTCGAAGGTTTCGTACATGATTGGCTCATCGGTGCAGTTCACTTCTTCCCGCGTTTCTCGATTCGCTCTTTGACCTCGGCAAGGTCCTTGAGTAAATCAGCCGGCAAGGGAACGAGGTTCCGTGTTCGCATTTCTGCTTCAGACGGTTTCCGCAACGGTCTGACCAGGCGAAAGCCGACGTGTACGGCATCGGTCAAGTACCAAATGCTCTGCGGCAATTGCGGATCCTGCAACTTCCAGTTGGGCCCCGAGTAAGCACGGGCCGCACTGCGAAGTTTGGCCGCGCGGTCGTCCCACGACCCGCCGCGGACCACCCGCCGGTATCGCTGCGTCACCGACGGGACCGCCAATGGGTGGCTGGCAATTTTGGTCCGAACGAACTTTGCGTAGAAATCGGAGACGTACTGGTCGAGGACCCACTCGGCGACATTGCCGTGCATGTCGTACAGGCCCCACGGGTTCGGCTTTTTGCGGCCGACTTTTGCGTACTGAAAATCGGTGTTGTCCGCGAACCAGGCGTACTCGTCTAGCTGGCTCGGATCGTCGCCGAAGTGGTACGCCGTCGTTGTGCCGGCCCGGCAGGCGTATTCCCATTCGACCTCGGTCGGCAGACGATAAAAGTGACCGGTCTTCGCGTTGAGCCATTGGCAGTACATTTTGGCCGCCAACTGCGTCATACAGATGGCTGGAAAGCCGTCGTGCCCCATGTTGAAAGTCATGTCGGTGTACGGTTTGGTGGGACGGGTGACGGCATCTGCCTGTTTGTCGTTCCCGGTCGGTTTTTGGCCTGTGAATTTGCGTCGCCGAATGTCGAGACCAAAACTCCAGATGTCGTACTCGTCCCAGGTCACTTCGTGTTTGCCCATCCAGAACGGCTCGAGGCGGACCTTGTGTCGCGGTCCTTCATCCGGTTTGCGGCCTGTTTCGGTTTTCGGACTGCCCATGCTGAAGAGACCGCCCGGAATCGGCAGCATGTCGAACGTGACGTCGGTTCCAGAAATCCGTTCGGTGTAGGGCTGCATCGTCTTTGCAGTCTGTGCCACGGCCGGCAAGCAAGCCGTGGTACAAACCGAGAGCGCTAAGCAGACTTGCAGCGAGGATCGAAACCAGCGTAGGCTGAACATACAGGATCGACTCGTGTCTGGCCTTCTTCAAGGCGCGGTCATAAGACAAGGTGCGGTCATGAGAATTCGCTGTGGGATGTGGCTGCTGACCACCTGTCTGCTCACAGGCAGGGCCACCAGCGTCACGACCGCCGAAGATAGGCTCGCCCCCTACGAGTTCCGGCAGATAGAGATGGGCGTGCCGTTCAGAATCGTATTGTACGCCGGCGACGAGTCCGCCGCAAACAATGCCGCACGCGCCGCTTATGCGCGCATCAAACAACTCAACGGGGTGATGAGCGACTACGACCCCGATAGCGAACTCAGGCGGTTATGCCGATGCTCCGGCCCGAGCCGGCCGGTCAAGGTCAGTCCCGAACTATTAGAGGTCCTATCGCATTCGCTGAAACTGTCTCGACAGACGCACGGGGCGTTCGACGTTACGGTCGGGCCGGTGGTTCGATTATGGCGAATCGCCCGTCGCCGGAAAAGGCTGCCGAAGCCGGCGGCGCTTGAGGCGGCCCGACAACGGGTCGGATTCTCGAACGTCCGATTGGACCCGCAAGCCGGGACCATTAAACTTTTGAAGTCAGGCATGCGGATCGATTTGGGTGGCATCGCTAAGGGATATGCCGGTGACGAAGCCTTACGAATTCTCAAGCGGCACGGGATCAGCCGGGTGTTAATCGATGGCAGTGGCGATATTGTGGTGGGCGACCCGCCGCCGGGCCGCACAGGCTGGACGATCGAAGTTGCGAAACTGAGGCATGCCTCGACGTCACGGGTGAAAGCGGCGAGCGGAGGGCGTCAGACCACTGGTTCATCGAAGAGACCAGCCGGCTCACGTCGACCGGTCGCCGAAGCGAAGTCCGATGGCAAGGAACTCCCCATCCGCATCTTGTTAGCCAACGCGGCCGTCGCCACATCGGGAAATGCGTATCAGTTCGTCGAAATCGATGGGACCCGCTACTCGCACATCATCGACCCGAAGACGGGTCTGGGACTGACCCGCAACAGCAGCGTCACCGTGATCGCTGCGGACGGCGTCACGGCCGACGGTCTGGCATCGGCGGTCAGCGTGCTGGACGTTCAGCGTGGCCTGAAACTAATCGAGATGACAACAGGGACCGCCGCATTGGTCGTGCAGTTGGTCGACCGAAATCTGCAGGCGTTGACTTCGAAACGCTTCAACACATACGTCGTCCACGACGAGTAACGCCCCAGTGCCTCCGACCTGCCTCCCTGAAAACTGCCTCCAGGCCTCATTTACCGAGCACGCCGCGCAACAGAAGATTTGCAAAAACGCGCTGCGATTTTCTATTGGCAAGGAGGTCCGCCAGTCCGAATGTGTAGTCAAAGGGCTTGCTCTGGCTGATTCGTTTTTGAACCTCAGACGGCAGCGCTCGTACGACGTAAACCGTCTTCAGCCGCGGATTCAAATTCCGTTCGTTTTCAAACGACTTCATGGCTGCCCCCAATCGTTCGAGGGCTCCAGCCAGGTCGGATCCCGCCTTCACCTCGATCGCAACAACCGGAAGGTCTTGCGAATTTCTGAGTGACACATCCGGTTCACTGAAAAACAGCAAATGAAAGCCCTTTGTCAAACGAACGACGCGCACGTCCCCGATCCGGTCAATCAGCGTCGAGTGCATTTTCGGTTGATATTCCGTGGCGGTGCGGTCTCGCCAAACGATCTGTAGAATCTCATCCCGCAGATTGTTCACGAGAATGGTTTTGACCGCTTCTTCACCGACCGTGCCAACTGCATTGTTCCACGATCTTTGAATCGTCGAGTCGGCTTCTGCGAACTGGAAACCCGGCAAGTCTTCTCCGGCGATGTCTGCCGCAGTGGACACCACACCGAAAAGAATGCTGTTAATAGCGACGGTCACTTGACTGACCCAATCGGGGCCAGGCTCTTCGAGTTTCCCTGCTTCAGCCTTTGCTACGTTTCTGCCGACGAGCGATCTCAATCCTTTCTGCGAAAGAAGAGCCACCGTCCGATAATATAATAGGAGTTGTGGCTGCTCGGCGATCACACGCGGATGGCAAAATAGACGACCGGTTCAATCCCTTTTTCCTCGATTCGCTCTCAGGCTTCCTGCTTGATTCCGAACGCCTGGGGATCGGACCAGTCGAAGCTATTATTGAGCTTGGTGAGGTGGGTCACCTGTTTAATGCAATCCAGAAGACGGAGTCCACAAAGTTTTTTTTACGAAGATTGTGGAACGCAGGCTAAATTGCACAAACGCATCTGATGCCAACAACTCCTTGTGAAACTTTTTTACGTTCAACAGTCACTCTCCGCCGAATACAGCATCAAACTCTGCACCATAAGTACGCACATTTACGCAGTTCTTTTCGGCCGTGGACGCCCATTTGCTGGCTGCTATTTCCCTTCCTTCGTCCAAGCGTCCAGATATGTTCGGTTTCAAAACCGGCAGTCTGGGCGATGTCTGAAAGGATCAAGTCGACCAGCACTTTTTCTCCGGCATATTGGACGTTGTCGTTAACCATAATCACTTTTCCATTCGATTTGACCACTCGAGAAAATTCGAATATCACAATAGCCGATTCTAGAAAATAATCTCTGACCATCCGGAGCACATTTGTATTGTTCAGCAGGCCTTGCGAGCGCTTTGCATCAAGAACCGAAAGGACCTCTTGCAATGCTTGTTGCGATTCAAATGCGGCCAACGCGCTGGCGAACAATCGACTTATGGTGGCTGAATCGTATTGATGGCGCAGCTTCTCGACTTTGGTTCGGTTTTCGACAGTACAAGATAAAAGGTCCTGACGAAACTGATTCAATTGATCGGCACTAACACCAAGATATGCGAGTTCGAGCGCATACGTACGAGTGTAATCGTAGCGGTTGCAGTAGGGTGGCGAGGTGACAATCAAATCGATATCTTTGGCGGAAAACTCGGGTAGAATCATCAGGCATGATCCACTGTGTAATCAAATTTT
>Ga0310123_10003573_pt1 | contig 11977 bp, 10 predicted proteins | sample CB6_AW_1057_MG_FD_203505 | JGI IMG/M metagenome (GOLD analysis project Ga0310123, IMG submission 203505) | Marine microbial communities from Western Arctic Ocean, Canada - CB6_AW_1057 | ecosystem: Environmental > Aquatic > Marine > Oceanic | place: Canada: Western Arctic Ocean | collected... | reverse complement strand
TGGGGCGTTCGTCGAGGGACTTGCTCATGTGTCGCTGTGGAACATGTTGTTTGTAATTAAAACGCGCGGTCTCTAGCCTAGCGCGTGACGGCAGGCGGTTCAACGGGCCGCGGGTTACGGATAATACTCGAAGTGCTCAGGCCGAAATAAGTGCTTTTTCCTGGAGTTTGGACATCCACATAAGTACGATTCCACCTGGGGACGCCATTCCACTTAAAACCCGTCTGTCGTCGTGAGCTAGAGCGATATCTGCCAACCTCAGGATCATCGGAGGATCGGTGTCCCAGAACGAGGAACAAATTGTAATCAGCTACGGATCGGTCGGTACAGATAAAGCTCCATGTTACGCGACTACTTAGCGTTCCTCGATTCCATTGAGTGTTCTGAGTAATACGGTTTCATTCTTGGTATCCATCTTGGCACGTTGTTCAGATACTTTTGATATTCATCACCATAGCGTTTAACCAATGTAGGTTCTTCTGAATAAGGAAAATAAATAACGTTAGCGAGAACGAATGCGCACGCATAAACAAGCATTGGTAGCGAAAAAATACAGCCTCGCAAAACAAAATAGTAATAGCCCCAATTAACATTGAAGTTTTACGTGCCGATAGGGCCCGTTAATAATTAGTCGAGTGATAGGGTCCAAAGGAGCCGGTGTTCCCCCGCCTCCTTTGCTAGCAAATAGCCGAACTGAACTAATAGAGAGACCGACACCTAACAACCCCACAAACAGGGACAGGCCTTTTTCTAGGTTGCTCGATCGTGAAGGGTTGAGTTCAAACAGGAGTAGTGGCGCAATAACCGTAACGTTGACAGGCAACAAAAGAATTACGACAACCATCGCACGATATTCTTCATCGATACGCTCAGCCTACCGCCGCGCGGCGCGCGGTTCAATGGAGACCCGGGTTAGTCATGCGAGGCCTGTTCTGCAATCTTTTCGTAACCGGCCCGTAAGCTCGTCCAGTGAGAGTGATGGACGTTGACGGTGAACCATCCGGTGGAAATCAGAAAGTAGCGATGGCCGGCTGATGCAAAATGGCCTGGCCGACGGCTCATCTCAGCGCCGAGCGCCGAGTCACACAGAGGTAAAACGCCACCTCTACAAACAATGCTCCTTCGCCCTCCGCCACCGGACTCAGACGATACTCGGTCAGCCTCATCTCGCCTCGACCGAACGTACGAACTTCCTCGACCAAGGTGGTCGACGTCGCCGACCCTTCATACACGAGTGACCGCCCCACGTCCGGCAATAATTAGACTGACAAGGGCAACCAGAAGGAGCGGAGCCGGCGCCCACGCCCCCAACCATCAAACCCGCTCGTGTAGAACTCGATAGCCAGGAGGGATACCACAGGAATCCAGAGCGATCGCGCGAGGCCCCGCGACGGAGAAAGACTACTCACCGGAAGCGTCGGCACTGCCCAACGGCGTATCTGGCCAGATTCTCGGTCGGCCACCTAAAGCTGGCCGACCGAGGTGCCGACAACGAGACCGTATGGCACCGAACGTCAGGGCAGACTCAGCGAAACCGGGCGTAACGCTCGACCTTGGAGTGCGGCTGGGACCTGTCACGCCAGTGTGGCCCCTCCGAGGACTCAGTAACGCCGCGCGCACGACCGCCGACACCCGCGATCTCCGGCAAAATGTCCGCCCCAGCGAAGGACTCGCGCTCAGATGGCTCGGGCACGAGTGGAATGGCCTCGCGAAACGTGATGCCCTGGGATCCGTTCTGACCCGCCCTGCTACTGACCCTCAATGGAATACTGAGGACTTTTTTGCCACAGGCCAAGCCGACGTCGCAAAGCTCATGACCGCAGCGGCCCGTGTCGCACCGACACTGGCGACCCGCCGCGCCCTCGATTTTGGCTGTGGTGTCGGGCGCCTCACCCGTGCCCTCGCAGACTATTTTGATGAGGTTCAGGGCATCGACATCGCTCCGTCGATGATTGCCCGCGCACGCCAGCAAAACGGAATACCAGAAGGTTGTCACTTCGAGGTCAACCGGCGACCGCATCTCCAGCGGTTCGACGACGGTCTGTTCGACCTCGTGTACAGCCGCCTCGTGCTTCAACACATTCCGCCTCGTCTTGTGAAGCGATATATCCCGGAGCTCGTTCGAGTGCTCGCGCCAGGGGGCCTCCTCGTGTTTCAACTTCCGACGGAGATCGATGACTCCAGGCGAGCGTTCCTCGAGGCACCCGTGCAGGGCGGTCCGCTCAAGCACGCGTTGCCTCCGGAGCTGGTTCACGCCTACCGACAGGTCAAGTATGTGGCGCTCAGGACCGTCATGCCCCACATGGACATGTTCGGGATGGCGCGCAGTGTCGTTGTGGAGATGGTCGAAGGCTCCGGCGCCAGGCTACTTGCGATAGAGCCCGACAATGCTCACGGAACCCGCACGCCAGGTTTCGAGTACTGGGCGACCAAACCACAACCGACCGACCGTCTCGGACCACGCCGACCAGGCGTGCTCATGCAGGGTCCAGCCAGATGATCTGTGACCGGGAGTGCCATCGAGCATGCAGTGCACGGTGTATGGTCCATGTTCAGCAATCGTCACCGGGATATCAATGGCCAATGATGCCCGGCCATTGCCCGGCACCACGGTGTTGACTTCTTCTGAGTAGAGCCTCTCCGGTGTGCGATCAGATGTCCGTGGCCATGGAAACATCGGCCCCTGGTTCGGTGTGGAAGTGCAGCAAAACACGAGCGCGAGCGCTACCGGTAGCGCCCGACTGCCAAGATGGTTCGAGATTCGGATGGCCCTAACACGCTCTTCGCCGTCCGCAGTTCACTCTTTACGTGTCTCGTCGAGTTCGGCGAATTCGATGTGAACGGCCATAGCGACTACCCCATAATCTCAGGATACACACCGCGACGTTGGCCGTCACGTCGATCTTAGCCGTGACGCGACACCCTCTGGAACCGCGTTGCTAGATATCGTGCTTGCGAATGCAGGCGGCCACGTGGCCATCTTCTCCGGACGCGTCAACGCGTTCTAGCGCCGGCTGCGACGCCCGGCAATCATCGACGACAAAGGAACATCTCGGGTGGAACGTACATCCGGGCGGCGGAGACACGGGGCTGGGTGCTTCGCCCTGCACAGGTACGCGATCCCGCTTTCCTCGAGGATCCAGGCTTGGAATCGCCTGAAGAAGCGCCCGTGTATACGGATGGGCCGGATGCTCAAATATCCGGTCGACCGGGCCCTTTTCAACGATACGCCCTAGATACATGATCGCGATCGTGTCGCTGACGTGTTCCACGACCGACAAATCGTGGCTTATGAAGACATACGTGAGCTCCCGCTCACGCTGCAGACGGATCATTAGATTCAGCACCTGGCTCTGGACCGAAACATCCAGTGCAGAGACCGGCTCATCCGCGATCACAAGCTTCGGATCGAGCGCCAGGGCTCTGGCAACGCCGATACGCTGGCGTTGACCGCCCGAGAATTCGTGCGGATACCGCCCCAGCATCTCTCCGGTCAACCCGACGGTTTCTAGCAGATCTCGGACCTTCTCAAGCTGTTCGAGCTTGGTACCGATGCGATGGACTACAAGGGGTTCGCGGACGATCTCGCCGATCGTCATGCGAGGATTGAGTGCCGAGTACGGATCCTGGAAGATGATCTGGATGTCTCGCCGCAGGCGGAACCACTCGTCTTTACTTGCGTGCGCGAGGTCCTTTCCTTCGAAGAGCACTCGCCCGCCGGTGGGATCTTCAAGGCGCGTGAGCGTTCGGCTGAGTGTCGACTTACCGCAGCCAGACTCGCCGACCAGGCCCAGCGTCTCGCCCTTCGCCACGGAAAAGCTCACGCCATCGACGGCGCGGACGTCCCCAATCTTAGCTCCCCAGATTCCGCCGCGGATCGGATAATGCTTCTGGAGATTGTCGACAACCAGAAGTGGCGCGTCGTCGTTACCGGTCACCGCTCACCATGGTCTCCGCCCGGAGCGGAAAAGCTCCGCCAGGAAAATGACATGCAGCGAGGCTTTGTACCTTCTGGTCCAGCTCTGGGGCATCGTCGATGCATCTCAGCTGTTCGGCGTCGGTCAGCTGCGTCCGCCGCCAACATCGTTCAGCGAATCGGCATCCTTGAGGAGGGTCAAGTAGGGATGGCACCACACCCTCGACCGTAGGTAATTCTGATTTTCTGGCCACGCCCTTCCTGGGGATGCTACGCAGCAGCCCTTGCGTATACGGGTGCTCGCTCCGTTCGAAGACGTGCTCGACCTCTCCCAGCTCGACGATGCGTCCGGCGTACATGACCGCTACGTCGTCGCACATCTCGGCAATGACACCCATGTCGTGAGTGATGAAGAGCACAGCCGTACCCGTTCGCTGCTGGAGCTCCTTGATGAGAGAAAGAATCTGCGACTGGATCGTCACGTCGAGCGCCGTCGTCGGCTCGTCCGCTATAAGAAGCTTCGGCTCGCACAGAAGCGCCATCGCGATCATGACCCGCTGCTTCATCCCGCCGGAGAGCTCGTGTGGATAGGACGTGAGGCGCGCCTCGGGTTCAGCGATTCCCACCGTCCTGAGCATCGCTACGGACCGTCCGCGCGCATCCGAGCCTTGGAGGCCAAATCGAAGTCTGAGTACTTCGCCCAACTGCCGCTCAATCGTGAAAACCGGGTTCAGGGAGGTGGTCGGATCCTGGAAGATCATCGCGATCTCCTTGCCGCGGATCGTCGACAGATCTTGGCTTGGCATCTGCAGAATATCGGTACCAGCCAAGCGAATCGTTCCGCTAAGGATTCGTCCCGGCGGGCTCGGTACCAGTCGCAGAATGGAAGACGCGGTCACGCTCTTACCGCACCCGGATTCGCCGACGAGTCCCAGCGTGCGGCCCGCCGCGATGCTGAATGAGACGCCATCGACGGCATGCACCAGGCCGGCTTCGGTGTCGAAGCCAACGCGTAGATCGTCAACGTCTAGAAGGGCCAAGGAGATACGCTCTCGTCTCGGGCTACTGGAACCGCTGGCGGATGCCGTAGAAGTCCTTGTCCAGCTCCTCGTCGACCGGATAGGCGTCCCCGGCGGTCATCGCTCGCTCGAGTGCGGCCCGCTTCTCAGGGTCGATCCAGTACACCATGTAGTCGGTCAGTTGCTGCGTTCGCTTGGGCAAGTAGAAATCCGGGAACTGGACGTAGTCCCAGTAGGCTATGCGGATATATGGTGCCGACCAGAACGGAAGATAGAATGCCTCCTCGTGCACGATCTCGTCGATGCGACGGGTCGCGTCGAGGCGGCGTTGGGCATCCAAGTCCTCTTCGTAGATTCGGATGAGCTCGTCGACCTCCTCGGTGCCAAACCCCCAGATGTTGTTGTTGTTGGTCGTGGCCTTGAAGTCGGAGTGCAGGTACTGGCGGGGGGCTGGATAGTAAGAGGTGGTGCGTCCCGTCATCGTCATCTCGTACTTTCTGGCCAGGCCACGTTCAAAGGCCGTTCCAGGCTCGAGGAGCCGGAGGCGAACATCGACCCCCGCCCGCCGATACTCTTGCTGCATGACGGTGAGGTGACGCTCAAGCCCTTTACTACCGTAGATGATGTCGAAGCTTGCCTGGTCCCCCTGCTGATTGACCAAGATGTCGTCTGTGTCAGCCCGCGTGAAGATCAGGCCGCGCAGGGCGTTCTGGACGCCGCCGAGCAGCGTGTGGCGCAGCACGGCCTCGGGGCGTCGATACCCGGCATGCTCCAGATGCTCTCGGGCTTTGCCGGGGTCGAACGGGTACGACTTCACATTTGAGGAGGCGTATTCAGTTCCTTCGAAGAAAGACACCTGGCGAAAATACTCCTCGTACATCAAGTTGCGATTCAGTCGTTCGAAATTGAACAAGTACTGCATCGCTTTGCGAAAGTCTTTGTTCTGGAAGATCGGAGCCTCAAGATTCATGTGAAGGCCGGAGACACCGGCAGGCACGTCTACGAACACCCGGGCCCGGCGCAACCAGCCATTGCGAACGGCGGGAAACGTGTATTCCTCGTTCCAGGATCGGGCCGTGTTCTCGGGGAACATGTCGATCTCGCCGCGACGAAGGTAGTCGAGGGCCCGCTCGGGTGCGATCACCCGAAGGTGGATGCGATCAAAGTTGTACAACCCCTGGAAGTAGTGTTTTCCGTCGCCCCACCAATCGTCGATCCTCTCGAAGGTCACCGATGCGCCGCGCGACACCTCGGACACGACGTAAGGACCGACGGCGATTTGATACTCGTTGTTCGTCCGGGAGACCCAATCCTCATCGAGCACAACCGCATGCGACGGCGTCGGCCAGAGCCCGTAGTCCGAAAGCGGACGCCAGCTCGGACGCGTGCCGACGATGCGCAGCGTGTAGTCATCGACCGCGTCGACCGACTCAAAGTACTGCATCGCGTAGTTGGTGTAGAAGGGGTCAACGATGTGCTCTGAGAGCATCATCTGCCAGGTAAAGACGTAGTCCTCCGCCGTGATCGGCTTCCCGTCGCTGAAACGGGCGTCAGGGTCGAGCCTGAAATAGATCGTGCGCTGGTCCTTTTGCACAGACCAGTGGGTAGCCATCAGTGGGATGAACTGGTCGGTGACGGGGTGTCGACCCACCAGGGGAAAGTCCATTGTGAACAGTCGATTCCAGCTAGCGAACGCATCGTTCGAATTAGGACCCAATAGACGAAATGTCAGCGGGTACGACCCCATCAGGTAGTTGAACGTGCCGCCGCGGAGCGCGTCCGGTGACCCGATGGGCGCGTCGTCGTTGTTCGTTTCCCAAACGACCTGCTCCGGAAGCGTGATCGGACCATCAGTGTTCCGGTCGGCCACAGACGTTGGTTCAGTGGTCTGTCCGTGACCGATAATCCCGGACGCCAGGATCGAGACTACGACCGCGCCAATGGCAGCCCCCCCTCTCATGCTCAGCCTCGTCATTCTGTCACTCATACCGGGCGTACTGTTTTGGATCAAACGCCTCGCGCACAGACTCGCCGACGAACACCACCAGCACCAACGTCGCCGTCAGCGCTCCGAAGGGTGCCAGTGTCAGCCACAGCTTGTTCCGATTCTCCACCTGAAGTGCCTGGTCCAAGAGCTCCCCCCAGCTTGGCGTCGGCGCAGGTAACCCGTACCCAAGATAGTCTAGCCCCGTCAGCGCAAAAATTGCCGAAACGACCGCGAAAGGAGTGAACGTCACGAGCGGCGTCAGACAGTTGGGCAGTAAGTGTCGGAAGATGATCCTGAGGTGCGATGCCCCATACGATTTGGCCGCCAGGCAGTAATCACGAGTCTTCTCGCGGTACATCTCGGTCCGCATGTAGAACGTGATCGTGATCCACTGAAAAATGGCCATGATACCCAGCAACAGCCAGAAGGTCGGCGCGAACAGCGCCCCCATGATGATGACGACGTACAAGAAGGGAATGGCGAGCAGAACTTCGAGCAACCGCTGGCTCACGATGTCGAAGCGGCCCCCGAGATATCCCTGGAGGCTGCCGACCGCGGTCCCGATCAGCTGACCGAAGAACACCAGGAACAGCGCGAAGAAGATAGAGATGCGGAAGCCGTAGAGCAGTCGCGCGGCAACGTCACGGCCCTGCGAATCGGTTCCAAAATAGTGGCGTCGTCCGAGGTCTGGAGGTGTCGGCGGCACGGCGCTCAGGCCTCCAAGTGACACCATCGCACCGCTACGCACCAGCCCCAACAGATCGCCCGTCGGCGACTGCTCCGGGTCCGTCAGCATCTTGTCGACGTCGCGCGCGAAGATGGCATCGGCGAGTTCGGCCAGGCCATCCCTTCGCGCCAAACGCTCCGCCTCGTCGCGATTTCCCGCGTCCAGAGCCAGCTGTATCTCGTTCAGGATCTCGTTATACCAGAAGTCATTCTGGTACGGGTTCCATGGAATCGGTGGCATGACGACGTAGTTCCGCCGATTCGGAAACTTGTCGTCGAGCTGCGCCAGCGCCTCCGGTTCGTCGGCGACCGTTGCCCATTCGCGGGCATACAGATACCTTTCGGTCTGCCATTCACGTTGAAGGCGAAAATACTCGGTCTCGACCTCACCCACTTCCCACGCCGCCGGAGGGTCTTGTCCGAACGTCGCCATGTCGTAGTACTCGAACGTCGGGAGAAAGAGTTGTCCGTCGTACCACACGAGGAGGGCCCGACTTTCCGCAAGGTACGGGGAAAAGACCGAGAGCACGACCGCAACCGAAAGAACAAGGAGGGCATAGTACCCGCGCTTGATCCGCCGGAACCTTTCTAAGCGCCGCCGCGTGAGCGGGTCAAGTTGCAGCCAGCCCATCCTATTTACTCGAACCTCACCCGTGGATCGACGAGGGCGACGGCAAGATCAGAAACCAGATTTCCCAGCATCAGCACGGCGCTGGACATGACAAGAAAGCCAAGCACGACCGGAAAGTCGCGCGTCTGGATCGCCTCGAACGCGAGGAGGCCCACTCCCTGGATATTGAAGACCCGCTCAATCAGGAAGCTTCCCGTCAGGAAGATACCCAGGAGGCCGCCGATGCTCGTGGCCATAGGGATCAGGGAGTTCCGAAGAGCGTGCACGAAGACCGCTCGGCGCCAGTTCAGCCCTTTCGCGAGCGCTGTCCTCACGTAATCGGCGCTCATGTTCTCAATCAAACTGTTCTTCATGAGCATCGTCGTGACCGCGAACGAGCCGGCCAGGTACGCAATCAGCGGCAACACCGAATGCCAGGCGATGTCGAAAAAAGAGGCTGACAGCGACAGTCCTTCGGCTCCAGGCGACTGAAACCCTCCTAACGGGAACACCTCCCATTGCACCGACAGAATGTTGCTCATCACCGCTCCCAGCGCGAATCCGGGGACGGCATAGCCGACAAAGATGAGAATCGAGGTCAGGTTGTCCACACGGGTGCGGTGCTTGATCGCCTTGAGGATACCGAGGGGGATGCCAATGCCGTACGTGAAAAGGGCCGTGACGATACCGTAGTAGATCGACACCGGCAGGCGATCTACGATGACGCGAGTGACCGGTTCGTTGTATCGGAACGAATCCCCAAGGTCGAGCTGAACCGTGTCGAACAGCCAGGCCCCATACGCGACGAGGAGCGGCCGGTCGAAGCCATAGTACTCACGGAGCCTCGCCAGTTGCTCTTCCGGGATGTCCAGCTGGACGCGCGCGTCTCCGCCGCCCCCGCCCACTTCACCGGCCATCGCCATCCGGAGCTGGTCAATCTGTCCTCCAGGTACAAACTGGCACAGCAGGAAAGTAAAGAACGTGATCCCGAGAAACGTGGGGACCATCAGCAGGAGTCGACGAATCACGTAGTCTCGTAGGGCTTCGCCGCGTGATTTCACAGATTCTTGACTCCCTCAGATAGAAGACAGAGCGTCCATCTAAATTATAGGACCTGGCAGCCATCCACATGGGCTGGCAGTGACCAGTTGGTGTCTCCCACTAGATACGCCTCTCCCATGCCGCCTTCACCGATCTTGACGGTGACTGAATGCGGGCCGAAGGTGGTGCCTGTTTCCAGTGGCATGGCTACGGTACGGGGACGCGTTCAAGCAGCTCTTAGTGCCACTTCTGGATGACTTTTATGCGCGATGAATCAGGTCCGTGTCGATCTCGACCATGACGAGGCTCGAACTGTCCGGAACCTGATCGAGTGGCAGTGCCCCCTTCTCTAACCGTTGGGCCAGCGTTTCACCTTCCAGGTGTTCCATCACCAGGAAGCTGATCCCGTCCTGCTCACTGACATCGAACACGGGGCAGACGTGGGGATGGCTCAGCGCGGTCACCGCCTTGGCTTCACGCTCGAAGCGTTGCTTCAGATCTGGATCAGCGGCGACATGTTCGGGAAAAACCTTGATGGCGACGGTACGGTCGAGCCGAGTATCTCGGGCTTGATAGACCTCGCCCATGCCCCCCGCACCAAGGGGCGTTTCGATCTTGTACGGGCCGAGGGAGGTGCCGAGACTGCAGGGCATGTCGCTATTCGTCAGTGTCCGTGTCCGCCAAGAGGCGGCCTTACTCTATCGCGTAAACTTTCCCGTCGCCTCGTCTGGGCAAGGAATGTCATCAGTTCGGCGTAGACCTCATCGGGCTGCTGCTGCGCCATGATAGCCAAACACGCTGGAAGACACACTCCTCCTCCCTTCCTACGTGCAGACTCCCGCCAGATTGGCTCAGACCGCAAGGATCGGCCTGTAGGAGATAGAATCTAGCCAAGGGGCAGACGATGGGCATCGACTCGGCGCTTCTGGATCTGACCGAACTGATCTGCCACAAAGTTCAGCTGTTGACCGGCAAAACCAACGTGTGGCTCGCGTTCCAGCTCACCAATCTGAGCGTGATCGTGTACTTCGTCTGGGTGGCCCTGTACTTCCAGAACCTACCCTCCTACTTGCGCATCCCGGCGGCGATCTCCTGTGGCGTCGTGCTCTTTGCGCTCTCCCAGTCACTGTTCAAAGTATCCGTCGACGTTTCCGAGGACAACGCGTACCGCCGCGTCGCGACGGGTCTGAGGAACCCGAGACGCGTTCGCGACGCGCCCCTACGTCTTGCGTTCTTGACGTTGTCGATTGCGCTGGTCTTTCCACTGTTGTTCCTATTCGTCACGCTTCACACGCCGGTCGCCCTTCTGGGGTACCTCTTGGTCGCCCTGACGTCCGTGGTACTCTACCTGCTGGCCTGCGATCCGCTGCCTCCTTGCCGGGGTCGGCTGGCGGAGCTGGCTCGCCTCCTCACGCCTCGACGTGTTCGTCCGAAACAACCTGTGCCCGTCGAGGTTGACCGAGGGACTCCGAACTCACCTGTTGCCCTATCGATACCGACAGAGGTGTCTGGAGGACCGGCCGGATGGCCCTGGGCACAGTTCCGGGCACAGTGACCCTCTCAGCCGGTCACCGGCGCCAAAAACCGGTGAAAACGCCGAGAAAAGAATGGAGGCGCCGCCCTGATTTGACCCGGGGATGGAGGTTTCGCAGTCCCTCGCCACCCGCAAGAAACGTTCGAGAAAATACTAGTTTCTGAACAAATTCGAACGACACCAGGTGCTGGAGTGAGCCAGAGTCAGCAGGAGTTGGCTCCTCGCGGGCATAGTTCTGGGCATAGTCTTTTCGGAACTCCATCTACGAACGTCACGCCGCCAACGCTTTGCCAAGCACAGGCACGACCGGCTTCTTCTTTTTCTCGTACTGCTGAGCAGGTGTACTCGACTCACCCTGATCATCATCTCACCCTACTTGTCGTTGGAAGTTTAAACCATGAAATTATCCGAAAGAACTTCTGAGAAAAGTGCTATCCCCAAGGGGAATCGCACTCATGTGGACACCGAAACTCAAGGAAAAAGTACGAATTGCAGTCTGAACGCGCCGAATATTAGCTGGGCCGCCTGTCCTCGGTGAACCACTCGTCGCCCCAGGTAGAACAATCCCGTTGTGACGTTGGTCATTGATGCTCTCTCATCGGTTGCATCATTGTCCCGTTTTGCATTCTTCCCATTGGCGAAACCGGTATCAGAAGTCGCAAGAACATCTTGAATGACACAGGCCGCGACCCGTAGGTGGGCACCAACTGAGCGGGCACCTTATGAAGGGTGACATCCCCGCCGACAGCGAGTTCAAAGCGGCCAAGTTGAGGCAAATCTCGCATCGCGCCGACCGTCAAGGCCACAACCGTGCTCGGCTCGGCATGGCCGCTGTCCATGTACGTCTTGGCCCGCAAGAGAAGTTCCGTTTCCACATCCACTGCCTCAAAGCGACCGTAGATAACATGCGGAGAGAAGCGATGGGACGCTTCTACAAAGAAAGCATCTGAGAAGGAATCAGCGTGGTCTTTGTCGTTACGACCGTACCCAGAAGCGAGAGCGGTGAACCGAGTGCCCGACTCGGTTAGCCAAGACATTGATGCCGTGGTGCGACGCACATTCCCCGGCTCGAGTGCCTCGGGCTTCTCTAAGAACCCATGCGAGACCTGAAATGCCCAGTGCTCATCGGGCTGAAACCACACAC
>Ga0310123_10003572_pt1 | contig 11977 bp, 9 predicted proteins | sample CB6_AW_1057_MG_FD_203505 | JGI IMG/M metagenome (GOLD analysis project Ga0310123, IMG submission 203505) | Marine microbial communities from Western Arctic Ocean, Canada - CB6_AW_1057 | ecosystem: Environmental > Aquatic > Marine > Oceanic | place: Canada: Western Arctic Ocean | collected... | reverse complement strand
ACTCTTTCCCTTCAGTAGGGTATGGAGCGGGAGACCGGATTCGAACCGGCGACCTTCTGCTTGGAAGGCAGATACTCTAGCCGCTGAGTTACTCCCGCACAAGAGAGGTAATTATAACATTAATTATGCCCTACTGTACCCTGATACAGGAATATTAGGATCAATACCTCTTCCTCTAGCATCATCAATGAGATCATATTCTTTTAATATCTCCTGACTATATGTAACTCTTCCTGAAATTTTTTCTTTTTCTAAACTCGCTAATAATACAGTAGCTTTTGCCATTAATTCGGGATGCTCACCTCTTGGATCATCAAACCCAGTTACCAAATTATGAAAAACTGTACCTGGGGTTGGTACGACCAGACTTGGGGAAACACATGTTACTGAAATTCCATTATCATAAACTTCTTCAGCAAGCCCTTGGGTAAATCTCTCTAAAGCAGCTTTTTGTGCCCCGTAACAAGTCCCACCACCTTGACGCCTAGGTTTATTTTGTATGTCTTCATTATTATCATCCCCATATGGGCCTGATCCAGGTCCTACAGCTGCCGCAGAAGAAATATTTACAATACTGCCAGAGTTTTTAGCAATCATATCATCCAAAACCAAATGACTTAAATAAAATGGGGCATGTAAATTCACTTCCCATGACTTTAGCCATCTTTTCAAAACATAATCTTTTATTGGAACAAAATAAGTTAATGCAGCATTATTTACTAGAATATCTATTGGACCATAGATTTTTTTGGCATTTTCAATCAATTGTTCACATTGCTCAAAATCAGAAATATTTGTTGAAAGTGCAGTTGCTTCCCCACCTGAAGATCTTATATTTTCAACAGTTCTTTGCAAAGATCCTTCAAGAGGATGTTCACCATCTGACATCGTTCTCGCTACACAAATAACTTTTGAAGATCTAGATGCAAATTCCTGTGATATATATTGCCCTATCCCCCTACTTGCACCAGTTACTAAAACAACCTTATCCCTTAAATCTTTCATGAAAAATCCTTTAATTAAATTTTATTATCATTTGTAAATTCATTATTAAAATTCAATCCTAATCCAGGCTCAGAGTTCAGTGTTATAACACCATTAATTATATTAGGTTTAACATCATATAACATAGACCATATTTGATACGGCTCAGATTCAGGGCAAGCCGGGATCATATCTCCATTAGAAATGGAAGCAACCAAATGAGAATTTAATTCAGGATATTGAGCTCCATGCGGCATAAGAATAGCACCATAAGATTTAGATAATTCTGCAATCGATTTAAGACCAGTAAATCCTCCGCCACCAAGAATATCAGTTTGCAAAATATCAATACTTTGAGTATCAAGTAATTGTTTTGCCTGGAATATATTAACAGTACTTTCTCCTCCAGCAATATTTGTAGTTGTATATTGCTTTAATTTTATATAATTGCCAAACTCATTATCCTTTTTGACTATTTCTTCTAAAAAATATATTGGGACATTTAAAGTTTTATCAATATATTCCTTTGCCTGATCAATAGTCCACATTGAAAACGCATCAATCATAAATTTTTTAGGATTTATTGTGTTTTTGGAATTTATCAATTGATGACTTAATATTAATTTTTCTACAGCTATATCAACATCTGGTTCAGTTATATGATATTTAATATATTCATATCCTTGATCTGCATGACTTTTAAATATTTTAACAACCTCTTCTGTAGTTTGATTATAATAACCAATTCCGTCAGCATATACTTTAACTTCATTGGAGAATCCTCCTAAAATTCTCCAAACTGGTTCTTTGAGATATTTACCATATAAATCCCACAAAGCAATATCAATTGCCCCTAACGAAATACTACCTTTAATAACATCTAATTTTATCTTTCTGTATTTCCAAATCTCTTGATACATTAAATACCATAATTTCATGATATTTCTAGGATCTTCACCTATAAGTAAGGGTGTTAAAATTTCAGAAATTATTTTGGGGTCACCACCACGGGAAATTCCAATTAAACCATTATCAGATTCAATATGTAAAATTACCGAATCCCTGGTTGTATCTCCCCACTTATGCCTTAGTGTTTCTGTTGTAACATTTACTATTTTCATTAATTGACATCAAAAAAGAATCATAATAATATCAAGATAAACTATATGGAGGGATATATGTCAATACAATCAATACCAGATTTAGTAGTCAAAAACGCTAATATTATCACTGTAGATTCAAACTTACCAAAAGCTCAGGCATTTGCAATTAAAAACGGTAAATTTATTGCGATAGGATCTAACGATGATATTGAAAATATAACAACACCTCAAACTAAAATATATGATGCAGAAAATAAAACAATTATCCCAGGATTAATTGATGCTCATATCCATGTACTAAGTAGCGGGATAAGGCATGTAATGGCCGCAGATTGTTCAGTTAGCGACTTAGATACAGTATCTCATCTTATCAAAGACCAAATTGCAAAAACACCCAAAGGAGAATGGGTCCAAGGGTTCAAATATGATGATACTAAAATAAAAGAAAATAGGGATTTATATGTACAAGACTTGGATTCTATATCAAAAGACCATCCGATAATGGTATCTCATAGAGCTGGTCATGTGTACTACTTAAATTCTAAAGCATTAGAACTATCAGGATATCATAACGAATCTGATGACCCTCATGGAGGAAAATTAGGAAGGGATAAAACAACAGGAAAATTAAACGGGGTAGTTTATGAAAGAGCTATCGAACCCATTCGAAATTTATTGCCAGCAGTCTCTGGAAAAGACAGAGCTGAAGGTTTGAAACAAATAAGTTCCATGTTTAATTCATCAGGATTAACAAGCGTTCATGACGCAAGGGTCAGCAGAGATGAATTTCTTACCTATCAGGATGGAGAAAAAAATGGCGATCTTGGTATAAGAGTCTATATGTTAATGGCACAAGATTTATTCCCTGGTCTGAGGGATGCCGGAGTAAAAACAGGATTTGGCAGTGAGATGTTAAAAGTTGGAGGAATTAAAATGACTTCTGACGGTGCAATTGCTGCAAGAACTGCGTGGTTATCTGAACCCTATATTGGATCAGAAGATGACTGCGGAATACAAGCAATGGATCAGGAAGAACTCGATGATCAAGTAATACAAATGCACAACGCAGGATTTCAAGTTTGTGTTCATGCAAATGGAGATTCAGCAATATCTATGGTTTTAAATTCATATGAAAAAGCTATAAAAATGAATCCAAGAGCCGATACCCGTCACAGGATAGAGCATTGTACATTAGTTAACCCTGAAATACTGAAACGAATGGCTAAAAACGATGTCCATGCAACACCATTTTGTACATATGTATTCTACCACGGTGAAAAAATGCAATTTTATGGTGAAGAAAGATTAGAATGGATGTTTGCTCAAAAATCTTTTATAGAATATGGTATAAATTCTACCGGAGCTACAGACTACCCACCCGGACCCTATCCTCCATTAATGGGAATACAAAGCTGTATTACCCGTACAGACTCTAATGGGAAACTATGGGGACCAAGTCAAAAAATAAATATTAATCAAGCTCTGAAAATTTACACATTAAATGGAGCAAGAGCAGCATTTGAAGAAAATATTAAAGGATCTATTTCAATGAACAAACTTGCAGATTTTGTTGTATTAGATAAAGATATAACAAAAGTAGATCCATTTGAAATAAAAGATATCAAAATAGTAAAAACTGTCATAGATGGTAATACAGTATACGAAGGGTAAATTTCTAATATTCTTTTGTATTCAGTATATGCTGAGTTAAGGGACTTGGAGATGGTTCTGTCTTGATATTTAATATCCCTGGACCTTTGTGTTCTAAAAATTTTTTCAATTTACTACCTAGTTCAGATTTTTTATCAACCAAGTCTCCATAAGCTCCTACAGATTTAGCAATATCTTCATAATGAACAAAATTTAAATTTGTAGCTACAGGGTTCTCAAAAAATTGAACCTGTTGATGATAATCAATCCCCCAAACCGAGTCACATCCAATTATAATTTTAGCGTTAATATTATTTCTGACTGCTGTATCAATCTCCATCAAATTAAATCCCGAAGCACCATCTCCAGTAAATACAATAACTTGTTCATCTGGTAATGCAACTTTTGCACCAATTCCATAAGGAACTCCCCAACCGATCATTCCTAAAACACCATTAACAAACCATCTATTACTTCTCTCACTCGGATAATAAGAAGCTCCATAAAAAGCAAAATCACTTCCTTCAAAAATTAAACAATTTTGATCATCTAATAATTTTGACATTTCTCTATGTACATCCATAGCATGAATAGATTCCCCTTTACCAGTTAAGCTTTTCAGGTAATCCATGTGTTGAACATAATTATTTTTAAATGTTTTAATTATTCCGGGATCTTTTTTAGAAACATTTTTAGTACTAAGAAGGTGATTTAATTGAGAAACAAAAACACCTACTGAACATAGCAAAGAAAAATCAGTTCTTTTTGATCTGCTTAATATAATCTCATCCGGGTCAATTTGTATAATTTTAGTATTTTTAGAAATTGTAGGGGGAGATCCATAATCTAGAGTGAAATCCAATTCCTTACCTAAAAGTATAATCAAATCAGCTTCAGACATTGCTCTTGCTGTAGGATTAGCTCTTTGGTCTGATAAACCATAAGATAATTCGTGACTGTCAGGAATAATACCTCTAGCACTCATTTCATTTAGTACCGGACAATTTAAAGTTTCTACTATTCCTTCAATATCTGATTGAATAACATCATGAGCTCCGTTGCCTAAGATAAATACTGGATTTGAAGATTTTTCAATAAATTCATAACATTTATACACATCATCGTCAGCTGCAAATTGAACACTAATATTCCCTCTTTTTTGGACAGACATATCATCTGAATCATATAATCCAGTCTGTATATCAACTGGAATAGTTAAATGAGTTGGACCTCTTCTTCCAGACAAACTTAACTGATAACTTGATTCCAATTCGCTTAATAAGTGATTGCCATTTAAAATTATAGATGATTTTTTTGTAACTGGGGCCGCCATTCCAATTTGGTCAATTTCCTGAGGAGCTCCCATTCCCAAAAAATTGCTATCAGCGCACCCTGAAATATTAATTACAGGGCTTAATTGCTGATGCGCCAAGGTCAGTCCCGGTATAGCATTTGCATGTCCAGGAGTTGTAAACATAGAAATTCCTGGAGTATTTTTTATTCTCCCCCATGCATTAGCCATATCTACAGCTGCTTGCTCATGTCTTGTATCAACAAATCTAAATCCACGCTTAGAAAAAACATCCATTAAATGCAAAATATGATCACCAGCAACTGTAAAAACTGTATCTATATTTTTTGATTCTAAAAATTCTGCTATATATTCTGATCCTGATTTTTTCATTTAATTCACTTTGAAAATTGTAAAGCTTCTGAAGGATTGATATAAAGAATTGCATCTATCATTTCTTCAGTATATCCCTTGTCTTTCATTCTTGGAACAATGAATGAAGGAATATAACTATAACCCCATCCTCCATATTCTTCTAATTGATGTTTTGCACAAATATCATGAGCAATTAAAATTCTTGATCCATATCCTTTTTCTATTAACCAAAGAATATCATACAATCTCTTGGCATCTGATGGCATATCAATATGTTTATTAGATCCATAATAATGATTTTCTTGTCCAAACAAATCCCATTCCAAATAACATCCTGACTCAGCTAACTCTAAAAGAGTATCTTTTTCAAAAACAGTACGATCCAGGTGCCCCATAATCGTATGAGACAAATCAGCTCCTGATTTTTTCAATATATCAATAGCAACTATAGGGGCTTTCTCATCTCTTCCGGGATGTATAAGGATTGGAGCTCCCGTTTCTTGTTGAGCTATTGCTGATGCAATTAAAACCTTTTCTTCATCTTTATGCAATGGATGTGAAAGGCCTACTTCACCTATGATTCCAGATTTAATCTTTTGAGATCCAACTCCAACATTTACATCATTAATAATTACCCCTGCTAAATCTTCAATAGTCATTTTAGCTACTTCAGGTGGATGTGCAAGATATACATAATAAGCAGCACCCATAATAATATGTATATCTGTAAGATTAGAAACTTTTAATAATCCTTCTGGATCACGAGCTATACCTATACTTGTGGCATCTACAACTGCACCACCTCCTACAGCTTTATATTTTTGTATTTCATTGACAGAAATATCAAAGTTCACAATTTTCCTGTCATCTGAATTAGACCATCCGTGATGATAGATTAAACCACGATTTTTCAATGATAGAGGCTCATTATAAACCTGTTTTTTATGAGATTCTTCAGGAGGTATATTCATTGTTGATGGAAATTCGATAAACACATGTTCATGTGTCATAGTCATACCTAAATCTTTAGGGTCAATTACACCTTTAACAGTTTGTATCTTACCTTTTCTCATAACATTTCTCCGAAGGAACATTATTCTTTAATTAACATATAATATATGTTAATTAAAGAATAATATAAACTTCTATACACAATATTTGATGAAAAGTAAAACAATAATTTTAGGGATAACCGGTTCAATTGCAACTGGTAAATCAACAATTATCAACAAACTTCTAAATGAATTTAATCCTGAATATTGTGATGCCGATAAATTAGTTCACACTCTATATGAACCTGGAAAAGCTGCATATCATAGAATTATTGATATATTTGGAAAAGGAATAATTGATAATAAAACAAAATACATAGACCGGCAAAAATTGGGAGGAATAGTATTTAAAGATAAAAATTCTATGAAAAAACTTACAAATGCAATCGGAAATATTGGAATAGAAGTAAAAAATATTGTTGACGCATGGATAGCTGATAACAAGAAAATTGGGATAGTAGAAGCAGTAAATTTAATTGAGGCTAATTATATTGTTTGGTGTGATGAAGTATGGTTATTTAAGGTAGACGATACTATTGCACTTGAAAGATTAAAAAACAGAAATAATTTATCTCAAAATGAAGCAAAAAAACGAATTAAAAGCCAAGTCTCTTGGAATAAAAGAGCAGATTACTCAAACTTCACTATAGATACTGATGGGGATATTAATGATATTTATACAAAAGTTAAAAAATTATATATAGATTTAATTAAAATTTAAGATTCAGAATTTAAAATTCCTTCTGACTCAAATTTATTCAAATCTTCTTTTGAATAACCTAATTGAGATAAATAATAAAAGTTATGCTCACCCAATTTAGGATAGTTTGGGATATCTACATTATCCAATCCAAAACCATGCATATTATGAGCTATTTCAAGAGATATTAATGATGGATGATCATTAGTATCAATTACCTGATCCCAGGTAACTGGATTTAATAAAAAATCATACTCATCAACAGTAGGGTCATTCACTTTACATATATGTATATCAGAATCTTTTAATTTTTCAATTATAGATTCAATCTTATAACCTTCAAAGCATAGTTCTAATTCTAAGACAGATTGAATTTTTTTATTAAATAAGGAACTTAATTTCACATAAAGTTCTTGCGAATCATCAGAGTTTTTATAAATATAAAACCAACCATCTGAAGCTTTATAAGCTCTGTTGAAATCCGAAATTCCATTCTGATCTTTATTGATAAATTTTACATTATCTTTATTATTTAAATAATTATTTATCTTTGACCCATTTAATAATATCCCTCCAGCCAAAAGGTTTGTATTTATTATAGATCCAGTCTCATTTGTAATTTTATTATATAACCCTGCAACTGTTCCAAGGGCAGCCATTCCGCCAGCTGTAAAATCTGTTGGAGCTAACATGCCTAAAAAGACTGGAGCTGCATTTCCACCTTGTATAGATTGCAATCCTGTGATTGATTGAGCAATAGGATCCAGGCCAGGTCTATGAACATAAGGTCCATCATTGCCATATGCGGCTATATGAGTTTGAACTATTGTTGGGTTTAATTTTTCCAAAGCTGCTTTACCGTAACCTACTCTTTCTGAAGCCCCTGGTCTCATATTTTCAACATATATATCCACAGTTTTAATCAATTCTTGGGCTAATGATTTTCCTTTTTCGGTTTTTGTATTTATACAAACAGCATTTTTGTTTCTATTTAAATTCTGAAAATAACCAACTTCAAAAGGACGCGAAATTTCTCCTCCCGGAGGCTCCATTTTTATAACCTCAACACCAAGGTTAGCCAATATTCTACCTGATACAGGTCCGGCAATTACATTGGTAACTTCTAAAGCTTTGAATCCTTCAAGAGGTAATTGAAAATCATTTCTTTTATAACTCTTAGTATTATTTGCAATATTTGTACCAGGTTCAAAATCAATAAATTGACCAATATTAGTACTCTCTCCATTTCTATACACTAATTTATTATGAATTATTTGTTCATCTTGTAATGCTTCATTAATATTATTTATCTTTGCGTATGGAACGTCTGATTCTTCGAAAATTTCACTCCATTCAGAGCAAGTTTTCGTTATCATTATTTTTGCAATATTATCATATAATTCCTGTCTTAATGCAGGATCTTCAATTCTAAAACCGCCTGTAGCAGGTTTTCCTCCACCAATCTCATATTTTGGATCTACTAAAATTTCTGGAATACCTATAGCAATAGCAGCTTTTTCAACAAATCCGCTATGTATGCAAGCTATTTGGAGATAACCATCAGAACATTTATAATTACTATAAAATGGAGCACCACCAGTTGGACTTGCGAAATCTCTCCATTTATCTCCTTGATATGGGTTCGAAGCATATAGGAGAAGCCCTCCCATTAAAGTGGTATTAATGCTTTTTATTTTTTTTGAGGATATATGATTTGATATTAATGCAGTAATAATCGCTGTGGCTGAATTTATGCCACATCCTACACTTGTAACCGGATGCATCAAATACTTTGGGCCTTTCCCATGTCCTGGTAATACCATCATCTCGCCTGCCCTAGCTAAAACAAGATCATCAATCATTAATTCATGTTTTAATTCTGAGTTAATAGGGAAAGCAGAAATATGACAAACAATTAAATCTTCATTTCTGTTATTTTCAATTAAAGAAAGAATATTCTTATATTCATCTGTATCATATTGATAGTCATGAATTAATATATGAGCATCTTTCAAATCAGATCGAATTCTTTGGAAATACAATTCATTGTCAAAATCAATATGAATTATATTTTTATTTCTATTCCAAAAATTATTTTCTGAATAGCTGATATCATCAAATTTATTTATATATTTAAATACCAATGCACCAAAATCACTTAAAAACATAGATGTAAGGTCACCAGAGTAATGTCCCGACAAATCTAAGACCTTGATTTCATTCAAAAATTTAGTAACACTGTTATTCATAAATAAATTTTACACTCACTAAATTTTTGTTCAATACAAAAGTTTATTAAATTAAAGGAGAGAATTATGAGTCAAATAATTGGAGTAATCCCAATACTTGCTACTCCATTTAATAAAAACGGTGATATTAATTTTAAAGATTATGAAAAAGAATGCGAATTCTTAATAAATACTGATGTAAATGGAATAGGCTTAGCTTTGGGAAGTGAAATATTTAAATTAGATTTTGAAGAAAAAGAAAAATTAATTAATATCTTATATAAATCAATTCTTCAATCAAAAAAAAATATAAATATAATTGTAAATACTGGTACTTCGAGTATGAATGAAACAATTAGATTGAGTAAACAAGCTCAAGACCTTGGAGCAAATGCCTTAATGGTAATGCCTCCCAATCTTATAACTTTAAATGATTCTGAAATCATGCAATATTACGAAACAATATCTAATAACATCCCCTTACCAATTGTAATGCAAGATATTCCAGGGGCGTCCCTATCAAACAACCTTATAGTAAATTTAGCTAACAATATAGAATATTGTAGATATGTAAAACTTGAAGTGCCTCCAACTCCCATAAAAATAGAGGGTTTATTAAATTTGAAACCAAAAGATCTTATAATTCTTGGTGGAGCCAGTGGAAATTACTATATTGAAGAATCTTTAAGGGGAGCCAAAGGAACTATGCCCGGTGCTTACATTCCAGATGTATTTGTAAAAACATATAAATTATTAAAAAACAATAAGTGGGAGGAAGCATATGAATACTTTAATAACTATGTACCTATGTTAAGATACCTTTCACAAGGTTTGAGTTTTTCTTACTACTTGAGCAAATACATATTATGCAAACGTGGAATATTTGCATCTAATAATGTCAGACCACCTGCAATTAAACCTAACACTCAGGCATATAAGGAAATGGACTCTTTTATTAAACAATTAAAATTATCAAATGAAAAATAAAAAAATCAAAGATGAATTAGAACAAGGTAATTGTGTTTTTGGCACAATGTTAACAAACTCAGTTTCTCCAAGATGGGCAGGTCATTTTGCAAATATAGGACTTGATTATGTAGTTATAGACACTGAACATTCCCCATTTAACAGAAGTGAAGTTGCCAATTTAATCAATTCTTTTAATTTAGCAAATGTATGTCCCATCGTTAGAATCCCAATACCTTCTGCTCATTACGCAACTATGCATTTAGACGCTGGAGCAGGAGGAATATTAGCACCTTATTGTGAAACAAAAGAAGAAGCTGAAGAAATTATTGGAGCTGTCAAATGGAAACCATTAAAAGGAAAGTTATTATCTGATATTATCAAACAAAATAAATTTCCAAGTAAAGAATCAAAGACATATTTGGAAAATCTGAATTCTGAAAACATTTGTATAATTGGTATTGAAAGTGTTCCTGCAATAAATAACTTGGAAAACATTCTATCAGTAGAAGGTATTGATGCAATATTTGTTGGCCCTAATGATCTCAGTGTTAGTTTAGGAATTCCCAATGAATATGAAAATAAATTATACGAAGATGCACTAGATGAAATAATCAACAAATGTCAACCGAAAAATATTCCAGTAATGATACATCACCAAACAACAGATCTTACTAGTAAATGGATAAAAAGAGGATCTGTTTTTGTACTTTATACTTCAGATAAAAGAACATCGCAAAATGGTTTTTTAGATGAATTTTCTATTATCAAAGATACTGCAACAAATATTGGTAAATATCAATCTCAAGCTAAAAATATAGAAGAAGAAATAGTATAAATCCAAAATGAATCAATTTATTTTAGTTGATTTAATCCACTTTTCTTTCTGTTGATTTTGAGCATACGGATCAGTTCTTTTATATGAATTTAAAAAATGTTCAGCAAATTCAGTAAAATCGGAATTTTTAATTGCAATATTCATTCTTTGCATTAAATTAAACAAATAAGCTAAATTGTGAATTGAAGCAATTCTATATCCTAATAGTTCTTTGGATTTAAATAAATGTTGAATATAGGCTAAGCTATAATTTTTACAACTATAACATTTGCAATTTTGATCAATAGGACTATCTTTAGCTTTATATTGTGAATTAAATATATTTAATCTACCATCATCTGTAAATAACGATCCATTTCTCGCTATACGGGTAGGCAAAACACAATCAAACATATCAAATCCAAATCGAACAGCACGTACAAGATCGTCCGGAGAACCTACTCCCATTAAGTATCTTGGTTTATCTTCTGGCAATAATTTATACATTGAACTTTGAGCATCAATCATTAATTTTTTTTCTTCTCCTACACTTAACCCGCCATAAGCATATCCATCAAATCCAAGACTAGTAATATTACTAGCTGATCTTTCTCGAAGTTCCATGTTTGTGCCTCCTTGAACAATCCCAAAATACATAGATTTATCACTTGTTTTTGAATTAATGGTTATCTTAGCCCACTCATAGGTTAAATCCAAAGCATTTTCTAATTTCTTTTTATCTACCCCTTGAGGGAGGCAAACATCTAAAGGCATGATAATATTAGATCCAATATCTTCCTGATATAACACT